>Ga0164309_10000070_pt1 | contig 57162 bp, 47 predicted proteins | sample Whisoiple_247_MG_FD_109984 | JGI IMG/M metagenome (GOLD analysis project Ga0164309, IMG submission 109984) | Soil microbial communities amended with fresh organic matter from upstate New York, USA - Whitman soil sample_247_MG | ecosystem: Environmental > Terrestrial > Soil > Unclassified >... | reverse complement strand
GTCGAATTCATCAAGAAGAACATGAAGATCGACAGCATGGAAAAGGCGTCGATCGAGGACAGCAAGAAGGTCGTGGAGATCTGCACCCGCTACGCGCAGCGCGGCATGGTCAACATCTTCATGACCGTGTTCTGCGCCACGCTCGCGCTAGCTTGCATGGATCCGTTCTTGTTCATCGGTTACTTGATCTCGCTCGCGTTGTTCGGCTTGTTCCAAGCGTTGTTCTTGGCCAACGCCGGCGGCGCCTGGGACAACGCCAAGAAGATCGTCGAGGTCGAACTCAAGGAACGCGGCACGGACCTACACGCCGCCGCAGTCGTGGGCGACACCGTGGGCGATCCCTTCAAGGACACGTCATCCGTGGCCATGAACCCGATCATCAAGTTCACGACGCTGTTCGGCTTGCTCGCAGTGGAGCTTGCCATTCAACTCGAGCGCCAGACCAGCGCGATCTTGGCCGTGATCTTCGGCCTGGGTAGCATGTTCTTCGTTTGGCGCTCTTTCTACGGCATGCGCATCGCTCCGAGCGCCGAAGGCGAACGGGAAGGCGCAGCGGCCGCGGAAGCGTCCTCGCACTGAGCGCCTAGCGACGAGTAAGGCCAAACGAGACGGGGAGAGCAGGCGCTCTCCCCGTTCTTCTTTTTGTGGTGTAGCTCGCGACCGGGCAGCGTTACCCTGCGCACCATGTACGTCGTAGTCGTGAACGTCCTCGTGTTGCCCGAAGCCGTCGACCAATTCATCGCGCTCACCGCCGACAACCACCTCAATACACGGAAAGAACCGCAAAACCTGCGTTTCGACGTGCTGCGCCGAAACGACGAGCCCAATCGCTTCGTGATCTACGAAGTGTACACGAGCGAGGCCGGCTTCACGGCGCATCAACAGACCGCGCACTACGCGCGCTGGAAAGAGGCCGTCGCGCCGATGATGGCCGAGCCACGCTCGCCTCAGAAGTGCACCAGCTTGTTTCCCGAGCCCTGGCAATGAGCCCGGTCAGCTTCGAGTTCTCACATCGCACGCGCGTCGTCGTAGGCGCTGGCGTGTGGTCGAAAGCGCTGACCGAGGCGCGCAGCTTCGGCAAGCAAGTGCTGCTCGTGAGCGGCGTGACCTCGCTCACGAGACTGGGGATCCAGCCGCATTTGGAGGCTGAATCCGCGCGGCTGGGACTCGAGCTGTGCCGCTTCATCGTGCCCCGCGAACCGGACGTCGAGCTCGCCGATCAGGCCGCGGCGCTGGCGCGATCGAGCGGCGCATCAGCGGTGCTCGGGATCGGCGGAGGCAGCGCGCTGGACGTCGCGAAGGCAGCCGCGGCTCTGGCCACCAATCCTGGCTCCGCACGCGACTATCTCGAGGGCCTACCTGGCGCTGGCCCCAAGCCGCTGGCCGTGGCGCCCTTGCCGGTGCTGTGCGTGCCCACCACCGCGGGCACCGGTTCTGAAGTGACCAAGAACGCCGTCCTGCAGGTGGCAGATCTGCAGGTCAAACGCAGCATGCGTTCGGAGCTGCTCTTCCCGCAGAGTGCGTTCATCGATCCGACGCTATCCGCACAAGCGCCCACCGCCGTGCGCGCGGGCACCGGCTTCGACGCACTGACCCACCTGATCGAGGCGTTTTGCTCGAGCAATGCCTCACCACTGACCGATGCGCTGGCCAAAGACGGCATCTTACGGGCAATTCGCGGACTGCAGAGTATCGCGAACGGTACTGCCACCGAGGTCGACGCGCATGATTTGGCGCTCGCTTCTACGCTGGGAGGTATTTGCCTTGCCAATGCCGGTCTGGGCGCCGCGCACGGTCTGATCGCGCCGCTCGGAGGCCTGTACCCCAATATCCCGCACGGCGCCGGCCTCGCTTGCCTCTTGCCCGCGACACTCACGATCAACGCCAGCGCAGCGCAGCAGTCCGCCGTCGCGAGCGCGCGTTTGCGTGAACTCTGGCCGCTGCTCCGCGTGAACAATGCCGATGAAGCCGCGAGTATGCTGCGCGCGTTGCGCGCCGCGCTCGGACTGCCCGCGCTCGCAAGCTACGCGCAAATCGATGTCACGCGGGTCATCAAGAGTCCCAGCGGCAGCCTGAAGACGAACCCCGTGCCGCTCGGCGAAAGTGAATTGCGCGCGTTGCTCGAGCTTGCGCTGAGCGCATCGTAAGCGCATGCCACGCTGGCTCCTCTGCACACTCCTATTGACGGCTTGTGGTCGAACCCCGGAGCCACCTGCGCCGGAACGTCAGGCACCCGTGGTCGCCGCCGCGCCGAGCCCCACAGCGACCCCCACGCCCCCGGGCGCCGTTGCGCCTGATTTGCCGGGAAAAAGGCCGGAGCATGGCGCGCCAGGCTCCAAAATCAAACACGTGATCGTAATCGCCATGGAGAACCACGACGCGGACCAAATCTACAAGGACCCAGTGAATGCGCCGTACATTCACTCGCTCGTCGAAACCTACGCACACGCCGAAAACTTCGACGACGAACTGCCGCTCGAGATCCCGAGTGAGGGGCACTACGTGTGGATGGAAGCCGGCACTCACCAATTCTCCGACGCGCTCTTCGACGATGATTCACCGCCCTCCGCCAGCGTCAGCACGGGCAGCAATCAACACCTCGTCCGCCAGATCAAAAACTCCGACAGCGGCCTATCTTGGATGGCCTACCAAGAAGGCATGAATGAACAGACCGGCGCCTGCCCCATCCGCAGCTCCGGCTTCTACGTTCCCAAGCACAATCCGTTCATCTTCTTCCGCGACGTCTCAGGCGATCCGCCCGCAAAGGACACGCCGTACTGCGTCGCGCACCACAAGCCGTATTCGGCACTGCAGGCAGACCTCGCCGGCGAACTCGCGAGCTACGTATTCATCACGCCAGACGAATGCCACGATATGCATGGAGAGCGCGGCTGCCCCGAAGAAAACCCCATCCGCACTGGCGATAAATGGCTCAAATCCGAGCTTCCGCGGCTGATCAGCTACGCCGAGCAGCATGACGCGGTGATCTTCATCACCTTCGACGAGGGGAGCTCATCGATCAAAATGCCGTTCATCGCCATCGGCACCATGGTCAAGCCGCACTACGCGGGTACCGAGCGCTATTCACACAGCTCACAGCTCAAGACGGTGGAACGAATCTTGGGCTTGCCACCATTGCCTCGCGTCGCCACTTCCAACGACCTATCCGACTTGTTCAAACCAGGAATGTATCCGTGACCAGCGCCACCCGTAGCTCGTTTGCAAAGCACTTCAGCCTCGACCCCAACGTGGTCTACTTGAACCACGGCGCATTCGGCGCGTGCCCGCTCGTCGTTCAAGCCAAGCAGACTCAAATTCGCGAGTGGCTCGAGCGGAACCCCGTGCACTTCTTCTTGCGCGAATTGGAGCGGATGCTCGATGAAACGCGATCCGTGCTCGGCCCCTTCATCGGCGCGCGCCCGGAAGATCTGGCTTTCGTTCCCAACGCGACGGCGGGCGTGAATACCGTGCTGGCCTCGCTCGATCTGGAGCCTGGCGCCGAAATCATCATCAATGATCACACTTATCCAGCCTGTCGAAACACGGTTCAATACTGGGCTGCGCGACGCTCGCATCAAGTGCGGATCGCAAAAATTCCCTTCCCCTGCGCGTCAGCAGAGGAGCTGAGCCAAGCCATCCTCGCGCAAGTCACGGAGCGGACGCGCCTGGTGCTCATCGATCACATCACCAGTCCGAGCGGGCTCATCATGCCCATCGAGAGCTTGGTTCGTACGCTGCACGAGCGCGGCATCGACACCTTGGTAGACGGTGCGCACGGTCCCGGCATGCTGCCACTTGCCCTCGACCGGCTGGGTGCCGCGTACTACACGGGCAATCTTCACAAGTGGTGCTGCGCGCCAAAAGGCGCCGCCTTCCTCTGGGTACGCCGAGATCGACAAGCGCTCATCCATCCGTTGGTGATCAGCCATGGCTGGGCCGCTCCGCGCAGCGATCGCCCGCGCTTCTTGCTCGAATTCGATTGGCCCGGCAGCTTCGATCCCAGCGCAGTGCTCTCCATTCCGACCGCGCTCGCGTTCCTCGAAGGTCTCTTCGAAGGCGAATTTCCCGCACTCTATGCCCACAACCACGCGCTGGCCCTGAAGGGACGCGACGCACTGTGCGCCGCCCTTGGAACGCCGCCACCCTGCCCCGACTCATTGCTCGGCTCGCTCTCCGTCGCGCTCTTCCCCGAAGTAACCCCCAAAGTCCCCACTCCGGACGCGCTCTACAACGCACTCGTCGCGCGCGGCATCGAAGTGCCGATCGTGCCTCTGCCGGGCTATCCGTCCGGCTTCGTGCGCATCGCGGCGCAGGTGTACAACTCGGAGAGCGAGTTTTCGGTGCTGGCGCAGGCGTTGCGTGAGGAGTTGGGGCTGGGTTGAACCGGGCGTTCAGCGCAAAAACAGCCGGTACACGGGGTTCTGCGTCTCCTCCACGCACGGATACGCGAGTGTCCGCAAAAAGTCCTGAAACGCCTGCGCGTCCGAATCGGGCACCTGGATCCCGACCAAAATACGACCGTAGTCCGAGCCTTGATTCCGATAATGGAAGAGGCTGATGTTCCAATACGGGTGCAGCGCCGCCAAGAAGCGCATCAGTGCTCCTGGACGTTCGGGAAACTCGAAGCGGAAGAGCCGCTCGCTCTCCGCGAGAGCCGAACGTCCGCCAACCATGTGCCGCAGGTGCTCCTTCGCGAGTTCGTCGTTCGAGAGATCGGCGCTGGCAAAACCTTGCTGTTCGAGCGTTCGAGCAATGTCCGCCGCTTCGCTACGCGAGCGCGTGCTGAGCCCCACGAACACGTGAGCGATATCGGCGTCCGAGATTCGATAGTTGAACTCGGTGACCGAGCGTTGACCGATGAGCTCGCACAGACGACGAAAGCTGCCGCGTTCCTCGGGAATGGTCACCGCAAACAGCGCTTCTCGCTGTTCGCCGAATTCGGCGCGTTCGGCCGCGAAACGCAGGCGATCGAAGTTCATGTTCGCGCCGGAAGTGATCGCGATCAGCGATTGCGCGGTGACGCCATGTTGCTCGATGTATTGCTTGACGGCAGCGACCGCGAGCGCGCCCGCGGGTTCGAGAATGCTACGCGTATCTTGAAAGACATCCTTGATTGCCGCACACACGGCGTCCGTGTCGACTAGGATGAAGTCGTCGACCAACGCTTGCGTGATGCGGAACGTCTCGGCTCCGACCAATCGCACTGCGGTGCCGTCGGAGAACAACCCGACGTCGGACAGCGACACGCGCTGACCGGCGTGCACCGAACGCACCATGGCGTCGGAGTCCACGGTTTGCACGCCGATCACCCGCACTTCGGGGCGCACGGCTTTGATGTACGCAGCGACTCCGGAGATCAGCCCACCGCCCCCGATCGGAACGAACACCGCGTCGATCGGCCCTTGGTGCTGGCGTAGGATCTCCATGCCCACCGTCCCTTGCCCGGCGATCACGTCTGGATCGTCGAACGGGTGCACGAACACCGAGCCTTGCTCTGCGATGAGCTCCCGCGCGCGCTCGTAGGCGTCCGAGTAGCTAGTGCCGGCGAGCACGATTTGTCCGCCAAGCGCACGCACCGCGTCGACCTTGAGCTCGGGCGTGGTGATGGGCATGACAATGGTCGCCGGACAGCCGAGTCGGCGCGCCGCCAAAGCGACGCCTTGAGCGTGATTGCCGGCAGAGGCGGCGATCACGCCGCGCTTTCGCTCCTCGGCCGAGAGCCTCATCATCTTGTTGTAAGCGCCACGCAGCTTGAAGCTGAACACCGCCTGCTGGTCTTCACGCTTCAGGTAGACGAGGTTGTTCACGCGCTCGGACAAGTTCCGCGCGAGCTCGAGCGGCGACTCGATGGCCACGTCGTACACACGCGCAGTGAGGATTCGCTTCAGGTACTCCGTGGCGATGGAGCTGCGCTCTTCGGGGGTCATTGTCCGGTCGAGCGCGCAAGGAGACAGAAGCCGTGCCCAAACGGATCGCTGCAAAACGCGGCCGATCCGTGCTCCGGATTTTCGAAGACTTGCTCACGCTTGGCCCCGAGCGCTTCGACTCGTTGCAGCGCAGCCTGCAGGTCGTCGACGTGAAAGTCGAGGTGCACCGGGGTCCAATGTCGCTCGTACTTGCGGTGGTCTTCAGTGTGGGGCGAGGGCTTCGAACCAGCCGGCTTTTCGAGCACGACCAGCTCGACATCGAGTCCTCCGAGCACCGCGACTCCCGGCACGGGCTCGGACTTCTTGGTGAAGCCGAACGCGGCGCAGTAGAAAGCAATCCCCTCGGCGAGATTCGGCACGTCAATACTGACAGAAACGCTGGTCTTCATCGCGGTGCGCGCAGGGTACCAGAATTCCCCACTCACGCGACGTCGCACTCTGTGACCTAGGTTCCAGAACGCGCGCCGCCCGCATGGCTAAGTCACCCCAGCCCTCGAAGTCCGAGGGCCAAGGAGATGGCCATGCGACCAATGAAGTTTTTCCTCGATACCCACGACCACAACACGAATACCTTCCCGAGCGGGCTCACCAGCGCGCAATTCGCCGAATTTTTCGCCAAATACGAGAAGGCGTGCCGCGATGAAGGCGTAGTCGTACTGCGGGCCCACGTGGGCATCGAAGCAGGCCGGGCGTACTGCCTGAACATGGCCGAGTCCGCAGACCACGTGCGACGCGCGCACGAAGCTGTCGGTCTGCCCTTCGAAACGATCACGGAGGTCACCACGGCCACGCCAGGAGATCTCGGCTTCAAACCGGAGCTATGATTCGAAGGCAATGCGGACCGGGCTCAGCGAGGCACAATTTCCCTTCCTCGCGCGCGTGACCGAGAGCACGCGCCGCGAATTGGAAAGCTTGCCCACTGCCAAAGCCGATCCCGGGACGCGGCTGCTTCGGCGCGGTGACACGACCGACGGCGCGTACTTGATCGTGGGCGGTTCGCTTCGCGTCTACTACATCACCGCCGAAGGTCGCGAAGCGACGCTCTACCGCGTCGAACCGGGCGGCACGTGCGTGTTGAGCCTGACATCGACGCTCGACCGCGTCAGCTATCCGGCGTGGGTCGACGCCGGACCAAGAGGTGGAGAGTTCGTTCGTGTTCCGAGCGCAGCTCTCCACCGTTTGCTCGATTCCGAAAGCGCGTTGCGACAATTCGTGTTCGGCGTGCTGTCCGGCAGAGTCTTCGAGCTCATGTGCACCCTCGAGGAACTCGGCTCCGCTCAAGTCGAACAGCGCGTCGCGCGCTATCTCTTGAGGCGGCGCGAGTCGGACGACTGCGTGCGCGTCAGCCAAATTGGCATCGCCTCGGAGCTCGGCACGGCCCGAGAAGTCGTGTTTCGCGCGCTGCGCTCGCTCACTCAGCGAAAGCTGATTCGAACGGCGCGAATGCGCATTCAGATCATCGACCGAGCCGGCCTCACGCTCGCCGCTGATGCCACCGCGCCTCGATAGATCATGGTTGAATCACTCGCTGACCATCGCGCGATACAACTCTCTGGGGTCCAACTGTTCGGGCAACTGCGCAGAGCCGCCGTCGTTCATCTCGATGATCGTGTAGCCGCCGCTGGCCAAACGCGCGACATCGACGCTGAAAAACGGAGAATCGACCACGCGCCCGAGGTCCGCGAACTGCTGTGGCTGAAGAAGCGTTGCGTCCACGTCGTAGTATGGCGCGTGCGCAACTAGACGACCTTGCCAGAAGAACAGCCGATGCTCGTCAGTCACGCGGCGTTGTTCGGGCGTGAAGCCAGGCAAGGTCGCCAGCTCCAGGTATTTCTTGATCACGAAGCCGCGTTCGAAGCGATCGCCTCGGTACTCGAGCAACTCTTCACAGACGTCGTGAAACTCGTCGAAGTCCGCGCCCGCAGGCACGAAGCAGGCGCGGTGCCAGCGCTCCTTGGCGCTCTTCACGTGGTCTTTCACGATCCAAGGCGGGGGTCCCAGCTCCTGCGCGAGCTCCCAAGCCTCGACAATGTTTTCACCCTCGGTCCAGCGTGCAGCGGGCGTTCGCTCGCCGAGCAGCGGCAAATACTCGGGCGCGTAGCTCGTGAGCGCGTGACTCTCTGGATCAACCACCAGCTCTTCATCACGCTCGCCGAAGGCTTCGTAAAGTCCCGTGTACTCCTCTTGCGACAACATCCAACCGCGGTACAGCCAGCGTCGGCCGCAGGGGCGCGGGAGTCGCTTGAGCGCGCGCTCCGCCTCGCCATTCACCACCGGATCGAGCGGAATCGAGTAGGCCTCGATGTCGAGCTCCTCCGCCGCGAGCGCCTCCAATTCGAAGCGGTCATCGACCTCGGGCGCGCGGCGCGGGCGCCCAAAAAGAATACTGACGTCACTCATCGTTCGGCTCCTTTCGGACGCGCACCAAGACTCAGCCGAAGCCAGCGTTTGTCCTGCACCGACAAGCCCTGCCACCATTCCACCGTAGAGCGCATCCGCGCCTCCTTCGTTTTGGGCCGGGCAACGTAGCGCCGAAAAACCTGAAAACCAGACTTCAAACGTCCTAGTCAATTCGTGTATAAATGGGCTGGTGGGGTGCAATTGAGGCGGATGTTTTGGATAGCGGGCGCGGCGCGCGCCGTTCGTCGCGTAGCCCATTTTTCGGAACTCGCGCTCTTCGCGGCGATCGCGACGAGCTGCTCCACGCACTCCACGTCGATCGCGCCACCCCCTCAGCCTCCGCTCCCCGTCGCGAGCGCACCAACAGCCCCTTCACCTGCAGTGCCCCCGAGCGAACCACCAAAACCTCGCTGGACGCTCGATGAAGCTCCCGAAATCATGTCCATCTACTGTCAAGCGATGGTGCTCCGCAGCGGTCTCGACGGCGTTCGCTTGCGCGGTCCAATCACCCTCCTTCACCCCCCGAATGACTTCGATACGACGTTCCTCGCGCGGAGAGGAGTCGACGAAGCGACCCTCCCAGCATCGATTCGAGGCCGGCGGAACGCGAGCGTCACCCTCTTCGCTGGCCCCCATGATCTCAAAGAGGAGTTCCTCAACGGTCGCGTCACCTCAACCGTGAAAGATGTGGCTGGCTATGGCTTGGTCGAAGGCCTGATTGCGAACTCGAGATGGGACGGCAAAAGCTGTGTCCTTCGGGCGTGCACGGCTGGTTCGCGTGCCCCACGGACCAACGCACGCCGTCTTCCGAGCGACGAACGGAGCTAGTGTTGTGCAATCATCCCGCTGAACCGCGTCACGAGGGAGTCTGGAGGGTCGCGCTGAGTCGCTGTGACGCGCAAGGCATTGCTGAAGTTCTCGCGCAATGAGCATTCAGGATGCCACCGCGGTCCGCCCATTTTCTCGAATCGAAACAGAACCCTGCGTGTAACCGCCCCAGCTCTGCCCTGAGCTCGCTCCCGACGGTCTCGCGTCCCGCCCCGCGTAGTTCGATTTTTTTCGCTCGGCTTTGAACAGAACGCCTGCGACCGGGCACGGAGGCTGGAACCGATTCACTGGGTACGGGCACGTCCTATTCGTCGCCTGGGGGCGGTGGTGTGCCGAGAAAGCGCGAAAGCGCGAGGGAAAGCTATGAAGACTTCTATCCTTTTTGCCGTGGTCTGTGCGCTGTCGAGCGTCGCGTGTGACATCAAGTGCTTCGGAGAGTGCGACGATTGGGACGACGATTGTTCGGACGAACATCACGATGATGGCGGCAAAGGTCCAGGCGCACCGGGCCCTGGACAGCACGCCTCGGGCGGAACGGGCGCTTCGGAAAATGGGTCGGGGGGCAGCGCAAACTCCAGTAACTCCGCTGGCACCGCAAACTCGGCTGGCACCGCAAACGCCGGCAAAGGGGGCTCGGGCCCCGTCGCGTGCGTCGAAGAGCGGGATTGTCCCCGCGGATCCAACTGCGACTATGAACGCAACGAGTGCGTGGCAGCAGACGCAGAGACCTGCCCGGAGCTCTCGAGCGAATCGGCGTGCGACAACCGTAAGGATTGCATGTCGGTGTACGCAGGACTCAACTGCAGCTGCGGAGCGGACTGCACCTGCAAGGGCGGCGAGCCCGGCTGCGTGTGCCAGAGCTTCGAGTTCTTCACCTGCGAGACCGTGAAGTAATAGTCGCGGCGTAGTTGCGTTCGTGCGCACTGACACGGTCAGTGCGCACGAGGTCTTCACTCGCGGATCTATTCGGCCGCTTTGCTCGCCTGCGCGAGCAACGGGAACCCGAGCGCCTCGCGTTGCGCGAGGTACGCCTCAGCGACCGAGCGCGCGAGCGTGCGCACGCGCAAGATGTAGCGCTGACGCTCAGTGACGCTGATCGCGCCACGCGCATCCAGCACGTTGAATGCGTGCGCGGCTTTGACGATAAAGTCATACGCGGGCAAAACCAGCTTTTTGAGCGGGTCTTCATCGCGCGCCAGCAGGCGCTTGGCCTCGCCCTCGTTCTTGTCGAAGGCGGCGAAGTGCGCAGCTGCGTCGGCTTCTTCGAAATTGTAGGTCGACCACTCCCATTCGGCGCGCTTGTACAGTTCACCGAACGAGACGTGGGCGTTGTATTTGAGGTCGTACATCGTGTCGACGTCCTGCAAATACATGGCGATTCGGCCGAGGCCGTAAGTAAGCTCGCCGCTCACGGGCTTGCAATCGAAGCCACCGGCCTGTTGGAAGTAGGTGAACTGGCTGATCTCGAGGCCGTCCAGCCACACCTGCCAGCCGAGCCCCCAAGCGCCGAGCGTCGGGCTCTCCCAATCGTCTTCGATGAAGCGCACGTCGTGCTCGAGGGGCTTGGTGCCGATCGCCTCCAGCGACTCGAGGTACAGGTCCTGAATGTTGATCGGGCTCGGCTTCAGGATGACCTGGAACTGATCGAACTGCTGCAAGCGGTTCGGGTTGTCACCGTAACGACCGTCCGTGGGGCGACGCGAGGGTTCGACGTAGGCCGCGTTCCAAGGTTCCGGACCCAGCGCGCGCAAGAACGTAGCAGGGTTGTACGTGCCGGCGCCCACCTCTGAGTTGTACGGCTGAACGATGAGGCAGCCGCGCTCCGCCCAGAAGCGCTGCAGGGTCAGAATGATGTCCTGGAAGTACATGGCGGGCGGAGAGTACCCGTTTTTCGGCCCGTTGCACGCAACGCTCTCAGGACTTCTTCGATTTGCTCGGAGCTTTCGAGGACGGCGCGCCAGAAGCCTTGGAACCCGCGCTCGCGGGCGCCTTCGAGGCTCGTGCAGCAGCGGGTTTCGAGCTCCTGGAAGACGGCGCTTGCGACGCTGGTTCCGCCCCCTTTTTCGAGCTCGCCGGCGCAGCCGGCTTGGCCGATTTCGGCTCGCCCTTTTTCGACTTCGGCGCGCCCCGCGTGCTCTTCGGCTTGGGCGCGGCGAGCGCTGCCCGGATCGCGGACAAGTCGGCTTGCTCGCGACCGTCCAGCGTCGCGCGCAGCGCTTCCGCAAACAGTGGGCCCAGCACCTCGTGCTTCAAGTACGCGTACGCGGATTGCCAGCGTTGTGCCGCGATGCGCGTGCCCCAATCGGCGATGCCCTTGGGGTCGTAGTCCATGCGTCGCAGGCGCAAATAGCCGAAGTTCGCGGTGGCCACGAGCGGCGGCGATTTTTCTTCCTCTTCGAGGTCGCCTGCAACGAGCGCGACGTTGCTCTCGGAGAGCGTGCTGTACACGTCATCCGAAAACCACGACGGGTGACGAAACTCCAAGGCAGCCATGCGCCCCTGCGGCAAGCACGCCAGAAAGTCACGTAACACGGCCAAATCTTTCTTCAAGAATGGCGGCGTTTGGAACAACACGGGACCAAGCTTCGCCCCCAAGACATCCACCACCCCGAACAGGTGCGCGACGTCCTCACTGACGTCGACCAGCTTTTTCTGGTGACTGATGCGACGGCTGGCTTTGATGGCGAAGCAGAATGAATCGGGCACCTCGTCACGCCATGCGGCGACGGTGTCTCGATTGGGCATTCGGTAAAAGGTGTTGTTGATCTCCACCGTGGCCAAGCGTGTCGCGTAGTAGCGAAGCATTTGTGCGCCGGGGAGCGCCTCGGGATAAAAATGCCCGCACCACTCCGGGTAGCTGAACCCACTCGTGCCTGTGAAGATCTGCATCAGTGCTCCGGTTGCACACCTTAACCGAACGCAGTTCCAGTGACGCGCTAATCAGGTGTTCAAGGCTCACCTACTTGAATCGAGCCGAAAAGCACGGCGTTTCCCCGAACCGCACGTCCGGCAGGACGGCCGAACGCTGCTGCAAAATGTGGGAAGCCAACGTACAAAATGAATGAGGCCCAAAACGCGCACTCTTGTCCCATTCAACCGCGCGGGGAATCCTGGACGAGGGCCGCCTTTTGGTGCGACGCTAACGACGGAGTACGCGAAACTCGAACTCGTTTCGACCCACAGGAGACTAGGGCTTAAGTGAGTGAAACGGTGAGCGCCGGACTCGAACCCGGAAAGGTGATTGGCTCGCGCTACCGCGTCGAGGAACGCCTCGCCGTTGAAAGCGAGCCCGTTGCCTACGCCGGGATCGATACCGAGAATCAACTACAGGTCGTGATTCAGGAGACGAGCGCTCCGGTCGCCAAGCTGCTCTCCAAGGGCAAGGCGCTAGGGCACCGACATCTGGCCAACGTGCTGGACGTGCTGGACGTCGACGGCAAGCAGCTCGTGGTCAGCGAACACCTGCGCGGCGAAACGCTCAGCCAACGGCTGGTCGAGATCGGCAAGAAAGCCCCCGTCGACGCGGTACGCTCAGCGCTGCGCGTCGCGGATGCTCTGTCCTCGCTACACGAAGCCGGCGGCGCCCACGGCACCGTCCACCCCAACCACGTCATCCTGACGCCTGAGGGGCGAGACGGGCCGGTCGTGACGTTCGGACCGCTCGCGCGGGGTGACGCTGCATTTCACCAACCGGAATGGGAAGAGGGCGACCTTCCCTCGGAACCCGACGACAGCTGGAGCGCGGCAGCGCTGCTGTTTTTGATGTTGGTGGGCGAGCCACCGGCACACGCCGGTTACGAGTCGGAGAGTGCGGTGGCCGACGCGGGCGTGCTGGACCCGGTGTTGCGCGTCGCGCTGTACCACGCGCTCGCGCGCGACCTTGGTGTGCGCAGTCATGATCTGCGTCCGCTCAAACGCGAACTGGCGCGCTGGTTCGTGGAGCACGCCGGCGAAGAGCCGATCCCGCCCGGCCCCCATTCGACCTCGCCGCCACCGCTGCCGCCCAGCATTCGACCGAGCCAGGTCCCTCGCATCTCGTCGCAGGTGCCGCGACGGAGCGCGCCGCCACCTCCCCCGCCAAAGAAGCCGTCCAAGCTGTTGATGCTGGCTTCCTTTGGTGTCGCTCTCGGCTTGATCGGCGGTTGGACCTTCTCGACCATCCGCGGCAAGACGCGAACCAAGGTGATCGAGGTTCAGAAGCCGCAAGCTGCCGCAGCGCCAGTGGCAGAAGAACCGAAGAAAGCCATCGATCTCTCGGAAGTGCCGGTGAACGGCCAAAGCGAAACCGCAAGCGTCGACAAAGTCGGATCGTGCGTCTCTGGCTACATGCCGAAAGGCACGTTCGACAAGGCGCCGGACATGAGCTGGGTTTGTGAAGAGGCTGATCCGCGTACCGGCGCTGAAAAGCTACGCGTTGCGGTGATCAATGGCGGCAAAGGCAACGTCACCGACGCGATGAAGATCTTCGCGCGCATGGGCTGGTACGACATGGCAGCCTACTCGGTCGTGCGCGCGGGCTGCTGCGAAAACGCGAAGCCGCTCAGCTTGCCGGAGCCGAGCACCGGCTGCACCGCGTTGGCTGATTCACTGCGCGAGATCGGCAGCTCGGTGGTTGCCTCGCGCAGCTACGAAGAGCCACTGAAGGCGTACACCTCGGCCGTTCATTGCGAGCTGAATGCGGGCAAGGGAGTGGCCTTCCGCCACACCACGCGCCCCTCGGGCGGCGAAGACAGCGCGTTCGCCGAGCTCGTGCACGCGGTTCAACCGTAGTCCGGTCCCCTAGCGAGCGGTCGAGGCAAGGCGCCGCGTGTTCGACGTTCTGGTGGTGGCGTTGAGCCTAGTCCTCAACGCGCTTTTGCCCTACTGGATCGTGCGCTTCGATTTGCGCCGGCTATCCCCTGAGCGACTCGCACGCGCCTGGACTGACGCCAGTTTCCTCTCGGCCGTGGTTGCGTTCGGCCCGTTCTCGCTCCTCGTACACTTTACAAAAACGCGACGTTCTCTGCTCGGCTTTATCTTGGGGTTTGTGGCGGCCGCCCTCACAATCGCGGCGCAGGCAATGGTTATGGCCTTATTGAGCGCTGCCTTGGGCCTGGAGTGACGGGGAGCGTGGGCGAGAGCCGGTCCCCATAGGCTCTCAGGAATAAGCGCGGTTTGGCAATTGTCTCCTGCGCGCCGGCCGCGCTAAAAGCGGCCCCAGGAAAATCATGCAGGACGTACGCGCGCTCAATGAACTAGTGGCCAAGGAAAGCGCCTTCGTGGACGACCTTTTGGCCGAAATCGGCAAGGTCATCGTCGGCCAGACGTATATGGTCGAGCGGATCTTGATTGGCCTACTGACCGGCGGCCACGTGCTGCTGGAAGGTGTCCCCGGCCTCGCCAAGACGCTCACCGTCCGTACGATTTGCAACGCGATTCACGCCAAGTTCGCGCGCGTCCAGTTCACGCCTGATTTGCTGCCTGCGGATTTGATCGGCACCGTGATCTACGATCAGAAGACGGGTCAGTTCAGCTCCAAGCTCGGCCCCATTTTCGCAAACCTGGTGCTGGCGGACGAAATCAACCGCGCGCCGGCCAAGGTACAGAGCGCATTGCTCGAGGCGATGCAAGAACGCCAGGTCACGATCGGCGACAAGAGCTATCCGCTGCCCGATCCGTTCATCGTGATGGCCACGCAGAATCCGATCGAGCAGGAAGGCACCTACCCGCTGCCCGAAGCGCAGATTGACCGCTTCATGCTGATGGTCAAGGTCGGCTACCCGTCTCGCGAGGAAGAGCGCCTGGTGATGGATCGCATGACCTCCGTCATCAACACCACGGCCGTGTCCAAGACCACGCCCGAGCAACTGCTCGAGGCGCGCAAGGTCGTGCGCGACGTGTACATGGACGATCGCGTGAAGGACTACATCGTGGACGTGGTGTTTGCCACGCGCGAGCCGCAGAAAAAGGGCATGAAAGATCTAGCGCCGTTGATCGAATACGGCGCCAGCCCCCGTGCCAGCATCGCTCTGAATTTGGCTGCCCGCGCGCATGCCTTCCTCCGTCACCGTGGCTACGTCACGCCCGAAGACGTCAAAGCCATCGGCCCGGACGTGCTTCGCCACCGCGTCGTGCTGAGTTACGAAGCCGAGGCCGAAGAGGTCACGGCCGAGGACATCGTGCGACGCGTGTTCGAGGTCGTCGAGGTTCCCTGAGGCGTTCGCTTGCTCCCCTCGTGTCCCAACGTACTGAGGTGATGCAGTGATCCCGAAGGAATTGCTCAAGGCGCTGCGCAAGATCGAGATCACTACCAACCGGCTCGCCACCGAGCAGCTGGCTGGCAGCTATACCTCCGTCTTCAAAGGCCAAGGGCTCGCGTTCCGCGAGGTGCGCGAGTACCAACCGGGCGACGATATCCGCACTATCGACTGGAACGTGAGCGCCCGCATGGACGCCACGCACGTCAAGGTGTTCGTGGAAGAGCGCGAGATGACCATGATGCTGGTCGTCGATCTCTCCGCGAGCCAGCGCTTCGGCACGCATACGGCGAACAAAGCCCGCCTCGCCGCCGAAGTCGCCGCGCTGTGCGCGTTCAGCGCAATCAAGCACAACGATCGCGTCGGCCTGATCCTGACGACGGATCAGATCGAGAAGATGGTGCCCGCCAAAAAGGGCCAAAAACACGTAATGCGCGTGGTGCGCGAGATCCTGGGCCGAGTGCCGGAGCGCACCGGAACGGATCTGAAGATCGCGCTCGAGACGCTGCACTCGGTGGCGCGCCGGCGCAGCGTGGCGTTTCTAATCAGTGACTTCTTCACCACCGGTTACGACCGTGCACTATCTCTGGCTGCTGCGCGCCACGACATCATCCCGGTGATGCTCGTCGACCCGCGGGATGAAGAACTACCGAATGTGGGGCTCGGCAGCTTCGAGGACTTCGAAACGGGTGAGAGCGTGATCGTGGATACCTCGAGCGCCGCGGTTCGCGCGCACTATGCCAAGCAAATGCGCGGCATCCGCGCCGAGCAAATGCGCTTATTCACCAAGTTGGGCTTGGACTACTGCGTGGTGCGAACGGATCAACCCTACATCAAGCCGCTGCGCGACCTGTTCGCGCGCCGCGCCCGGCGAGCTCATCGATGAACGCCCGGACTCGCGCTATCGCACTGTCGCTATGTGCACTCTCGTTCGCGAGCTCGACCGTGGCGCAATCGCCGGATGCTGGCGCTCCTGCTGCGTCCGGAGCATCTGCCGCACCGACCGCGGCGGGTTCGTCGAGCGCGAGCGCGCCCGCGGTGGTCGACAGCAAGAACGCCGAAAGCTGCGTGGAGCGCATCCCGTCAGGTAAGGATCGCCCGCATTTCACCGAGAAAGTGGCGCGTCGCGCGCTCAGCGGTCACGCCTTGACGCTAGAGGTCGTGGTCGATCACGGCAAGGGCGAGACCGTGCTGCCCACCGGGTTTCACCTGTTGAGCGATAGCGCGGAGGGCAAGGCGCTCGAACGTGAAGGCTTCGCGCTACCCGACCCAGGAGGCTCCGCTGGTCCCAAGCTCGAACGCACCGAGCAAGGTGAGCGCGCCACGACCAAGGTCAAACTGTCTGTCGTTCCGCTACCGCCAAAGCCTGGTCGGCACGAGCTGGTGCTCCCGCCGCTGCCGATCGCGATCTCGCGCGCCAGCGGTGAGATCGTGACCGTGTGTACCACCGCGCATACGGTGCTGATCGAAGATCCGATTGCGAATACGCCGAACCCTGCGCCCAAGGGTAATCCCGCGGCGCGACGTCAGCTCGAGATTTGGACCGCCGCCAAGACCGTAGCGATCGCGGTCGCGATCGCGTTGGTCATCGGTGCGTTGGGTGCGCTGTTGATCAGCCGCTGGCTACGCCGCCCCAAGAAGTTGCCACCCCCGCCGCCACCGCGCCCCCCGTGGGACGTCGCGCTCGAGGCGCTGCACGATATTCGCCACGCCGGACTCACGCGCGAAGGGCGTTTTGCCGAGGTTTTCGACCGAGTTTCAGACGTTTTACGGCGCTACCTCGGTGACCGCTACGGCTACGACGGCCTCGAGAGCACGACGCGCGAAGCGCTCGTCTCTCTGCGCGAAACCACGCCGCAAATCGAAGATCTGCCCGGTATCGAAACCTTCATGCGCGACGCGGATCTGGTGAAGTTCGCCCGCCTCACCCCGAGTGAAGGCGAGTGCCTCGATCTGCTGGCGCGCGCCGAAAGCATCGTGACGCGCACGATGTTGATAGCGCCCCTGCCAGCACCCCCTCAGCCCGAATCCGCTGAAGGTGAGAACGACGCCGAAACGGACGAGCCGTCTGAACCCAAGAACCCAGGGGGTGGCTCGTGACCAACCCTTCGAACACCGGCGCTCCCATCAAGCTGGAGCCGATCGCGGAACCATCCTCCGCGGGCGGCGCAAAGTCGGAGAAGGACAAGTCGCCGCCAGTTCGCTTCGACTTGAAGGCTTCGGCGGCCAAGCTGCGCCGCGCGCTCCGTGGCGGGCTGTTGTTCCTGTACACCGTGCTCGCGTTGGTCGTGGGCTTGGCCTACCCCGCGCTCACTCGTGGCGAAGAGCTGCTGCGCGCGCACTGGCAAACACCCTGGTTTTTGCTGGCCTTACTGCTGGTTCCGGCGATCTTTTACCGGGCCACGCTGGGCGAAGATCGGCGCATGCCCCGGCTCAAGCTGGGTACATTGGCCGCGCTCAGCGTCGGACCATCCGGCGTGCGCGTATGGCTTCGCGATCTACCGGGCGTACTGCGCGCGATCGGGTTTGCGTTGTGTGTGCTCGCCCTGGCACGCCCAGTGAACACCCTGCGCCCGCAGGCCGCCGACGAAGAGGGCATCGACATCGTGGTCGTGCTCGATCTTTCGGGATCGATGAACGCGGCCATGTCCAACCTGCCGCCCGATCTGCAAACCTACGTGCCCCCGAAGCCGCGCGGCGTGCGGCCCACACGCATCGACGCCGCCAAAGCCGTGATTCGCGACTTCATCGCCCGCCGGAAAACGGACCGCATCGGCATCGTGGTCTTCGGATCGAGCGCGTACGTGCTCTCGCCCCCCACGCTCGACTACCACTTGCTCGACGCGCTCGTGGGTAAGATGGAGCTGAACGTGATCGACTCCAGCGCGACCGCGATTGGCGACGCGGTAGGCGTCGCATCGGCCCGTCTGCGTCGCAGCCACGCGCACAGCAAAGCGATCATCCTGCTCACCGACGGCGACGCCAAAGGTGGCAAGATTTCCCCCGAATATTCGGCGCATTTGGCCAACTCGGTGGGCGCGCGCTTGTACACCATCCAAATCGGCCAGGGCGACACCGCGGAAGTTCAGGACGGCTTCGATCTGTTCGGCCAGCCGCGATACGTCTCGGTCAACTTTCCGGTCAATCCCAAGCTGCTGAAGGAGTTGGCGACGAAGACGGGCGGTTCGACCTACGTTGCAAGCGACGCCAAGTCTCTCCAGGCCAGCTTCCACGACGTGCTCGACAAGCTCGAGAAGACCAAGTTCGAAGCCAACATCGCCAACTACGAAGACCTGTTCGCGTTCCTGCTCTTGCCCGGAGTTCTATTGCTCGCGGGTGACGCGGTGCTGCGCGCGCTCGTGTTGCGGAGGTTCCCGTGAAGTTCGCAGTTCCGGTTTGGCTGTTCGGCAGCACGCTGGCGCTGGTGGTCGCGCTCGCCTTGATCGTCGGCGGCGTCTTGCTCAGCCGCAGCGTCAAACGCTTCGGCGACGAAGCGCTGGTGCGTGGCCTGCTGACCGCAAATCCAAGCGGGCGACGCGCGCTGAAGGGCGTACTCTTGGTGCTAGCGGTCGCGCTCGCGTTCATCGCGCTGGCCGAGCCGCAGTACGGGCGCGGCACCCGCCTGATCCCCGCCACCAATCTCGATGTCGTGATCGTGCTCGATTACTCGAAGAGCATGTACGCGAAAGACATCTCCCCTTCGCGCATTTTGCGGGCCAAATCCGAGGTTGGGCGACTGATTCAGGAGCTGCCCGGGGCGCGCTTCGCGGCCGTCGCTTTCGCTGGCGAACCGATGGCATTTCCGCTGACCAGTGACGGCGCGGCGATCGCGCAGTTCTTCCGCCAGCTTTCGCCCAACGACATGCCGGTCGGGGGCACTGCCATCGCTCGCGCGCTCGAGGCCGGGCGCGAATTGCTCGAGCGCGACCCAAAGTCGAAACAGCATCGCCGAGTGATGTTGCTCGTCACCGATGGCGAAGACCTGGAGGGCGATCCGGTCGCCGTCGCCGAGTCTTGCAAGCAAGCCGACATCACCGTTCACGTGGTGCAAATCGGTGGGCGCACGCCAGAGCCGATTCCAGACGTGAACGAGGCGGGCGAAAGTCACGGCTATCGCACCGACGAGCAAGGCAAGCCGCTCACCACTTCGCTCTCGGCGGAGGGCGAGGAACAGCTGTCCAAGATCGCCAGCAGCACGGGCGGCGTGATCGTTCAGAGCGCGCGCGGCGAGACTGGCATCACCGAGATCTCGCGGCGGCTCGCCCGCTTGGTGACCGAGGAGCTCTCGGAGAAGGTCGAGACCGTGTACGCCGACGTGTACATGTACCCGCTCGGCCTCGCGCTGCTCTTGGTGCTGGTCGAAACCTTCGTCAACGAGGCCGCGCGGAGCCGCAAGCCGAGCGCCGTGCCCCCCCCGAAGAGGACGCGGCGCACTGGCAAAAAGCGACTGAAAAAGGCCGCCACAGCCGCGAGCGTCGGGCTACTCGCGTCACTCGCGTTCGTCGCAGCGTGCGGCAAAACGACTGACTCGCTGTTCGAGCGCCATGCGCCCGCCGTCGACCAAGCCATCAGCGCGTACGATGCGGGAGATGCCGGAAGCGCGGTCTCACTGCTCGAAGGCTACTTGGCAACCGGCAAGTGCGAGAACGGCGAGATCGGCACGCCGGATCCGGTGCGTGAGCGGCCGAACGCGAGCTTCGATCTCGGCCTCGGTCTGTTCAAGCTGGCCGAGCGCTTCGGCAAGCGCTTCGGTGAAGAAGAACCGATCGGCGACGCCGGGCCGACGTCGCAGCAGGACGCAGATCTCGCGCAGCGGAGCAAGGGCGTCGACTGCGCGCTGCGCGTCGTTCGCTTGGTCGCTGGTGATTCGACGACAGCGGTGGAATTCAGAGCGCGCGCCCACTACCTCGCAGGCAACTTGGAGTTCTTACGTCGCGACTACAAGGCCGCGGTCAAGGAATACGACGCCGCGTTGCGCTTGATGCCGGGCGTCCCCGAGGACGGCGGCGATGGCATCGGTCGCGACGCCGCGTACAACCGCGCGATCGCGCTTCGTCGCATCGAGGACGAAGAGAACAAGAAGAAAGACGCCGAGCCCCCGGACGCCGGAAATGACGGCGGACAGCCCGATTCCGGCGACCAACCCGATTCTGGGAAAGATCAAGACCAGGACAGCGGGAAGAAAGACGACAAGCAGAACGACGACAAGGACAAGGACAAGGATAAAGACAAGCAGCCAGACGCAGGGCAGGATGCGGGCGCGCCCAAGCCGGAGAATCAACCGGACGGCGGCAACGATCAGCAGCAGAAGAAGCCGCAGCAACCTCCCCCGCAATCGGCGAACCAGGACGACCGCATGCTCGACATGTTGGAACATGCTCCGACGATGCAAGAGCAGGACGCGAAGAATCGCGCCATCCAGGGTCGCACGCGCAGCGGGATGGAGGACAAGTGAGATTCGCAGCCACGGCCGCCGCTGCCCTGGCCGTGCTTGCCGCGAGTCCCGTCGCGCGCGCGCTGGAAGTCAAAACGGCGGTCAGCTCGCAACGAGTCAGCGTGAACGAACCGTTCATCGTTCAACTCGTGATCATGTCGGATGGGCAGAACGGGAACGCCATCGGTGACGTGCGCTTGCCGTTACCTCCGGGCATGACCGCGGGCCCGCCCTCGCGCAGCCCGCAGTCCCAAGTCAGCATCATCAACGGGCAGATGTCGCAGCGCGTGGGGGTGACACTGAGTTGGACAGTAACCCCCAGCAAATTGGGCTCGTTTAGAGTCGGTCCGCCGACCGCCACGTTCGGCGGCGAGCGCGCTCAAGGCAATCCGATTCCTGTCGAAGTCGTCGCTGGCGCGCCTGGTGGTGGCCAACAACGCCAGCGGCGCGGGTTCGATCCGTTCAATTTCTTCGATCCATTCGGAAACGGCTCACCGTTCCCACCCGGTTTCAATTTAAAGAGCCCGTTCGATGACGATCCGAGCGAGCAGCAACAACCGGAAGAGCCGAGCTACCCGGACGAGCTGCGAGTTGACAAGGCTGCCGATCCCATCGCATTTCTGCGCGCCACGATCAGTCCCAACCCGGTGGTCGTCGGTCAGCAGGTAACGTTGCGCGTGTTTGCGTACGGCGGCCGTGGCCAATTCAGCGCCGAGAGCCCGAACGAACCGTCGCACGCGGACTTCCTCACGTTCGACACCGCCCCGGATCAGGTCAAAGCCTATTTGGTGCCGGTTTCTGGGATCCGCTTCATCGCCGCGAAATTGCGGGAGTTGCCGATGTTTCCGCTGCACGCGGGGACGCTGCGCGCAGGCAACATGAAGATGGGTTTCGCGGGTCGAGGTTACCCCCCCTCGCAGAGTGGCGGCGTGCTGATGCGCGAAAGTAACTGGGTCAACCTCGTCGTCACCGAGCCACCGTTGGACGGTCGCCCCCCGGGTTACAAAATCGGCGACGTTGGCGAGTATCACATCGACGCCACCGTCGAACCGCGACAGGTGCTGGCGGGTGAGTCGATCTCGGTCGTCGCCAGGCTCTCCGGCATCGGCAATGTACCGTTCAAGCTGCAGATCCCAGAGACACGCGGAGTCGAGTGGCTCGAGCCCGCGCTGAGCGAAAAGATGGAAACGCCCGGCGGCATCGTGCAGGGTTCGCGAACGTTCAGCTACGTCGTGCGCATGACCGAACCGGGCAAGATCGATCTCGGCGAAGTCAGCTTGCCGTATTACGATCCCAAGAAGCACGCGTACGCCGTCGCACGTGCAAAGCTTGGCGAAATCGAGGTCAAAGCCAACCCCAACGCGGTCAAGACCAAGCTCGAACCCAAACCCAATGATCGACTCGCAGGCGTGCTCCGCGCCAGGGACTCGCTCGGAGCCGTGCCCACCGCGCAAAGGCCGCTCAGCGATCATGCAGCCTTCTGGGCCGCGCTATTGCTCGGGCCCTTCGGCGTCGTGTTTGCTGGGGGCGCGCTCAGTTTTGCTTCGCGCACTCGGGCGAAATTGCGCGAGCGCGGAGCATCACTCGGTGCTCAGCTCGACGCCGCACTGCGCGAAGCGCGAGAGCTCTCTGCGGGCGACACCCAGGGTGCCGTCGCCGCGGTCGAGCGCGCGCTGTTCCTAGCCATCGAGCTCAAGCTGAATTTGAAAGCACGCGCCGTTTTGAAGAGCGAGCTCCGAACCGCGCTGGTCGAGCGCGGGCTCTCCAGCGCGCGAGCCGAAGCGCTAGCGCAAGTGCTGCAAGACTGCGACTCGCTGCGTTTCGTGGGTGCGGGCAGCGGCATCGATCCGCGCGAGCTGTCGCAGCGCGCGGCCAAGAACATCACTGAAATGCGCGGCGAAAAGCTGTCGACCCCGAGCTGAGGATCCGTGCGCACTCTCCTCCTCGTTCTGTTGAGCTTGCTGCTAGCACTGCCTGCTCCGTGCGCGTGGGCGGCCGGTGAGGCCGAGCGCGACTTTGCGGCGGCCAGCGACGCCTTGAAGCGCGGCGCGTACACTGAAGCGATCGATACACTCGAGCTGCTCGCCGATCGCGGCTTCGTACATCCGGATGCCAGCTTCGACCGCGCCGTCGCCTACGTGGAGCGCGCGCGTTCCAGCGCTGCTAGTCCTGGCGATCTCGGGCGCGCAGCCGCGGCCCTGAGTGAAGTCTTGGTGCTTCGCCCTTCGGACGAGCAAGCCGAACTCGGCCTTTCGCGCATTCGCGCGGAGATCTCCCGGCGACATGCGCGCGAGGGCGTCGCTCCGGTGATGGCGCGTGATTCGCTCGGCCGCGCGGCAACCTCGTTGTTCGACGAGAACGTGTGGGCGTGGCTCGCACTCACCGGCTCTTTGCTGCTCTCGGTCGGTATCGCCTTGCGGCGCTTCGTGCAGCGCACCAGCGCCGGCCTCACTGGCGCAATCGGAATCGGGCTCGGAGCGGTGATGTTGCTCGCGGGCGCGGGCCTCACCGCGGGCGCTCGTCATTTTCGGCTCACCTCGTCGCCCGCGGTGATCGTCGCGGACGAAGCGCGTTTGCTCGACGAAACCGGCAAACCTCTGCCTCAAAAGCGGGGCAGCGCGGATTCGACGACCGTCCCGGAGGGGGCCAGTGTGTACGTGCTCGAGCGGCGCCCGACACTGTACCGAGTTGCTTGGGGTTCGAGTGAAGGCTGGCTCAACCCGGGTCAGGTTCGAATTTTAGCGACGCGCTGATTGTTTCGAGCCGAGCCGGGAACTTTTCCGGGTCCGGGAGTACTTTAGAGTCATGACTGTTGCGTGGTCTCGCGGTGCATTCGCGGGTTTGTTGTTGATTGGTTGCGCATCGCACGGCCCCGCTCAGAGCGCGCAGACCCCGCCTCAACCGCCCGCCCCGGCCGTGGCTCCGGCGAGCGCGCTCGTCACCTCGACCAGCGCGTCGCCTTCCCCCGCCCCATCCAGCCCAAGTGACACCCCGCCTCCCGCCGGGCGCCCCTGTGGCAAGGTCGATTGTTTGGCGTTCGCGACACCCCAAGCCGCATTCGAATATGTGCTCTCGAGCAAGCCGCGCGTTTTGGCGTTGGGCGAGGCCCACGCGCAAGCCGGCACCACGGGGATCCAGTCGAGTACTCGTCGCTTCGCCGAACAGCTGATGCCCTTGCTCGCAGGTAAGGCCAAGCACATCGTGATCGAATTATTGGTGGCGAACTGCAGCGCGAAGACCGTCGAACGCACGGCAAAGACCCAGGCACCGGTCACCGAGCACCAAGCCAAGGGCAACCAGAACGAATTTTTGACCCTGGGCAAGGTTGCGCAGCGCATGAACATCGAACCTCAAGCGCTTGCCCCCAGCTGCGCGGAGTACGACGCCGCCGCGGCTGAGGGCGAAGACGGCGTGGCGCGCTTGCTCACCCTGGTCGCCCAACAGACGGAGAGCTCGGTCGAAGCGCTACTCGCCAAGCCCGAAACCAGCGGCGAGCCGATCCTCACCTACGGCGGCGCCCTGCACAACGACCTCTCGCCGCGTCCGGGACAGGAAAGCTGGTCGTTCGGGCCGCAGCTCGCGCGCGCGACTCACGACCGCTACATCGAGCTGGACTTGATCGTGCCCGAATTCGTGAAGGATACCGACGCTTGGCGCACAATGCCCTGGTTTCCTGCCTTCGATCGTGAGCACCTATCGGACGAGACGCTTTTGTACCGACCTTCTGCCAATTCCTACGCGCTGATCTTTCCAAAGACGTAAGCCGCGCCGGCACAACGGCTGTAAGCTCAAGCCGAGAGCCATGCTGCTACTCGAAAACCCGATCCAAAAGTATGCCTGGGGCTCGCACGCGGCGATTGCCTCCTTGCTCGGCACTAGAGTGCCATCGAGCGAGCCGGAAGCCGAGTTATGGATGGGCGCGCACGCTCTGGCGCCTTCACTGGTGTTGCCCGAACGTGAACCCCTATCTCGATTGATCGAGCGCAAGCCCGAGCGCATGCTCGGAGCGGCGTCCATTGCGCGTTTCGGTGCACGACTCCCCTTTTTGCTCAAGGTGCTCGCGGCCGAAACGCCGCTGTCACTGCAAGCGCACCCCACGCTCGCCCAGGCCCAAGCCGGCTTTGCCGACGAAGAAGCTCGAGGCATCGCGCTCGATTCGCCGGAACGGAACTACAAGGACGCCAGCCACAAGCCGGAGCTGCTGTGCGCGCTGACCCCATTTTCTGCGCTGTGCGGCTTCCGCAAAATCGAAGACACGCTCGAGCTCTTTCGTACACTGAAGCTACCGCACGTCAGCTTTCTGGCCGACATCCTCGAGGAGCTGCCGACCGAGGCTGGTCTGTCTCAACTCTTTTCCACGCTGCTCGGTTTGTCCGCCGAGCGGCGCGCCGAGCTCGCGCGTGAGGTGCTCGATCGCTGCACACTACTCGCCGCGCTCGAAGGCCCATTCCAGCACGAGTTTTCGTGGGCCGTCCAAATCGGCGTGCTCTATCCGGGTGATATCGGCATCGTCAGCGCGCTGCTCCTGAACTTGGTCAAGCTCACTCCGGGTGAAGCGATATACCTTCCGGCCGGCAATCTGCACGCTTACCTGCAAGGAGTTGGAGTGGAGATCATGGCCAACTCGGACAACGTGTTGCGCGGCGGGCTGACGCCCAAGCACGTCGATAATCGAGAGCTGCTCCGCGTCCTCGCGTTCCGCGCCGGTCCAGTGAACGTTCTGCGCGGTGAGCTGCAAGGCAGCGCGCGCGTCTATCAAACCCCCGCCGCTGAGTTCGAGCTGCAGAGCTTCGACCTCTTGCCTGGCGAACACCCCACGGTGATCGATCGGCGCGGCCCTGAAATCCTGCTTTGCCAGCAGGGCGAAGTCACGGTGCAACCTCGGAACGAGCGGCACAGGCTCGCCCAAGGGCAAGCGTTGTTCATTGCCGCGGATGAGCCGGGCTACACCCTGAGCGGCCAGGGTCGGCTATTTCGCGCCAGCGTCGGCCGCAGCTGAGTCGGCTTCGTCGTCTTTCTCTGGAACAGGACAACGTTCGCCCGTGTGACCCGGTTCCCCGGCAGGGATGCGGCAGGGGTGTACCTCGACCCGGCGCGCGCGCGGCTTGTACGTCACTTTGCGGCGCTCTTCTTTGGTTTTTCCGTCCGGATAAGTGAGCGTGCGCTTCACCGTCACCGTCCAGCCGATCATGCCGCCATCGCGCGTTTTCTCTTCGTCCGCATCGAGCTTGGGATTGGGGATGAACTCGACCGCGGGCATGACGATGTTCTGCTTCTCCGATTTGTCCGCACGAACTCGGCGCCCACCATTGTTGCCGTAGATCTTCACCGTGATACTCGTGTCGGTGTACGAGGTTTTGATCAAGGCGCAGGCATCGGTATCGTTCTTGAAGACGATGTCCGGGTGCGGGTAGCTGAGCGTCGCGTCGAATCCCATCGGGTAGCGCGTGAACCAATAGCTGTGGGGTTGGCGCTCGATGATGTCGTAGCCGCCGTAGAACAGCGCGTTGAATAGCGTGGTCGCGAACTGACTCACGCCCCCGCCCACCGTGTCGACCATGTCTCCGTCTTCGATCGTGGGCGCGGGACGAAATCCGTTCTTGACGGTGCGCGGCCCCACCAGCTGATTGACGGAAAAGGTGTCACCCGGGCGCACCAACGTGCCATCGAGCAAATCTGCAATGTGGTGGATGTTCTCCACGCGCGGCTGACAGCACACGTGGCGCGTGGTGTAGCTCCCGACCAGCCCCGCCACGCCCGCCTGTTCGGCCGCGGCCGTGGACAGCGCCGGTTCGGCCCCCGGGCTGAGCGGCAATGCGGCAGATTTCGTGCTGCTTTGCGCGGCGGCGCAGAGCGCGCCCGCGACGGCTCGGTCGTCCAAAAGCACGCCCGGATGCCCAGGCTGCACGTGCACGCGATCTTGCGCGTCGATCACGAAGCGAGCGCTCTCCGGGGCGCGCTCGAACTCGGCGCGACGTGGTTCGAACAGCGCGCGCATCGCTTCCGGCGAGCACTCGAGTTCGAGCTTGCTCCCAGAGACGTCGCTATGGACCCGCAAGACGCTCCCGAGCTGCGCCGGAGTGAACGAAAGCCGACGCGTGTCGTCCGCCACGTTGAGCGCGACTTCCCCGTTCAGCATCGAGCGAGCTTGCTCGGCGACGCGATCCACTTCGGCGCGCGTCATGCTGGGCAGCTCACTGCGCAGTGCAAGTGGTTCCGGATCGCGGCCGCTGCGCAGAGCATCCACCAGTTGCGCCTTGACGCGCTCGCGATCGAGACGCGAGCCAGCTCGTGGATAGAGCGGAGTCACGTTCGTGCCGTCGACGCGGATGCCTCCCGAGAACGGCGGGTCCTTGATCGTACTCGCTTGCCATTGGTCCTCGAGCTCGCTCAGTCGCTTGGGATCGAACTTGACGTCGACCGAAACCGATTCGGGCCGCGCCATGCGCGCGAAAAACGAAAGCTCTCGCGAGATGAAGCCGCCGCTGCGACCCACCGAGAGCGCATGCGCGGCGCAAGCTTCTGCGTCCACCTCGAACCCGATTGACTGTGGCTGCAGAACGACTGGCGTCCCGCCGATGGAAAGAGAAATGCCTTGCCCGGCCCGCTGGCGCACCCACGCCTGGACCCGCGCAACGATCTCGGGGCGCGCGAGGCGCGAGACATCCTGTCCTTCGACATGGACACCAGGCAGTGCTCGTTCACGATCACCTGCCACGAGCACGAACCAAACGGTCAAGACCAGCGCACATGCGCCCACGACCCCAAGCCCGAGGACCAACGCAACGCGACGGCGCGAGCTCGTGCTCTCGCGATCGCTTTCTGATTTCTCGCCCTGGGCTTCTGAGCCGCGCTTCTCGTCCATTCGGCGCACTATTTCGCATTTATCGGTCCGAGCGCGTGACCTTTTCACATGCGCCGCGTGGCATGCTAGACCTGTCAGTATCGTGTGGGTTCGTCGTTCGGCCATCCGCCCCGTCCCTTCGTACGCGACCCTTCCCTCGCATGCGCTCGAATCCGTGCGCGACAACCTGGCCGAGGATGATGAAGAAGCGCGCTCTCAGCTCGACGAAGCCTTCGAGCGCTTCGAACGCGCACAGCCCGCGCTAGCCGCGCACGTCGCTGACGCGCTGGGCAAACCGCTCGACGAAACCGCGCTCGCGCTCGGCTATTTCCTGGCACTAACGGTCTGGCTCGCTTTCGAACGCACCCACGGTTCCTACATCGACGAGGTGAAGGAAGAAGAGCTGCAAGCCACCGATGAGCTGCTCACCCTCGATGAAGAGCTGCGCCGCGCCGACCCGGCCGAAGCCCTCGACAGCGACGACGTGATCGCCATGGAGCAGCCGCACGTGCTCGCCTACATCCACGAGCACATCGACGCTACCCTCGACGCCCACGCCGAAGAAATCGACGTCGACGATGTACACACCGTCTACCGCGTCGTCCTCGTCGAAATCCTGGCCCTCTCCTACTCAGTCCGCCGCCCCGAAGGCTACCCGGTAGCAAAAACCGAGCTCCTCGCATAACGGCTCAGCCCAGTCCGGACCACGCTTAGTGTGGCTCCCTGAGATTGAACCGCCGAGCCGCAGAGGCCGCAGAGATCTGAGGGAGATTTTTGGTTCCCAATCAACGTCGAAGCGTCCGTTGTCACGACGCAGGGCGCCGCTCAGAGCAAACCCCAATCTCCTCTTTCTCAGATCTCTGCGGCCTCTGCGGCTCGGCGGTTGATCCCCTCTTCGCTCGGGCCGTGACTCCGATGGTATTTCCTCGACTGCTTAGCTGTCTGCCGTCACTACGCGGTTTCTGCCGGTGTGTTTGGCGGAGTACAGGGCGGTGTCGGCGCGGGCGATGAGGTCTTTCATTGCGTTGGCGCAGCCGGGGCCGCAGACGGAGGCTACGCCGAAGCTGGAGGTGACTTTGAACGGGCCGTTTGGGCCGGCCATGGTGAGCTCCTCGATCGACCTGCGTAGCCGCTCGGCAGCGATTTTTCCGCCGACCAGATTGCTGCCCGGCAGGATCAGCAGGAATTCCTCGCCGCCGTAGCGTGCGGCCAGATCACCGCCGCGAAGCTTGGAGCCGAAGACTCGCCCCACCTGGCGTAATACCTCGTCTCCAGTGAGGTGGCCGTGGGTGTCATTCACCTTTTTGAAGAAGTCGATGTCGCTGAGCACGATCGTGAGCCAGGTTTGGTCGCGGTCAGCGCGAGACAGATCGCGCGTCAGGGCTTCTTCCAGGGCGCGCTTGTTGGCAAGGTTCGTCAGGGCATCCGTGGACGCTAGGCGCGTCAGCTGGGTGTTCGCCTCTTGCAGCTGTTTTCCGAGCAGCTCTTTCTCAGCGAGCAGTGACTCCAGACGGCGCACGGCAGCGTCGTAGTTCTGAGTCATTTCGAGCAAGCTGCGGTTCACATCGACCAAGATGCCTTCGACGCTCTGCTGCGGCCCAACGTCGCGGTCGAACGCGGTGGCCGCCGCGACCACCAGCTCCGGCAGATTCTTCAGCGCGACTTGCGCGTCTTCTTGGGTCAAACCGAGCGCGAGCACTGCGTCGATCGCCGTCTTGCGGTTTTGCACCGCGTCGCCGCCCTCCCAAATCGCCGCGACGCGCTCCGCCGCCCACGCGACGCGCGACGCCAGCGCTTCGGGCGCCGCTTCGGCGTGGTGTTCGCGCACGGCGGCTTCCACATGCGGCGGCAACATGAACGTCGCCGCGAGCGAGGCGCCCGCAGCCGGGTGGTCCGGCAAACCGGCGGCGCGTTCATGCGTCACACGGTGCAGCGCGGGTAGGCGCGCAACCTCCGCTGCACCCTCGAGGTCTTCGCGCGCGCGAGACAGCAAGCCCACCTCGAGGAATAAGCCGGTCGTAAAAAACTCGTCGACTTCTTTCTGGCCGAGCTGCTTGGCCAGCCATTGCGACGCGACCGCGCGGCGCAAGGAATTGCCCAGCAAAATGCGCCCGGCATCACCGACCGGCACCATGTCCGATAGCGCCAAACTCATCCCAATGCTGCGCAGCCCGCGAATGCCAACCATCGACACCGCTTGCCGCACGTCCGAGACGTGGCGCTGCAGACCGCCAAACGCCGGACTATTGACCACCGCGATGATACGCAGCGCAAATCCTGGATCACTCGCCGCTAGCTTCGTCAGCTCGGGCAGCGATGCCTCGGGTGCCAGCGATTCGCGCACGATCTGTAGCGCGATCAGCGACAGCGGCGCTTTGCTCTGCGCCTTACCGGTGCGGGTGGCCTGCGCGCTCATGAGCGAACTTCGGGTGGGCGCTCAGCTTGCGTCTTTCTTGCTAGCCATGGCCAAGCGCTCACCAATGATGCGACGCAGCGCGAGCAGGTCATAGCGATCGGGGCGATCGTCCGAGGAATTGGCGACGTCCTGGGCGATGTTGTCCACCACGGCGCGCGGCTTTTCGGGCACTTTGAGTGCCTCCCCGAGCTTCGCGAGGGCGGCTTGCTCCGCGGGGGTGACCACGCCGTCGAGACGCGTGATCCAGGAAGCCACGCCGTACACGAACAGTCGGTCTTCTTTGGACAGGTTCGAACGATCGATCACGCCGATGTCGATCGGCTTTTCAGTGGCTTCTTCGATTTCGGCGATCTCGTCGATATCGAGGCCCTCTTCCAGAGCCGTGCGCACGATCGCGTCAGCCTCTTCTTGATCGAGCTTTCCGTCAGCCCAACCCACGGCAGCAAGCGCCAAGTACACGTCACGACCCAGCCTGGTCTTCTGTTCCGTCATCTCGCAAACCTCCGAGATCTATGAGCCATAACACAGTTTCCGCCGCCCCCGGCGCGCGCCATCCCGTGCATTCGGTGCTTCTAGCGTCAAATGGCGGGAACAATGCGGCCTATGAGGTGCGATGCTGGAGCGCGAGCGCCCACCTTCTCTACCTTCTCTACCTTCCCTGGCACGCCCTGCCAGGCGGTGGGGTAAACTCGGGGGCGTGGTTCAGGTTTTGTACTTTGCGGCGCTTCGGGATTTGCTCGGATTGCACGAGGAAGCGCTGGAGCTGCCCGAAAATGTCTGCACAGTCGCCGACTTCGTGCAGCACGTGCAACGCGTGCGGCCAGCGCTGAGCGGCAAAATGGCCTCGGTGCGCGTCGCGCTCGACGAAGCATTTGCCGGCGATTCCGAGACTTTGACCGGAGTGCGCACGATCGCGCTCATCCCGCCCGTGGCCGGCGGCTGAGAGATTGCTCGCACCTGAACGCGAGGCTAGGCTCGCCGCCCGGTGCCCGCTCCTTTGCCATTCGAATTTCGCGTCGGTGCCGATGAAAATGGGCTCGGCGCTCGCCTTGGGCCGCTCGTTGTAACCGCAGTGCTAGCGCGCGTGAACGAGCGCGGTCGCCGCACGCTGAGCCGCAAACTGCCGCGCGCCATCCGCGCTGATTTGGACGACTCGAAGCGGCTGATGTCGCATACGGATGTCGCGTTGGGTGAGGCTTGGGCTCGCGCACTGAGTCGAACCAAGGCAGCTTCGCCCGCCGAGCTGTTCGAACAACTGTCGCTCGAGGGGCCGAGCAAGCTCAAAAGGCGCTGTGAGTCGCATGTTGCAGGCCAGTGCTGGAACGAGCAAGGCGAAGCCTTCTTAGCCGACGTAGCGGACGTCGAGCGAGTGACCAAACACCGCGAGGCACTCGCCGAGCGCGGGGTCGAGCTGCTCAGCGTGCGCAGCAGCGTGGTTTGCACCAAGCACTTGAACGACGCCAAACAGCGCGGGACGAACCGCTTCGTCGCGGACCTGAACGCCATGGAGCAGCTGGTCCTCGAGTTGCGCGCTCAAGCCGGCGGTGACGTCGAGGCCGTGTGCGGAAAGGTGGGCGGCATCGCGGAATACTCGAAATTCTTCGGGCCGCTCTCCGGCCGCCTGCACGCCATCCTCGACGAGGGGCGCGCGCGCAGCGGCTATCGCTTCCCCGGTCTGGGCGAGCTGCATTTCGTGCGCGACGCGGACGCCGCCGATCCGTTGGTCAGCTTGGCCTCGTTGATCGGCAAGTACGTGCGCGAGCTCTTCATGTCGCGCATCGGCCTGCACTATGCCGATCGCGAATCCGAAGAACGGCGGCCGAGCGGTTATCACGATCCGGTTACTGCCGACTTCGTCATGCGCTCGGCGTTGCTGCGCCGAAACCGTAAGATCCCCGATCACTGCTTCGAGCGCGAGCGCGCGGGCGAACCGGCTGATGGAGTCTGAATCGTGAGCGACGGCGCGTCGAAGCGGATTCTCCAGGGCCCGCTCGGACTCGAAGTGCTGCGCTTCGGCACGCCACTCGCGCTCGGTATGGGTCTGCAGACCGCGTTCAACCTCGTCGATGCGTTCGTGATCTCGCGTTTGGGCGGTGAGGTCACGGGCCCTGCGCTGGGAGCGATCGGGATCTGCGATCAGCTCTCAGCGCTCGGCACGATCGTCAGCTACGGACTGAGCGTGGCCACCGCCACGTTGCTCAGCCGAAAGGTTGGTGAGCGCGATCAAGACGCGGTGCGAGAGATCGCCTGGCAATCGCTGCTCGTGATCCTGGTGCTTTCGTTGTTCTTTGGAATTTTTGGGGGTTTTGGCGCCGATTTCGTGCTGCGCGGCTTGGTGGGCGCAAAGGGCGAAGTCGCCAATCTCGGCGTGCCATACCTGAGGGTGATGCTCGCTGGCTCGTCGACGATCTTCTTGTTGATGCACCTGGTCAGCGTGCAGCGCGCACTCGGGAGCAGCAAGACGCCAGTCAGCTTGCTGATTGCATCGAACGTGCTGAACCTGATTTTGGCCGTGGTCATGGTCTACGGGCCTGGCGACTCACCGACCATTTTTTCTTGGGGTCGTCCCATCGCACGCTTGCTCGGCGTCCCGCGCATGGGGCTGATGGGCGCGGCGTGGGCCACGCTGATCGCTCGCTTCGTCGTGCTAGTCCCGCTGTTCGCGATCTTGATGAAGCGCTTCGGCTTGTTTTTGCCCAAATCGCGCATGGCGCCGCAACGTGAAGTCATCGCGTCCATCGTCAAGCTCGGCTGGCCCTCCAGCGCGCAGCTCGTGGTGCGCATCATCGCCATGCTGGTGACGCACTCACTCGTGGCACGCGCCTTCACCACGCCCACCGATCAGAGCGCGACCACCGCGCTCGGCATCGTTTTCCGTTTGGAAACGATGGCCCTGTTCGTCGGCTTGGGTTGGGGTAGCGCTGCGCAAACCTTCGTTGGTCAAAATCTAGGTGCCCGAAACCCCGGCCGCGCGAAACTCAGCGGCTGGTACGCAGCCTCGTGCAACGCGGCGATGATGGGCGCTTTGGCGCTCGTCTACACGGTTTACGGCTCGAGCATCGTCGGCTTTTTCGATTCGGATCCCAACGTGCTGCGGCCCGCGCTGAGCTACTTCCGCTGGGTGGGCGCAAGTTACGTCGGCTTAGGCATCGGCATCGTGCTCGGCTCGGCGATTCAAGGCGCCGGAGCCACCATGCGCGCGCTCCTGCTCGACACCCTGGTCATCGCCGGGTTCCAGCTACCGACGAGCGTGCTGTTCGTCGTGTCCAAGAGCGCAACGTACGTCGGGCTCTGGCAAATCGTGGCCTTGACCTACTTCTTGTTCGCGCTCGTGTACGTGATCGCTTATCGGCGCGGGCGTTTCTTGAACGCAACGCCGGTGACCGTCGCTTGAGCTCGTCTCGGCGCGGGCATCGAACTCACTGAGTCTTCCTCAAAACACCGCCCACCGAAAAGACGAGCACCGGCGGCGTTTCGCTCGGACAATCGACATTGATGAACCCTGGGAGCTGCCCTTGCTGAACGAGCGTTACAGTGTCGGCTTTCAAGCGCAACTCGCTGAACAAGATCCTGACGTCCGCACACACGTCACTTTCACTCGACCATCCGTTCACGTCGCGCCAACTGAAGCTTCCGTGCAGATCGGACAAAGCCATTGGGTCGAAATACAGTTCGAGATCGCGACTGCCGTCCGCCGCGTTCTTCACCTTACCGGTGAGGGTCGCGGAAAACAGCCCGTCCGACGTTGAAAGCTGCGCGGTTACGGGAACCGTGAAATAGCTACCCCATTTCTCGCTTCCGTCATCACAGGTGAGGTGGCTGCCTTCAACGGTCGACTGGTCCCACGCGATGTCGAGCGAGAGGGTTGAACTCGTGGGCAGCGACGAACTCCGGTTGGAGTAAGAAACGGTTCCTGAAGCCGACATCGTCGCCGCTGCGACGGCAGCCGCAGGGCCACTCGCGAACTTCGGATCATCTGCTGTGACGCTAGTTGTATCCGAGTCACAATGAGGGATGTTGCCGAAGGGGTAGCACGACACGCTCCCCACGACCGTCGACAAGATGAACGCCCTACCAATAAGCGATCTCAAGCTAATAGTTCCCCGCATCCGAGAAACCTAGCTTCGATGTCCTGTATCGGCAAGGCGCGAGGCGGGCTGCGCTACGCCGCGCTCGTCGCCTTGCTGGCTGCGAGCAGACGCAAGCTCTCCGCGACCGGCGGGTCGAAGTGCATGTCCACCTGCGGGAACGCGATGTTGATTTGCTGCTCCTTGAAGGCGAGCCAAATCGCTTCGCGCAGTTTCGAGCCCGCGATGCGGTGATTCCAAGGGTCGCGCATCCAAACCGAAGCCTCGAATTCGAGCGCCGAAGCTCCGAAGCCGAGCAGTAGCACGCGCGGTTCGAAGCCTTTTTCTCGATAATCCATCGAGCGCGCGCACGCTTCCAGGACGGCTTTCACCTTGGGCACGTCGGAGCTGTACGACACTCCGACGGTTACGCGCACGCGATAGATATTATCCTCGAGGGTGAAGTTTTTCACGTTCGATTGCACCAGCGAGGAGTTCGGCACAATCACGTCTTCTTCGTCCAAGGTGCGCACGATCGTCGCGCGGATGCTCATCTGCTGCACCTTGACGATCTGCCCGCCCACCTCGATCACGTCACCGGGCTTGATCGTGCGCTCGAACAGCAAGATCACGCCGGACACGAAATTCTGAGCGATGTTCTGCATCGCGAAACCAAAGCCGACCGCGAACACGGCGCCCGCCGCAAACAGCGCATCCAACCGAATCCCGGTCGTGCGCATCGCCACGAGAACCCCAATCAACACGACGCCGTAGTGAACCAGACGCTCGATCGCGCCCGCTTCACCGGTAGGCGCCAGACCGCTGCGCTGAAAGAAGCGACGCATCCCCGCGCGGACGACGCGCGAGAACAAGAAGCTGAGCAGGATGATCACCAAGGCGATCACCAGCGTCGTTGGAGTGACCTTGGTGGTCCCGACTCTGAATAGCTCCACCCGGATGAACGGTTCGGCGGCCTGCTCTGCTGGCTTCATCGGCTTCTCCGAACGGCACTTTAACACCGAAGAATATGGCGCAATTTCCCTACACCTACATCAGGGAGACTAGAGACTCGGAACGTCCCTCGGATAAGCTCGGCGCGTGCCTGAACTCGAGCATTTCGATTTGGTCGTGATTGGCGCCGGTCCCGCGGGCGAGAAAGCGGCCGCACAGACGGCTTACTTCAAGAAGCGCGTCGCCATCGTCGAATGCGAGCCGGAGCCCGGCGGAGCTGCCGTGCACACGGGCACGCTGCCCAGCAAAACCCTGCGCGAAACGGCACTCTACCTGTCGGGTTATCACGCGCGCGAACTGTATGGCGTCGCCCTAGAGGTCGATCGCAACGCCACGTTGCAGCGGCTGATGTCGCGCAAGAACGCGATCTCCGCCGCAGAATCGCGCTCTTTTCGCAAAAATCTGGCGTTGCACGACGTGCAGTACGTGCAAGGGCACGGGCGCATCGTCGACGCTCACACCGTCTCCGTCACTTCCTCGACGGGTGAACGCCGCCTGAGCGCCGACTTCATCTTGATCGCGACTGGCTCGAAACCGCATCGTCCCACCGACATCGATTTCGCCGACGATTGGATCCACGACAGCGACGAGATCCTGACCATCAACGACATGCCCACCTCGCTCACGATCTTGGGTGGAGGCGTGATCGGCTGCGAATACGCCTGTATGTTCGCGGCGCTGGGCGTCGGCGTCACCCTGGTCGACGCCCGACCGGAGATCCTGCCCTTCTTGGATGCGGAAATCGTGGCTCGCCTGAAGGCGGCGATGAGCAAGCTCGGCATCGTCATGGTGCAGGGTCAGCGCTGGACCACCGTGCTGCGTTCGAACAACGGCGTCGTCACCACGCTCACTGACGGCCGCACGCTCGAGAACCAACAGCTGCTCTTCGCGGCCGGGCGCACGGGGCGCGTTACCGATCTCGGCCTCGAAACCGTGGGGCTCGCAGCCGACTCGCGCGGCTACATCCCGGTCGATCGCGAATTCCGCACCAAAGTACCGAGCATCTTCGCGGCCGGCGACGTGATCGGCTTCCCGGCATTGGCGTCGGTGTCCATGGAACAAGGCCGAGTCGCGATGTGCCATGCCTTCGGCTTCGGCTACAAACAGGCAGTTGCCGCCGAGATGCCGTATGGCATCTACACCATCCCCGAAGTGAGCTCATACGGCGAAACCGAGGAGACGTGTCGGCAGAAGGGCATCGACTACGTCGTCGGACGCGGGCTGTTCGAAAACAATGCGCGCGGCAAGATCACGGGCGACTTGGAGGGCATCACCAAGCTCTTGGTCGACGCCAAATCACGCAAGCTGATCGGCGTTCACGTGATCGGCGAACGCGCCACCGAACTCGTGCACATCGGCCAGACCGCGATTCACCTGGGTGCGACGGTCGACCTGTTCATCGACATGGTGTTCAACTACCCAACCCTCGCTGACTCGTATAAGTACGCGGCCTATCACTGCCTCGCCGCGTTGATGGCGAAGCAGTGATGGGCTCGGCTACTAACGATTGAGGGAAGCGCTAACGCTCAGAGGTTGCCGTTGAGCGGATCGTACGCGCTGCCGCCCGACTTCAAACCGCCCGACTTCGCAACCTTACCGCCGCTGCGGTGCGCAGCAGGCGCCGTAGCGCCGTGGCCGCCCTTGGCCTTCTTTGCCTTCTTCGAATCGCGGGACTTATCAGAAGCGAGCAACGCCGCTTTCATATCCTCGCTCAAGCCGTTGCTCTTGGGAGCTTCGGCAGCGGGGGCTGCGGCCGGTTCGGGCGTGCTCGGCACCGCGGGGGCTGCCGGGGCCGTGGTCTCGATCGGCTTGGCCTGGATGTTGGAGAGCGTGAGCGAAGCTTGGCTGTGGCTGGCGGCGACTTCGAGTGCGGCCTTGTCCGGAATCGACGAAGCCAGCGCGCTGCCGTTGATGGCGAACACGGTTCCGCCACCGGCGATCGCCAAAACGGCGGCCGCAGCGAGCACCAGGCCCCAACGACGCTTCGGGCGCATCGCCATGTCATCGAGGTCGAGGCTCGTGTCGAGGTTGCTCGTCACTGGAGCAAAGCTGAGCGAGGGCGCGGGGGCGCTCGGCGCGATGGGCGGCACGGACTGCGGCTGGAAGCGCGCGGCCGGCTCGGTGGCCATCTCGGGACGACGCTGCGGCATCGGCGGGCGGGTCTCGCCAGCAACCGGCATTTCCGGGCGGCGCTCTGGCATCGGCGGGCGGGTCTCGCCAGCAACCGGCATTTCCGGGCGGCGCTCTGGCATCGGCGGGCGACGCTCGACGGCCACACTCGCAGGCGCGGCTGCGACCTCCTCCGCCGGAGCCTCATCTTCCTCACCCAGACCCGCGACCTCGGCGAGGGTCGACCATTCGCTGTCGCCTTCGCGGCACACGTATGTGTTGCCGTGAATCCTTCCGGCCTCGAATGCCTCGGCCAATTCGTCGAGCGTCATCAGCTCGACCTCGCGCGAATCGAATTGCACGTGAAAGCGATCTTCAGTGGCCTCTTGAGCGGATTCGTCGTGGGTCATCGTGCATCACGGTAACTCGGCCCCATCCGCTCAGCCACAACTCTCAACACCCACCCAAAAATCTGATCCGCAATCCAGGCGGATTAGTCCATGGACAGCGAACATCGTGAACGGAAAGTTCTGTAAGGCTGTAAATTAGCGCGCTTTTAGCGATGTGAAATCGGTCCCCGAAATTAGCCGCAGATTGTGAAAGCGGTTCCCCAACTGATCCCTCGCGTTCTCACGAGTCACTTTTTGGGCGTCGACGGCGCGCTGCTGCCTCGCTGATGCCCTGGGCCAATGATCTTTGCCCACGACGCAGTGACGCTCCAGTCCGCTTTGACGTGCGGCTGATGATGGCACTGCGATGCGCACAAGCCCTGCTCGGGCATGGCGATCGACTTGTCCTCGAGCGGCGTTTCGACGTGACGTGAACCCGGTCCGTGACACACCTCGCATTGCACGTTGCTCAGCTTCTCGACGTGAACGACGGTCGAGCCGCCAGGCTTATCGTAACCGGTGACGTGGCAGCTCACGCAGTCGAGGTTGAATTCTTTGTGCGCTGACGAGAGCGTCGCGTACGCCGCCGAGTGCTGCGTGCGGTTCCAGAACTCGCGCTCGCTCTTGTGACATGTCGTGCACACTTCCACGCCGACGTAATGACTCTGGCCAGCCGGCGCGGGTAGCGGAAGCTTGTCTTTGAAGACGTCCCGATTGTGATCGTTAACGCGCTGATAATAGCCGTCCATCAACGCTTGCACGGTTTGCTCGGTGCCGAGTGAGTCGCGCACGTTGACCAAACGGTATTGAAAGAAGCTGCCCTGAGCGGGGACGCTCGGCGCGGACAGCGCCTTTTCTTGGGCTTTCATCCGCTCGAGATCGAGGCGAGCCTGATCGGTATCTGCCGTCTTCCCAGCGTTGCTTGCTGCGGAAATTCGCGCGTCGAGCTCGGCGATGCGTGCGGTGAGACTCTCGCGCTCGGCAGCCGCCGCGGTATTCGAACCGTCCGCGAACTCGAACTTGTCGTCGCGCACGAACAGATCGACGACGCCCAGCGCCTGGAGGTGGTTCGGCGCCTCCACGACCAAGGTCGAACCGACGACCTCCGGTGGCGTCGAACGATCGTTGCTCTCGCCTTGGTCGAACGGCTTTCCGATCACCAGGACATGGAAACCGGGAACGCGATCGATCAAGCGCAATGCGTCACCGCGGGGCATGGCGGTGAGCAGGACCCTGAGCCGCGCGCCTTGGCTATCGAGCGACGCCTTAGCTTTCTGCAGCTCGCCCAGCGCGTCCAGCCCACTGATGCCGGTCGGTAGATTGTTCTGATAGAGCGGCAAGCTGATACCTGCGACGCCAACCTTGGTGCCGCCCACTTCGAACACACGCGCGGCCTGCAAGGTCGGGCCCTTCAAATTTGCTGCAAGCGGGCTCGCTCCCGAGGCGTTGGCAAGCGCGTTGAAGGTGTCTGCTCCGCCCGCCCAATCGTTCGCACCGGGGGCCCAAGCGCGTAGCCCCGCGGCGCCGAGTGAGCGAGCAAGCGCGTCTGCTTTCCAGGCGTCTTGCGTCTCATGCTCGCTGGAGAGCGCCGTGTTCATGAAGAACATTGGTCCTGCGCCAAGCAACGCACTGTGCGGCGCATCCGCCGACTGGCTCTTCACGAACGCGGCCAAGTGATCGACGCCGCCGAGCATGTCCTTCACGCAGCCGCATGGTTCGAGCGCACCAGCTGGCGAAGACACCAGATACAGCCGCACCGTCGGTGTCTTGGGCGGCACGCTCGCGGCTTCGTGGCTGCACTTGCAGCTGCCCGCGAGCGAGGCACAAATGACTATCAGCGCGAATCGAAGCAGAAACCGGAGCACGCGCGCGCCAAGCATTGCCGCCCTTTATCACTTCTCGGACATAGAAGCCGGTTCATCCCGAGCGTGGGGCTGACTTGATGCGCGCCAAACGCCGGGCCGGAGAAATGCCACCTACACGCACCCCTGCCACCTGGCAGCGAGCACGAGCGGAAATCCCGGCGTGTCGCGCCCGCCATGCCGGACGCGTGTCAGTTTTGTGCGCAGGTTGCGGCGGCCACCCGACTGGCCCAACGAATGGCGACTCGCCTTTTCACTGTCCCGTTTGCCGGAAAGCCGCTCTAATGGAGGGCTGTGGCAACCGACCGCAAAGGGGCCGGGGCCCAGCAACCATTCGGGCCATTCGTACTGGAACGGCGCATCGCCGTCGGCGGAAGCGCGGAGGTATTCCTGGCGCGCCCGAAGATCGGCGTCCAACCAGCGCCGCACCTGGTAGTGAAAAAGCTGTTGCGCGCGGCCCGTGAGGGCGGTGACTTCGACGCGCTCGAACGTGAAGCCGCACTGCACCGAGCGGTCGCCCACCGCAACGTAGTGACCGTGTTCGGCGCCGGGATGGTCGGGGATGAACCGTACCTGGCCATGGAATACGTGGAGGGCGTCGACCTCTACCGCCTATTGCGCCGCGCCGACGCCGACCAGCGAAAGTTCCCACCGGGCTTGGCGGCGTTCATTGCCATGCGCGTCGCGAGCGCGCTTTCCGCCGTGCACACTGCACACGATGCCGAAGGCAACGCGCTACACATCGTGCACCGCGACGTCACGCCCTCGAACATCTATCTCTCGATCGACGGGCAGATCAAACTCGGTGATTTTGGCATCGCGCGCTTCGAGCAACAGGTGCAACCGGCGCAGCCCAGCGTCGGGCTCAAGGGCAAGTTCGGCTACTTGGCCCCCGAGCAGGTGGCGGGAGAGCCTTTCGATCATCGCGCCGATCTCTTCGCCCTGACTGCGGTCTTCGGTGAAATGCTGATCGGCGAGCGGGTATTCCCAGGCAGCGGTCAGCTCGCGGTGTTGTTGGCGATCCGCGACGTCAACATCGGGCCGCTGCGCCAAGCCGCGAGCCGCTTGCCCGAAGGCTTACTCGAGTTGTGCGAGAAGGGCCTGGCGCGCGATCCCGATGCGCGTTTCCAAGACGCGGCCGAGCTCGCCGCCGCGCTCAGCGAATTCGAACAGCCCTCGCCCGAAGAGCTGCAGGTGACGCTCGCGGAGTGGGTGAACTGGGCGAAGGATTCGAGCCAGCTCGCTCGTCAAATCGAGGGGCAAGTGCGTGATTCGGTGCAACGCATGCGCGCCGTCCGCGCGCGCAGCAGCGGCGGCCTGGCGGCGGTGAAGGAACCGTCGTCACAGCGCAGCGAGCGGATGCCCACGCTCTCGCTATCCAGCGTACGTCGCGCGGACGGACAAACCATCGCCGCGGTCAGCTTTGCCAAGCTAATCGAGATGATCGCCACGGGTGATCTCACGGGCGACGACGAAGTGTCGCTGATGGGCCAGGAATATCGCTTCATCCGCGACATTCACGAGCTCGGACGCCACCTCTTGCCGTCCACCACGGCGACCACGAGCCGCCTATTCGAACCCGGCGTTCCCGACTATCAGGTGCTGCTCAAAGACACACCGATGCTGAACGTGCTGGCGCACATGCGTCAGAAGAACGAGAGCGGCGCGTTGTTCGTGGAGCGCAGCGCGAACAGCGGAAGTGGTCGCAAAGAGATCTATCTCGACAAGGGCCGCCTCTTGCACGTGGCTTCATCGGACCGAGAAGAGCTGCTCGGTGAGTACCTCGTGCGACGCGGACGCCTGACGCGTGAACAGCTCGAGACCGCACTCGGCACCCTCTCGAGCTACGGCGGTCGCCTCGGCGACACCCTGATCGGCATCGGCATGGTCGACGCCGTGGACGTCTTCCGCGCGATTCGCGATCAAGGTCGCGATCGCGTCGCCACCCTCTGCGGTTGGTCCGAAGGTCTGGTCACGTTCTATCGCGGCACCTCGCCGCAACGAGTCGAGTTCCCGCTCGATTTGGATCTCGCCAGTCCGATGATGGCCGGCGCGATCGTGCGCGCCAAAGGCGAACCGAAAACCTTGCTACCTGAAGGCAAGCGCCTGATCGCGGGCCCACGCGGTGAGGCCGTGCGCCACCCACGTGAACGCGGCTCTGCGCCTGCGTCGCTGATTTACGTGTCCACGTTGCCGCCTGAACGGCTCACCGTCGAGCAAGCTTTCGAGCGACTCTTGTCGTACCGCTCGGGGCACGAAGCCCGCGCGGTCGGGGCCAAAGAGGCTGCAGCCGCGCTGGTGACGGCTGAATTGCTCGGCTGGATCATGTGGGGTGAGTGAGCCTCGTGCACCCGCCGCGCTCGAGGCGTTGTGGGCAGGCGGGCTTCAGAGTACATCCCGGCGCATGTCGTTCGTCGTTCGCGGGCTGCTCGCCGGAGCATGCGTCGCCTGCCCCAGCCTGGCGCAGGCTCAGAGCGCAGCACCAACAACGCCTGCAAGGCCACCGGAGCCCGTTCGCGTGTACATGCGTAACGAAGGTTCACCGCTGACGTTCTCGGCGCAGAGCGAGTCCGGTCACAAGCAAACATCTTGGTGCATCTCACCGTGCGACGCACCGCTGGCGCCCGGTGACTACCAACTGAAGCTCAATGGCGTGAAGGTCGAGAACACGGTGAAGCTGCGCCAAGCGGGAACCTTGCACGGTGTGTATGACTCACGAGCAGGCACGCGCTCGGCGGCTTGGCTTTCGCTGAACGTCGGCGGAATCATCGGCGGTGTGCTGCTCACGGTCAGCGTCGCCGGCAGCTCGAAGAACGCTTTCTATTTCGGTGCCGGCGTGCTGGCCGCCTCCACCGCGATCTTTTTCATCACTTACCGCGCGGACCGAGCGACCGTCAGCTTCACGCCCGAGCCTCCGCCAGACGTGCACAACATGCCCACCCCCGCAGTCATGAGCGGTTCGCAACACGCAACGCTCGATCGACCTTCGCTTGGATCCACGCCCGGCCTCGGTTTCCGGCTCGCATTTTGACCACGATGGAAGCCGTATTTCGTCGACTGGCCTCGGAGCGCCTGTTTCGATGGTTGCTCGGAGTAGCGCTCGCACTGCCGCTGTTTCTGTCGCGGGGTCCCAACGGCGCGATCAGCGGCCCCCCGCTAGTGACGAGCGGTGACGAGCCGCACTACGTGGCGATGCTGCACAGCCTCGTCAGCGATCACGATCTCGATCTGTTGAACAACTACAATCAGGCGCGGCTGGGCTCGGTAGAGGTCGGCGCCGGCCGGATCGGGGTCGGCATCGACCATCAAGTGGCGTGGTACGACAGCAAGGGCGTTTTCTGGGGTTGGGTCCAAGTGTACGACTACGAGCGCAACGCGAAGGGCAAACCGGTTCCTCCCCCTGCACTCCCCCAACGCTTGCCCGGTGCGCCGTCCGAGTTCGACGGCAAGCCACAATACTCACAGCATCCGCCCGGCTTACCGCTGCTTCTCGCGCCGCTGGTCTACCCCGCACGCGGCACTGCGTGGGTCGAGCATTTGGCGATCTTCTGGACGACGCTCGCGACGCTCGCAACCGCCCTATTGTTCCGCGAGCTGCTGCGTGGAATCTCGGACAATCGCGGTTTGGTCAACACCACCACGTTGCTGATGATTCTAGGTAGCCCCATCTGGCACTACGGGCGCATGCTGTTCTCGGAGGCCTGGCTCGCGCTGTGCGCGGTCGGTGCGCTCACGTTCGCGACACGCAAGAATGCCTTCTTCGTCGCGGGGCTGTTCGTAGCCGTGGGCGTGCAGATGAAGCCTCCCTTTGCGCTACTCGCGGTGCCGTTGTTCGTCGATCGTCTACTGGCGCGCGACGTGAAGCGCGCAGCTACGTTCGCGCTGCCCATCGTGCTCAGTGTGGCGCTCATCTTCGTCGAAAATCAGCTGTTCTGGGGTGCGCCCCTGCACTCTGCGCAGCGCTGGACAGGCGGCAACTTACTGACCGGGACGATCGGTGGGCTGTTCTCGATGTCGCATGGGCTGATTCCGTACTGTCCCGCGGTGCTCGTGGCTTTGGCTGGATTTCCTGCACTTTTCCGCACACATCGCCGTGAGGCCTGGCTCATCGTCGGTATCGTGGGGCCGTACTGCATCTTGATATGGTCGTGGTTTTGGTGGTGGGGCGGCTCCTGTTATGGCCCGCGCTTGATTGTGCCGATCATCCCCCTGTTTTTCGTCGGCGCACTGAAGGTGTTCGAGTCACTGAAGCAACTCTCGGAGCCGCGTCAACGGCTCGTCACCGCGCTGTGCTCGCTGTCCGTATTGATTTCGGCGATCGGCGCGATCGTGCACTTGGTGTTCTGGGAAAAGCATCCGCTGATCGAGCCCTGGGTGCAGCTGGCAAAACACATTTAGATCCGATGCTGTTCGCGGTTCCACGCCGGCCCTCCACCGCGTGAGGGCGGATTTCGGCCGGCGTTAGCCTGGCTCTGTTGAGAAACTGTCCCAGAGGTCGCATTCGGCCTGCTTGAGGTGGCTGCCGATCGAAGGTTGGGTGTCGATGATCAGCTGCTGATCTCCTGCGAGGGTGTAGCGCGGCCAGCCGAACGCCCCGCCAGACGGGTTGCCGCCGCGTGCAAAACGGCCCCAGGCCTGCATCACGGACTGCGAGAGTGGCCGCTCGGCATCGCTGAGCCCGACGCCGAGATCTGCATTGCCGAAGACAAACCAGAGCTCGACGGTGTGGGTCGCTCCGAATGAATGCGGTCTAGGATCATCGAGCGGATGGCTGAATTCGTAGAGAAACACGGGGACGTTTTGCTTCGCCACCACGCGTGCGACCCGGCGAGCGTTGCACGCAAAAATGCCGTCGGTAACGACCGCGGCCAACGAATCCTTTGGGGGCTCTCGCGGGTATCGAGAAGGCACCGCGGCGGCAGCGGCGGCGCCGAAGACGTCGGCCAGGAACCCCTTGAGCTCCGACCCGCTCACCTCTTTCAAGGCGTGGGTGAACAACATGCCCTCGTCTCGGTTCCACCCGATGATCAATGGCACCTTGGCAAAAGCACCCCGGCGCAGCGCGGTCAGCGGCAGAGTCGGCAACTCGATCCCATCGGCGACTGGCCCCCACCAGATGCCGGGGCGAAGCAATAGCCCGCGCTTGATTGGGAGTGCCGAAACGAGCTCATTGGCGCTCTTGCCGCGCAGGCATTCGAGCGTTTGCGGACCGGTGCAGCCAACGGCGTCGGCCAGTGCATCGCCTTGGGCTTCTGCCGCAGCTCCGTCGAAATAGAACGCATCGGAGCAGGCGCCGCTCTGCATGATGGCCCGGGAAAACAAGCCGAGACTCTTGGGAGAAGCGAGGTGGGTGCACACACTCGCCGCGCCAGCGGATTCGCCGAAGAGGGTAACCTGCTCAGGAGCCCCTCCGAAGGCGGCGATATTGCGCTGAACCCAGGCCAAGGCCGCCCGTTGATCAAGGATCCCCATCGAGGCAGACACCGGCACGTTGGCCTCTTTGGCGAGGGCGCGGTGCGAGAGAAACCCCAACGGTCCAAGCCGGTAATTGACTGTCACCACGATAGCCTTGGCTTCGGTCGCGAGCAGCGCACCATCGTACAGCCCGTCAGCGCCGCTGCCCGAATAGTAGCCGCCTCCATGCAGCCAGACCAAGACGGGCAGCCGCTCTCCTCCGCCGTCGGGTACCCAAACGTTGAGGTTGAGGCAGTCCTCGTCCGTCTGGCGGATGACGTCATTTGTCTTCGGTTGCGGGCAGGCAGGACCGCGACTGGTGGCATCGCGCGGAGTCGACCACCGGACCACAGGGGCCGGAGCTCGAAAACGCAGCGGCCCTAGGGGCGGAGCAGCAAACGGAATGCCTAGGAACTCCCGCGATCCAGGACGCATGTGGCCGATCAACGGCCCACTGTCGATCACCACCAGCAAGGGGTTCACTGCGGAGCGGCACGTCGAGCACGCAACCACGCACATGGGCAAGAGGAGCCCCCATGGCAAACCCGATTTTGATGCGATCATGATCTTGGCGCAGACAACGCGCGCGAACCAAAAGTTCCCCTCGTGCCGCCCTTCCGGCGATGGCTGGTCGGGTCATCCAAAGCCATCCTGGTCAGCGATAGTGTCGAGTCAGCCAGTCACGCGGCGTGGGACACCGAGCTCGTGGGCCACCTGCTCGAACGACACCGCACCGCCGAGCTCGAGATCGGACGGAATGTGCGAATAGAGCGCATCGAACATGGCCGGATGCTCTTTTCGTCGCACCGCGAAGAAGAATCTGCCCGGACCCGAGGCGTCCGCCGGCCAGCGTGGCGTAGCGACGAGGACGGCTCGGGCTTCATCGAGCGGGTCGCGCACGAAGGCCTGAAAGTAATGGCGCCCAAGTGCGAGATGATTCGCAAGCGCGAGCGATGCCGCTCCCTGCTCCCAAATTGGTCGCCAAAATTAGAGCCGATCATCACGAGCTCGTCACACTGACCGTCGAGCATATCGCCGAAGGCAAACTCGCTCGAGCGGACCGTGGTCCCAGCACGGATATAATCCCGTGATTCGAAGCTCCGCGCTGACAGGTTCTGGAGCTCGGGACAGCGCGTGGAAATCTGCTCCTCCGGTAACGGCGTGACTACTACCTCGGCATGTGCGAGCGCGGCTTGGATTTCGCTCACGGCATGCTCGATGCGAGGCGGAATGAGCTCGATCGTGTGCTGCCCGTACATGTCGCTCGGAACGCGGCAGCCCTCGAATAGGATGACTATGGTCTTCTTTTTGCTCCTGTGCATTGAATAGCCGAGCTCATAGAGGACGTTGGGGCGCGGCTGCGCCACGGGTCCGGTCTTGTTTCGATCGCCGGCGTCAGTAGGCTTGCGCAATTCCGTACGAAGGACCGTGTCTTCATCAGGCGTCAGAAGGACCAACACCGCCGCGCTCATCTCGAACCCTTTTTGGAGAATCTGGCTGAAATTGGGGTTGTTTTTCTTGGTCGCAATGACCGCCTGTCGCCACGTGACTGGCTCCACTCCGAGCGCTAACAGCAATTCACCAATCGCATCGAACGCTGCAGCATGCCGACCGTTGACGATGAATACCTTGTTGCGTTCCCCGGACATGACCCGCACTCTATCGGGCTTTGAGCTGCTCGCCCATCGGCGACGGCCGAGCGGCGCTGACAGTGCGCGCACACAGGTCGATTGCGGTGAGCGACCGTGAAGATCTTCGTGATGATGCCATTCAGCGAAAAGTTCGCCCCGGTGCGCGCTGCTATCCGTGAAGCATCGACGCTGTCTGGAGTGCCGTGCGTCTGGTCGGATGAAACCCAGGATCCCGGCCGTATTTCCGAGCAAATGGTGGCTGATATCCGCACCGCATCTGGCTGCATCGCCGATGTGACCGGGCACAACCCGAACGTCTCATGGGAGGTTGGCTACGCCCAGTCACTGGGCAAGCCGATGATCATCCTCGGCCAATCGTCGGCGGATCTTTTTTTCGATCTCAAGGATCAGCGCTCGCTCCTGTACGGGGACACGCCTGAACGGCTACGAGAAACTTTGGTCACGCCGCTCACCATTTGGCTTCGCCGTCTGGCGGCGACCTTGCTGGATGCTCCGCCCGAGGGGCTGGTCGGAACACACGGCTACGAACGAACTTCGACGGCGTTGTGCGCGAAGCGAGTGTCCGACACTGTGTATGGTTTTCTTGATTTGCTCTCGCGCGCGAAGCATCGGCTGTTTCTGGCCGCGCAAAACCATTTCTACCTGTGCGAAAGGGCGGATCGTGGCGAGCAGGTGCGTGAACGGGTGCACGAGTTTCTTGCGGGCGACCCGAACCGCCGGCTGGACGTGATGATGTGCGATCCAGAGGCAGAGTATGCCGTGCGGACCTGGGAGTCCGTGACCACCGAGCGCTACGAGCGCGATTTGCGTCAAGCGACGCAGTTCTTTCGAGAGCTGGTGTCATGGCTGAACGAACGGCCCTTGGTTGCCGGCCGACTGCAGGTCCGGCAAATGCCTTTCGTTCCTCTCTCCGTCACCTTCGTCGATCCCGAACACCGGAATGGGTTCCTGGTGTTGACGCCCAACGCGTACATGGTGCCCAATCTGATGAGGCCCTGTTTCGTGCTTTCGCGCGCCTGGAACGACGAAATCTTCGCGCAATATTGGGGAGCGTACAATCAGCGCTACTATGATCCAGAATCGAGGACGCTCGAGTGAGATCCTCGGCGACCGGAGCACTCGGCCCGATGCCTAACCGCGAACGCAGCCACGTGGTGGCCGCGATCGTGAAGCTGTCATGACGACCGGCGCCAGCGTCAGCATTCGCGATCTCGTCGTTCACTTCGGCAAGGTCGTCGCGCTCGATCGGATCAATCTAGAAGTTCGGGCCGGTGAGCTCTTCATGCTCCTCGGTTCGAGCGGCTGCGGCAAGACCACGCTGCTCCGAACAATCGCCGGTTTCAACGAGCCAACTTCGGGTACGATCGCCTTGGGCGATCGTGACGTGACGCACCTGCCGCCTCAGGCTCGCGGTGCCGCGATGGTATTTCAAAGCTTCGCCCTGTGGCCGCACCTCAGCGTCGAGGAAAACGTCGCTTTTGGCCTGCATGAAAAGCGCGTGCCCCGCCGTGAGGTGGCTGCGGCGGTGGCTGCCGCCCTTGAATCGACCAGACTCAGCGGCTTTGGCCGCCGATCGATCGACGAGTTGTCCGGCGGTGAACAACAGCGCGTGGCGCTCGCGCGGTCGCTCGTGGTTCGGCCGCGCTGCCTCTTGTTGGATGAGCCGCTGTCGAACCTCGATGCTAGCCTGCGCCAATCGATGCGCGGTGAGATTCGGCGCATCTGCAAGGAATTCGGCCTCACCGCCGTGTACGTCACCCACGATCAGAAGGAGGCGATGGCTGTTGCGGATCGGATGGCTGTCGTGCACGCGGGGCGCATCGTGCAGGTCGGTGAGCCGCGCGACGTCTACCGCAGGCCGACCTCGCGCGCGGTGGCCACTTTCGTGGGTGCGACGAATCTGATGCTTGGGCGAGTGGTTGCGGTGAGCAGCGACAGCATCTCTGTCGAAGCCGCTTCACTGACGTGGGTGGCCGACCGCGCGGGCACTTCATTCGAGCCAGGGGACCGCGTTTGGGTGTCGGTAAGACCAGAGTGCTTTCGGACGAGGATCGACTCGCAGCGACCGAATATCGTGCAGATTCGACGCGAGAGCAGCATATTCCTCGGTGAAGTCACTGAGCACCGACTCCGCGTGGGGGCCGAGTCACTGATCGCGTACGAGCTCAATGCGCCGCACACGACGTCGCGCGAGGACTCGATTGCCTATCAGGTCGACCCTTGTGACGTGGTGCTGTTACCGATCGAGCCCGGGGAAGCTCCGTGAAGCGTTGGGTTTCACCGTTAGCGGCTCTGAGCGCGATCCTCGTGCTCCCGTTTCTTGCCCGGCGTCCACAGCCGCCAAGCGTCGCAGCGACCGAGACACTCGTCATCATGACTCCGCATGATGCAACCGTCCGCTATGAGTTCAGTCACGCTTTCGCTTCGTTGCTGCAGAGCAAAGGTCGATCTGTAGAGATCGATTGGCGTACACCGGGCGGCGGTAGCGAAATTACCCGCATCCTCGACTCGCAATATTCGGGGGCGTTCGAAAATCATTGGAAGGGGCAAGGCCAACGTTGGTCGAACAAGATCGCATCGCAGTTCGCGACGCCTTGCGACCCGGCTAAAGGTTGCGATCAGGAAGTGGAGCAAGCCCGCGCGGCATTTCTGCAATCGAACGTGGGCTGCGGCGTCGATCTCTTGTTCGGTGGAGGTAGTGTCGATGCGGATATCAACGCCCGAGCCGGGCGACTCGTGGACTCTGGCGTGATTCAACGTCACCCTGAACTGTTCCCCAAAGGCGACGAGGTTGTCGGGGGAGAAGCCCATTGGGATCCGCAGGGGCGCTGGCTCGGCGTCAGCTTGTCTGGTTTCGGCATTTGCGTGAATCGCGATGCGCTGCGGCGACTCGGGATCCGGCAAGCTCCTGATTCCTGGGAAAGCCTCGGCCGTCCCGCTTACCGGGGGCAGCTCGCGCTCGCCGATCCAAGCAAGAGCAGCTCCGCGCTGAAGGGCTTCGAAATGCTGGTCCAGGAGCAGATGCGGCGCGCGTACGATCGCGCCGAGAGTTCGGGCATCGCGGGCGCTGAGCGCGACAAGTTCGCTACCCGTGAAGGCTGGCTTGCGGCGCTGCGGCTGATTCAACGGCTTGCAGCGAACGCGCGCTACTTTAGCGATGCAGCCTCCAATGTACCGGTGGACGTGGCCATGGGCAGCGCGGCGGCCGGCATGTGCATCGACTCATATGGCGGACTCCAGAGCGAGGTGACCGCGGCCACCGGAGACTCACTGCGCATGGGCTTCGAGCTGCCGACGACTGGGACCTCGATCGGAGCCGACACGATCGGCCTGCTTCGCGGCGCCCCTCATCGGTCGCTTGCGGTCGAATTCATCGAATTCGTGGTGTCGGAGGCTGGACAGAAGATCTGGAGCTTCCGTCGTGGGACGCCTGGGGGCCCACAACGCCACGCGCTCCATCGCCTACCGGTGAATAGGAGCTTATACGCCCCGGCATATGACCAGTATCGCAGTGACCCCATCAGCAATCCGTACGACCCGAAACGAACTTTTACGTATCACAAGGAATGGACTCAGGCGATCTATCGCGACATTGCGTTCGTTGTTCGCGTGATGTGTATCGACCCTTTGCCGGAGTTGAAAGATGCCTACTCGGCGCTCGCGGCCAATGGCTTTCCCGCCGAAGCAACGGCACTTTTCGAGGACACGTCTGCGACCGACTACGTAGCCGTGACGCAAGCCATCCACCGAGTGTTGCGCTCAGGCACCGCCCTCGAGCAGGTGGACCTGACGACGAGGCTCGTGCGTCACTATCGCGACCAGTATCTGCGCGTCGCCGCCGCCGCGCGCAGCGCGCCGGGTAAACACTAACATGAGACGCACCCGCCCTGCGTTGCTTGGACCGCTCGTTCTCCTCGGGATCTTGGGCGTGGTTCTGCTGTGGCCGCTGCTCGAGGGCTTGCGTGGGGCGTTCTTCGGAGCGGGCGACTCAGCCACGTTCGCCTATATCGTTGGTGTTTTTCGAAACCCTATCTATCTCGAAGGCCTCGGGAACGCGTTGCTAGTTGCTACGCTGAGTACGAGCCTCGGAGCCGTGCTCGGCGGGGCTGCGGCCCTCGTCGTCGCTCGCTGGGATTTTCCGGCGAAGCGCTGGCTCGTTCCGCTATTGCCGCTGCCGCTGATCCTGCCGCCTTTCGTGGGGGCGATAGGCGTCAAGCAGTTGCTCGGACAGCGGGGCGCTCTCAACGCCGCGCTCATCAGCGTCGGTGTGCTCGACGATTCACACCCTGTGGATTGGCTCGGGCGCGGTCGGCTTGCTGCGGTCGTCGCACTGATGGTGTTGCACCTGTATCCGATCTTCTACTTTTACGTAACAGCAGCTCTCGGCAATCTAAACATCGAACTCGAAGAGGCCGCCCTGAGTCTGGGTTGCGGGGGCCTGCGAAACTTGCGCAAAATCACGCTGCCGCTGGTTCTACCGAGCCTTTTCGCCGCCGGTTCGATCGCATTCATCGGCGCGCTGACCGAGTTTGGTGTGCCGCTGATCTGCGACTTTCCGCGGATCACTGCCGTTCAAGTTTACAATGGCATGAGGGACATGGATCGCAACCCGGCCTCGTACGTGCTGATCCTGGTCTTGGTCGTGGGCAGTTCGCTGCTGTATGCCGGCGTGAGTACTGCGGTTCGTCCCCACTCGGCGAAAACTGCGCAACGCGCGCTGCGGCGCCGAAGTGTCACTCGCGGTGGCCCGCTCGTTAGCTTGGCATGCACGGCGGCGCTAATTTTGCTCGTTGCTGTTGCCGCGCTGCCGAACATCGGCGTCGTGCTAGCTGCATTCGGGCGTGATTGGTACGGAACTGTGTTGCCCTCGGGCTTCACGCTCAGTCACTTCCGCGCTGCGCTCGCCGAGCCGATGGTCGTCTCTGCGGTCGGAAACAGCTTGCGCTACGTGGCGCCTGCGACTCTGCTCAACCTCGCGCTGGGCTCGACCATTGCCTGGTATGTGGTGCGGTCCCCATCTCGCGTCACCCGCGTCCTCGATATGGTCGCCATGTTGCCGTTGGTCGTGCCGGGCCTCGTCATGGCGTTTGGCTATCTCGCAATCTCCCGCGTGGGCCGCCCCCTGGCTGTCTTGAATCCGGTGCCTGATCCGACTGCCTTACTGATTGTGGCCTACGCTGTGCGACGCTTGCCGTTCGTGGTTCGCTCGATAGTTGCCGGCCTGGCGCAGGTAGAGATTTCGCTCGAAGAGGCGGCAGCAAGCCTTGGCGCCGGGCGTGCAAGGATCATTGCGCGCGTCACGTTGCCGTTGGTCGCGCCGCACCTGGTTGCAGCGATGATTTTCGTGTTTGCGCTGTCGATGCTCGAGGTCTCCGATTCGCTCATCTTGGCGCAACGACAAGCAACGTACCCGATCACCAAGGCCATCTACGAGCTGTTCCAGTTACTGGGTGAGGGTCGGCAAATGGCTGCTGCCCTGGGAGTTTGGGCCATGGCCTTCCTAACGAGCGCGATCGTTCTCGCTCGTTCGCTCGTTCCCAGAAAGGATGGCGAGCATGTCGTCCATCGGCTCTAGTGCCATTCAATTTGCGGCGTGGGCTGAATGTTGACATCCGCGGGGATGGCAGCGCTGCCGGGGCCAAGCGTGACACTGGCACTAGCGACCGCCAGCTCATGGTTGGCCCAGGAATAGAGGGCGATGCCCGCCCCAGCCACCAAGAAGCTCGCCAGCGGAGAGTACATGGCGAGTGCGCTGGCACCGAAGGCCGTGCCCAACAATGCTTCAGGCGCCTGCGCAAGTGACACGTTCCAATCACGGTGCGGGTGGGCGGCGGCGAGCTTGCGCAAAGCCAGCGTGTAGTGCCGTAGTGCCCGCTCCACCTCCGAGGCGCCGCCTGAGGTCGGAGTGCGCTGCCACTCGCGCACTGCCTGCAGATAGCCGCCTCCAGCATCCTTTCTGACCGCGAGGAGTTCCTCATGCGGCAAACTTGCCAATCGCTCAACGGTGGGCAGACTGACCCGCAGGTTGATGTGGTCATCGGCTCGGGGAGCCGTCGCCGAGACCATGCCTAAGAGCCGCACCACCATGGCGCCTTCAAGCGGGTCTCTCACCGGAAAGCTGGGGCTAGCGCGAAAGGCTCGTGCCTGACCGTAGTAATAGATGTCGTTTAGCCAGCGAAAGAAGCAGCGCAAGGCGCGCTGTTTCTCGCCCGATAGCAGCTGACACAACGCCTCCATGTCTTCAACCGGGTGCGCGAGCCCCGGCGCGATCGATTCGGAGATGGCCGTGATTAGGGCGCTCCGTCGTAGGCCAGAGCCGGCATCGCTCTTGGTAATCTCGATGGCTCTGGACACCGCGTCGAATCGCCATGGCTTGGAAAGCTCCCACACCTTGGCCAATTCTTCACTGGGCGAAGGACCCGCGTTGACCCATGGAGAAGTCGGAGGAGTATCGACCATGAGTAGCTGCTCAGTGTGCCGCCGATACGCTTCCCCCAAGTTCCACTTCGGCCAAACACGAGGCCGAAAGGTGGGGGAGAGCGTTGCGCCATCGAAGTAGGCAGCCCGATCATCGGCTTTGGCACGAGTCTGATCGCCGAGGCGTGCCTCGATATTTGCGGCGCGAATGTCCTTGAGAGCGTCCCTGAATGACGAATGATCGTTGCGAAAGTACGGCGCAATCAAGCCATCCCGCAGACCGGCTTTGATCAAAGGAAGGTGACGCTGCAGGTGGTTCGAGTAGAAAAAGTATGCGTCTGTCACCACCAAGCCGGGCTGCAGCAGCAAGTTGAGGAACAAGTTGCGATCGAACTCAGCGGCCGAAAAATAGGGCTCGATCTGGCGATCGGCGCCCGACAGGTAGGCTGGACAGTCCACCGCAACGAGCTTGCGGACCACCTCCGCGAGACGTTGGAGCTCGCTGTCGGAGTCCGGATGACTGAGTACCGCGGCATGTCTCTCTGCGAGTCGGGCTAGAGTTGCGGGCAGCTCGGAAGCGTTGAGTGGCACCGCGCCGTCGATCAACACAGGCACGATGGGCAAGTCCAACTCAAGGGCTCGTTCCAACTCGAACAAGACATAGTCGGGCTTCTCTGGCGTTTGGGCGTGTTCTTTTAGGGCACGCACCCAGGTTGGACCCACGATGGCAACCACGATTCTGGATCGCTCGAGCGCGACTTCCAGCAAATGCCGGAAGTCTTGGCCCGGAGTGATGCGATTGCAGTCGCGAAATATGAACTCTGGCCCGAAGCTGCGCTTCAGCGACTCCTCGACGTGATCGACAGTCCTAGCGTCCGAAGAGCGATAAGAAATGAAGAGCATCGCCGTGCTTCGAAGTATGACACGGTTACCGGACTCTCCGTTGATGCAAAACGCGATGTCATTGGCCTTGTGCCAACGCCCAGCCGGAGTGCGCTTGGCACCGCTCTACCGGGATCATCGTCGAGGTATTGCTCGGCAACGGGAACCCCGCGCGCTGGAGGAACCCAAGGCCAGCTCCAAGTCGTTGCCGGTGTAGATCGCCGTAACGTTTTCCCCACAGTGCGCCGCATAACTTTGCAAGCCGTCCGCGACCTCGGAAGCCTTCGGAGCGTGTCGCGCCCGGCCGCGTCTAATAGTTTTCGTGCTCTCGCTTGGCGCTCAATGGAGCTGGCGCGCGCCTGGCCAGCGCTGCGGGGGATCGAGCCAGTCGGCGAGTACGTGATCACCGTTCACGTGGAAGTAGGCCGCCAATTGTCGCTGATTGCGCAGCCCGAGCTGCCGCAACACGAGTTCTATCACCCGCGACTTGCCACGCGCTGCACAGATTGCCTCCGAGAGGCAAAGCGCCTGCGACCCCGAGCACGTCGAGCGGCGAATCTCCCCAAGCAACAACCACGCCGCCGGAGAATCGGGCGTGGCCTGAGCAGCGTCGATAGCGAACAGAAGCGCGCGGCCTGGATCACGCCGCTCGAACTCGAAGCGCGCCTGGGCAATTCGCGCCTCTGAGGCGATCTCTTCAGCGAGCTTCGCGCGCTCGAGAGTCGCCGAGCCCGCCAACGGGGGCCTGACGGCGAGGCGTCGTTCGCGCCGCCATGAGCCGAGCGCCACCCGAAATTGCTCGACCTCGGCGGTCGCGCTCTCAGCGTGGTGCGCGAAAAACCGATCGATCGCGGCCTCGCCTTCCAGCTTGAGCAACGCGGGCAACAAGCTCAGTTGATGCGAGCAAAGTTCGCACGGTGAGTACTGCGTTGGAGCCGCGCTCGAGAAGTGTGGCCCCTGCAAGCGTCGCTGTTGCTGCTTCAGTAGTTCGAACTCGCTTTGCCAGTTACTGTCGTGACCAGCGCGAGCGCGAGCACCGTCGATGAATCGGATGATCGAGGCCGGCAAGAGCGGCCGAGTCAACCCCAGTCGCCGCGCTGAGTCGGTGCCGGCGAGACAAGCAGCGAGCGTCGCGGCGAGCGAAAGGCGATGCGGCTCATTGACATCGGCGAGTCTCTCGCGCGGCTGGAGGATGGCCGCGTTCAGGCGCGTCTTGCCGCGCACGGTGATGATTCCGCGCGCACACAGCGCGACCGCGCTGGAAGTACCGAGTCGGTGATGAAAATCGAGCGCAGCTGCGGCTTCCGTGACGACCCGCACTGACCACGAGAATGGCAAAGGCAGCAACGCGGGATGCCGCGCCGCCGTAGCGATTCGCTGTTCGAGCGATTCGTCACCAGCCTGGAAGCGAGCAATCACGGGCACGCACGAATCCCGAACCTCACTCAGGAGCGAAGTCGCAGGGTGGGGATCGCTCAGCAGCGTTCGGTCCAGAGCGGCCCGCAGGAAGAGGTGAGCGTGACTGCCACGTGTAATGCTCCCTAATGGGATCTCGCAATGTGAATGAGTGGAGATGAATTGCGGAGACGACTGCTGACTGACGAACGACTGGAGCGCAGACCCCATGACCGAAATACACCCTTTTGAGTTGTCGATTTCGCGCCGCTCGTGCCGACGAAACGCACGATCCAGCTGAAACAGCCCATGTTCATGCACGGTCTAGAGCACGTCGCGTGCCAGAAGCATGAACACGCGACCTCGCTGGAATGAATTTTCACGTATCCAAGCGTTTCCGAGAATTAGGCACCCAATCCGAAAACCGGAAGTGAGCGCGCGGCGCTTCACTGCAACAGTGTGCGGCTAATTCACGACCTTGGGCATGAACGGCAGGATACTCTTCAGGTCCTCGTCGTTGAAACGCAGCTGTGCGCCCACGAAGTAGTCCCGGCGCGCGCTGCTCAAGATGTCGTCGACGCCGCCCAGCAGCCAAATGCGATTGACGAAATTGTAACCGAGCGAAACGCGCCAACGCGGCAGCACGACTTCACCGAAGCCGAACAAGTCTTGCCGGATTTCGAAACGGTTATCGAGTAGCAGCGTGTCGAGGCCAACGCCGCCGGTAGACTCTTTGATACCGAAGCGACCGGTGAAGGGGCCGAAGCTTTGCGCAAACTGTAACGAGAAGCGCAGTGAATTCGTGGTGACCGTGCGCACTTCCCGGTAGTGCGGGGGCTCATTGGTGTTCGTCGTGTCGACATCCACCTGCTCGAAGTGCGTCAAACCGCGCGGGTCGTTCACTACTTCAATCAGGTAATATTTGTCTTCACGCGGCTGGATGCGTAGCTCGACGTAGCTCTTCACGGTGCTGGACAGAAACTGGTAGTCCGTGCGCATCGTGACGATGGTCTGCACGCGCGAGATCCCGCCCACGAAGTCGCCCACATCATCGACGACGCCTTCCACTTGATTGATCAAATGGTCGTCCTTGCTGAGTCGGCCGATCGTCCCCTCGCCGCGGTCGAGCCGGCCCGTCACGCTATCCAGGTTCTTGAGCGTGTGTTCCAGGTTGTCGCTGGCGCGGTTCACCTTGTCGATGATCTGGCGGACCTCACCTTCACTCTTGGGCTGGCCCGCTTGGCCTGCTGCCATCAAGGTCCGCACCTCGTTCGTCGTCACCCGCACGTTCTCCAAGATCTTCTCGACCTCGGGCGCGCCGTTGTTGGTGATGCGTTCGACGTTGTTCAGGATATTTTTGATGCTCTCGCGGTTTTCACGCACCGTTTGGTTCAGCGCTTCGGTCACTTCTGCCAGGTTTTTCAGCGTGGTCTTGATGTCCTCGCGACCTTGGTCGGTGCCGATGGACGCGGCCAACGCTTGCGTGACCTGCTTCACGTCTTTCGAGATGTCCGACACCTGACGCATGATGTCGTCGGTCGTCTGCGCTTCGACCACGTTGTTGATGCGATCACCGTCTTTGAGCTCGGGGCGGCCCTCGGTGCCGGGGGTGATCGCCAAGTAGAACTCACCGAGCAAGCTCGAGGCGACCTTGGCGACCGCTGCGTCTTGATACAGCTTCACGTCGTCGTTGATGCCGATGTCGATGCGCGCGCGGTTGTGATCGAGCTTGATCTCCTTGACGCTGCCGACGGAAATGCCCGCGATGCGCACTTGTGACAGCTTCGCAATGCCGCTCGCGTCGTTCATCAACGCGTACACCACGTAGCCATTGCCCTG
>Ga0164309_10000069_pt1 | contig 57654 bp, 49 predicted proteins | sample Whisoiple_247_MG_FD_109984 | JGI IMG/M metagenome (GOLD analysis project Ga0164309, IMG submission 109984) | Soil microbial communities amended with fresh organic matter from upstate New York, USA - Whitman soil sample_247_MG | ecosystem: Environmental > Terrestrial > Soil > Unclassified >... | reverse complement strand
GGTGTAGTTCGCCGGTGGTTCGTAGGCAGTGGCACTCAACACTAGAACCGTGGTCGGAATCACCAACGCCATGCCGCCAGCCAACATCAACATCGTGGTCTTCGGGTTCGCGTCTTGTTCGATGAAATAACCACCGACACCGCCCGCGGCAGCGCCGCCCACGCCACCCACGAGATAAGCCCAAGCGGGCTTCACTTTGAACGCCGCCTCCGTTGCCAACACGATCTCGGCTCCGAGAAGAGAGCCACCGACGATGCCCTTGCCCGTGGTCGACACCTCTTCCGCGCGCGCGGTGAGCGAGGCGAGGCACAGGGTGGCAAGAGTAAGCGTGGCAAGGAATGAAGTCTGGACGCGCATGGATCCTCCGCTGAACATCGCTAATACCTGGGTTGCCCGACCCGGCGCGAATGTTCGTGGGACCATAACACACGGGCCCCGCTCACCCTGCAACCGTCCCTCGACCTCCGGCGGGCCGAAGCCCATTGCTCGCAGACCCAGTGGCGGCAGGCCCGCGGTCCGGAAAAGCCAAACCGCCTCGCATCGTAAACCTCGCCCCGAAGCTCGGGTCCGGTTAGGCTCGAACGAGTGAGCGTGGTTGCTCGTCGCACTGCTTGCGCCGGCCTGGCGGCCTTCGTCAGCGCTTTAGTGGTGTTCTTGGGTGTTGGCGGCCTCCGGCTTTGGCCGCGCGTGTCTGATCAGCACTTGCCTCTGTCCCTGATATGGCCGTTCGCGCGTCCGCTGCTGGCTGCGGCGCTGGAGGTTTCGTTTCTCGTCAGCGTGCCAGTCGCCTTGGGCATTGCGCCGAGTACGCGCTCCGCTCGGCTTGGAGCCGTCGTGCCTTGGCCCTCGACGGCATGGGCAACCTTGGGTTGGGTGCTGACGCTCGGTGCGTTCAGCTTTGGTGTATCGACTTGGCTCGATGGGCGCGGCACATCACCGGGACAACTCGCCACCGAGCTCGTCGCGTCCGCCCGTGAGAGTTGCGTGGAGAGCGCCCCGCGTGCGGAAGTGACCGTGCCGCTGCTCGGTTTTTCGTGGGTGTGCGAGGCCGGACGAAAGCCAGAGTTGAAGGGGCGCGCGCCGATCGGCAAGCAAGCAACCTTTCGCGCGGCAACGATCGCGCTCGGCGAAGATTTGAAACGCATTGCGTTCGAGCACTTTACGCTCGCATTTCCGATCTCGGCCTTTCAGCTGCAAGTGCAGATTCATGCGCGGCAAGCGACCGTGAGCGGCCTGCCACCTTGGGGACGCTCGCGTCGGATGCCGCTCGTGTTGCGCATCCTTCTCTTCACCGTGAGCGCCGCAATGGCAGGGTACGGGGTAGGCAGGCTCGCGTCGGCGCGCCCCTGGTTGCCGGCATGGGCCGGCGCCTTGCTCGGCGCCTGCGCCTCTGCCTGTTTGTGGTGGGCCATGGCTTGGCTCGAGCGTCAGGAGCCGCGTTCGGCGACATACCTGGCGTTGCCCGCGGCGGGTCTCGCAGGCGCGGCGTTGGCGGGGCTCGGCCTGTTTGCGGTTCAAAGAGTTCGTGAGCGCTACGGTCGCCGCCTGGGTACCCCGGCGGGACCATGAAAAATATTAATAGTTACAGAGCTTTATCGATCGGATTGCTGGAATCGACACACGGTGGTACGAGGCCCGGGCCTTTGGCTGCTGCCAAGGCGTCACTGAGTTTTCACCGCTGAGAGCCCACAAAAAAGGCCGAAGGTGCTGAAGGATGCAATCGAGCGTGCCGGGTATTAGCGGCGAACACCACAGTTCTGCCCAGGTGAGCCCTCGCTTTTGGTCGGCACTGCTCGAACTCGGCAAGCCGCGCCTGGCCGGTTTGGTGATGGTGACGATGCTCTGCGGTGCGCTCGTGGCTCCCGGACCTCGACCGCTCGGGCGGCTGTTGGTGGCGATGCTCGGGACAGCGCTGGTCGTGGCCGCCGCCAACGCCCTCAACATGTACATCGAGCGCGATACTGACGCGCTGATGCGGCGAACCGCGTCTCGCCCGTTGCCGACCGGTCGGCTATCCCCCGAGGTCGCGCTGTGGTTCGCGCTCGCGTGCGGCGGCATCGGCCTGAGCGTGCTCGCGCTGTTCGTGAACCTGATGAGCGCGGGGCTTTCGCTGGCCGCGCTGGCAAGCTACGTGCTCGCCTACACGCCGCTCAAGCGCAGCACTGGCTATGCGCTCCACGTGGGCGCAGTGCCCGGCGCGATCCCACCGTTGATCGGCTGGGCAAGCATGACCGGATCACTTGCGCCGCGCGCCTGGCCGCTGTTCCTCATTTTACTGGTTTGGCAGCTCCCCCATTTCTTGGCGATCGCTACCTTCCGCCGTGAAGAGTACGCGCGCGCGGGGCTCGTGGTTCAACCGAACGAGCGTGGGCTGGCCGCGACCAAGCGTTCGATCCTGCTCTATTCAGCGTTGCTGTTGGTCGTCAGCCTGTCGCCGCTGTGTTTGGGCATGGCGGGCCGCTGGTACGCGCTGGTTGCCCTGGTGCTCGGGCTCGGCTTCTTCGGTTTCGCGGCCTTTGGCCGGGGCACGAAGACGGTGGATCGCTGGGCCAAACAGTTGTTTTTGGCCTCGCTGCCGTACTTGGTCCTCGTGTATGCCGCGCTCGTGATCAGCGCGATGTGAACGCGTCAGCGTGCGCGTGAGCGGCGCAGGGACGAAGACGACGACGTCCGGTAGCTGCGCGTTTGAGACGTGGGAGCAGTACTGCTCCCTTGAACATCCGCCAAGTCAGCAGCGACGGTCGAGAGCCAGGAGAGGATCGGACTGACGCCGAGCGGCTTCATGATGACGGGGCCGATGCTGCGAGCGCGCGCCAGGAGTGTCATATCGGTGCAGCTGGTAAAGAACAACACGGTCGGTACCTTGCCGCTGGTCATCAATGCCCGAGCCAGATCGACACCGTTGCCGTCGGGCAAATCGAGATCGAGAATCGCAAAGTCGAAGCCCTGAGTGAGCGCCGTCGCGGCGCCACAGGAACGTGCAGCTGCGACGGAGAAGCCTGCGCGTGCCAGGGTGCGCGAGAGTGCGCGAGCAACCGTCACATCATCTTCGACCACCAGCAGCCGCGGCGAACTTTGCATTCCGAACCCCATTCGATGCGCGAGGTGGGCGGACCTTATCAAATCGGCTGCAGCCTGAACATATGCTCTCTGTCCGGGCGTCCAATCATCATTGATTGCAGCGGGTTATCCGCGACGAGTTGATGCGTTACCGGATGATCTGCGCCGACCCAAGTCGGACTACACGCGCGCTTTTCGTGCGCCAATCGAGTCGCTGCCGAGCGGCGAGACCTGCTTGGGCGACAGCAACGCCGCGACCACCAACCAAAGCGCAGGCAAGGGCATGTCCGTCGCGCCGAGCGACAACAGCGACATCGAGAGCACGACGCTGGCTCGCCCTCGCGCGCCGGGTCTCGCGACGCAAGCACCTGCAGTCAACAGTAAGGCCGCAGTGACGGTGAAGCGTAAGGCGCCCGGCACGAAAGTCGTCTGCGCGCGCGACAGTTGTCCCAACGCGCGTTCGGCGAGTACGCGCAGCACGCCGGCTCCCGGAGCGCTACCGTGGGCGGCGAACACACCGAGCGCGAGCGCCGGCACGAGCAGCAACGCGCAGGTGCTAGCAATCCGACGTAGTTTGCCCTGGCCCAGATACGTCAAGGTCAAGCCGAGCGTGACCAGATCCAGAACGGTCGCCAGACTAGATACGCCGATTACCCAAGGCTTGAGGCTCACGTCGAGGTGCTCCGCCGCGCGGCTCATCAGCTCGCGCGCGAGCAAATGCGCGAGGCCAGACAGGCCAGCGGCGCCCAGCACCAAGCCGCTGGCGCGCGTCTCGTTTTCGCGCACGCTGGCGAGCGACCCCGCCAAAGACGCCGCGATGGCCGCCAACGCCATCATTCGGCATAGCTCGGGCGCGAGTGGCCTCGCCCACGCTGCCATCACGAGCGCGACGACGATGGCACTACCGGGCAGCGCCACCAGGCGGTAGCCCAAGTCGAGCTTGGGTAAACGGAGCGCAGAGCCTGCCAGGCGGATCGCCGCTGCGACGCCGCCTGCTGCAACCAATTGACTCAGAAAAGCCGCGACCCGTCCGCTGAGCGTGATGAACGGTGCAATGCCCACCGCGAGTCCCGGGATTGCGGGCGCGATTCCGCGCCCGACGATCGTCGCCAGCAAGGCGGCTCGCGTGAGCATCGGCAAAGAGACGCCGGAGCTCTCTTCTGTGTCGCGGACGGGCAAATTACGCTCGGTCAATTTTGGGCGTACGCGCTACCGCGCTGGGGCGCGTTCTGACCATGGCGCTCACGCGGCGACGTCTCGGCAGGATCGCTCGGAGCGGGCGGTGGTGTCACTTCCGTGGGTGCCGTGCCCGGTTTTGCCTTGAGCATGAACGGCCGCGCGTTGAGCGTCGAGCAAGCGTACTCGTTGCGATGAAATTCCCAGTGTAGATACACCTTGCCGTCGGGGGAGACGATCGCTTGCGGCGGCGCGCCGAAGGGCGCCGCGCGCTTGACCGAGTCCAGCGCAGCAATGTCGAACGCCGTGATGCCGCTGAACTTGGTGACGCCCATGCGCACCACGTTGCCCGACTCTTGGTCCAAAACGATTTCTACCTCCGTACTGAGGTCCTTGTTGTTCATGGGGTGCCCGGCCGGCAAGTTGTCGAGCGAGCCCAAGAACGAATCCGCGAAGATCGGATGGATGCGGTTGTGGATCATGCTCAAGTAGCTGCCGAACGCCGAAGCAGCGGTGTTGAGCGCCGTCTGGTTGCCGAGCTGCACGCTCGGCACATAGTTTTCGATCGCGCTGCGCCAGCGGCTGGGATCCATCGGGTGCCAAGAACCCACGTGCGCGCTGCGTCGTCGTTCACCGTCGATCTGCCGCTCGCGCGCGAGCTGGTCCGAGCCAATTGCGGCGACCGCCGTGCGCGGCATCAAGTTCAAGTTGATGCCGTTCGCGGTGGTGCCGGTCGAGCCAAAACCGAACAAGGCGTCCCCACGGTTGTGTCGCTTCGGAAGCGGGCGCGCCTTGCGGGCTTTGGCTTCGGCTTGGTCGACCATGGCCTGCCGAGGCCCCGGCACTGTGAAACGCCCGTTCTCGGAGTTGACGACCTCGGGGCTCGCCTCGCTTTGCTTGGACTCGGCTTGGGCCTTTTGTCCCTCTTGAGCGGGCGCGCTCGTCTGCGAGCGATCCGCACCCGTTCGAGCTCCGGTCTGGTCTCGCGCGGGTTCCGGGCTGCGCTGGTGCATGGGCTCGGCCGCAGGCGGCCGCAGGAGTGCGAGCTTTTCCGCATCCGAAGCCGGCTTTTCCGAAGGTGCGTGATCCTTTTCCCCGGGCTTGTCCTCGGATTGCATCACGCGCGAGTGATCGGCGTCGCCGGGTGATTGGTCGGGGCTCGAGTGTTCACCGCCGGGGGTTGGCTTGGCGTCGTTCTGATCGTTGCTGGTGAGGCGAGCCTGCGTCTCTTGCAGCACGTGATTCGCCTTGTCGGCGATGAAGTTGGCGTTCGGATTGTCCGGCTGCTTTTCGTCTTCAACCACCTGCCGCACGGCAATTTTCTTGGGGATCTGGAGCTCTGGCGGAGGCTGCGCGGGGGTGGGAGTGGCCTCGGCCTTCTTCTCCTCCGGCTTTGGCTCTTCCGGCTTCTTGGGTTCGACCTTGGGCGGCTCGACCTTTTCCGGTTTCACTTCCTGCTCCGGTTTCTTCTTCTCGGCCTCTGGGTCGTCCTTCTCGGCGGTCTTCTTCTGCTCCGGCGCCTTGATGTCTTCCGGTTTGTCCGGGTCGTCTTGCTCCGTGTCCTTCTCGGGCGGCTTCTCTTCATCGAGCAAGGCGACTTCGACCGGCGCGCCGACGCCGCGCACATGGTTCTGCACGCTGCGTGCGAAGCGCTGGATGTCCAAACGCTGTTCGATCAGCTTGGCGGTCTGGTCGGCGCCACCACTCCACAAGAGGTGGACCACGACGGCAGTCGTGATCCACAAAATGAGGGGGATGTTCGCTTCGCGGCGCATGTTCCAGGGCTGGCCGGATCATGGCGATCGGCCAGAAAAAAGCTAACATCGAGGGGCCCGGCCAGCAATCTTCGCGGCAAATCGGGCGGTTATCTGGAGATCTTAACGACCCCTGCGCGATTTTCCGGGCCTACGTGCGCCGCGCGCGCGGCACGCAACAGTCACACTTTGCTGATCGACTCGAAGTGCTCCGCGATCTCCTGGGCGCTCCATACCCCGCCTTCGCTCTCTTTGTACTTGCCCGGGCTCTCCACCACCTTGAACACACTCACCCGTGCGCCAGCGACCGCGAGCACCACACCCGTCACGTCGTGCGACAAGTCAGAGGCCAGAAACAAATGCGCGGGGGCGACGTGCTCGGGAGACAGCGTATCTTCGATGGTCTCGAACATCGGTAGATCCTCGGTCAGACGGGTCTTGGCTATCGGCGCCACGGCGTTCACGCGTACGCCGTAGCGCTGCAGTTCGATCGAGGCCGTGCGGGTCAGCCCGTAGATCCCAGCCTTCGCGGCGGCATAGTTGGCTTGTCCGAAATTGCCGAGCATGCCGGAGACGCTGGTGGTGTTGATGATCGAGCCGCTACCCTGCTCTTTCATCTTTTGTGCGGCCGCTTGCGTGCTGAAGAAGCTGCCGCCGAGGTGCACGTCGAGCACGGTCTGCCACTCCTCACGGCTCATTTTGAGCAGAGTTTTGTCGCGCAGAATGCCGGCGTTGTTCAGCAGCACATCCACGCGACCAAATGCGGAAATCGCCTTGCCGATGATGGCCTCCGCGCCCTCTTTCTTGGAAACATCGTCGTAGCTGGCTTCGGCGCTGCCGCCCGCGGCGCGTATCTCAGCGACTACCGCGTCGGCGGCGGACGCCGAGGTCCCAGAGCCGTCGCGGGCGCCGCCCAAATCATTGACCAGCACTTGCGCGCCTTCGCGCGCGAAGAGCAGCGCGCTGGCTTTTCCTATGCCATTGCCTGCGCCAGTTATCACCGTCACTTTGCCGTCGAGGAGTCCCATGCGGCCGAGTGTAGATTTTAATCACGTCAGTTAGAAATGAAACACGAGGCCTTGTGCTGCTCGCTCGACCGGCGCGCCCTTGCCGTTGCTGATGAGCGCGTCGACTCCGACCGCGAGCGCGACGCCGGCCGCAGTCCCGAGCACGTCCCAGGTGAAGTCACGGAAGGAGGGATCGCCATGCCCCGCCAAATCCCACAGCTCCTTGCCTGCGCCCAGCGTGAGGGAGAAAGCGCCGCCGGCCAGCGCTCGCTGCGCTGGGCTATCGAGCCACGGGCTCACGGCGGCGTAGCCGCCTGCGGCAAGTCCCATCGACACGCCAAAATGCAGCGCTTTATCTGGTCCAAACCAGGGGTCGGGCTCTCCGGCCGCGGCGGGACGCGAAACCAACGCCAGGGCGAGTACGAGCGGCGCGGCAAGCGCACGCATCATGCGAGTGGACGTCGACGGCGACCGAGCCACGAGAGCGCCAAGCCGAGCAGCGCAAGTGCCGAAGCGCCGCTCGTGGACTTGGCGCCCGGGCTGACGGCGCAGCTTCCCGAGATGTGTGCGGTCTTCGTGGTGGCCTGCGTCGGAGTGCACACCCCCAGCGTTTCGGAGCACGCGTAGCGTGCGGGGCAACTGTCGGTGGCGGCGCTGCACACAGGCACGCAAATGCCGGGTGGCGTACTCGTGGCTGAGTAGCATTTGTAGTCGCTGGGGCAGTCACCGGTACAGGCCGAGCCCAACGGATCGACGGTTGGTCCGACGGGACCTTCCGGCGGAGTGGTCGTACCCGCACCGCCCGTCGCGGTGCCACCGCTCGTGCCTCCACTCGCGCTGCCGCCGGCGCCACCAGCAGCCGTGCCCATATCGGTGACCCAACTCGCGGGCTCGTAGTCTCCCGAAGACGCTGCGGCGAGCGCGCTGCTGCGCACGAAGTCTGACCAATCGGCGACGTTCGAATAGACCGCGTACGTGCATTGGTCGTCGCCGCGCGAGGTCACGCCGAACACGCGACCGTCGGCGTCGAGGGCGGGTCCGCCGGAATCACCGGAACAAACCGGGCTTTTGCCGACCCATTCGTCATCTTCAGTGTCGTAGAGGCGTGGGCACTTGGAGCCGACGCAAGTGACGGAAGACTTGTCGAAGCGCATGCGCGTCCCAGAGCTGTACTGGTCGTTGGGATCCTGAAGTCCGTACCCCACGGCAGCGAATGCTTGCTTGACGCCGGGGGCATGGTCGAGGACCGGCTCGATCGGCTTGGCTTCGACGTCTGGAATGCCGCCACCCTTCAAGATCAAAAGCGCGAGGTCGAAGCCGCAGACGTCACTGCTACCGGGCGCCTCGCGAACTTCCTTGATCGAATAGAGCGTGCTGTCACTTCCGGGTTGGGTGTCAGTGGAGACGAAAAGCTGGCGAGGGTCGTACTTCGCGGTGAACTGGCTCGTTCCACACAGGACCGCCGAACTCGAGCCATCATCGATTTGCGAGACGCAGTGCCGGGCGGTCAGCACCAGATTCGGTGCCAGTAGCGACCCGCTGCAGATCACCGCAACCTGGCCGTGGGCGGCCCTGGCCAACGCGACCACGCCGTTGGTCGTGGTGTCGAGATGACCGCCGACGATCGAGGTCGCGACGGAGCGGGTTCGAGCTTCGTCAGCCGTGCCGGACCCACCCGCGCACGCGGCCACGCCCAGCAGAGCCAAGGCCGACAAAGCGCGCGCGTGCCGTAGAGCTTTCAAGCGAGCCAAAATGTAGCGCTCGCCGCACGCGGTCGCAACCGGTCGGAGGCGGCTCAGCGCCGCTCAGAGAGGAATGTTACGCTCCGCATCCGCTTTCTGTGGCATCTGTCCTCCCGCCCGCGCGCACTTCAGCTTCCCCGCGCTGCGTCCCGCCGCTCGTGGTTTCAGTTCTGCTTCGGCGCCCGATCGCCGTCGAAGATTTCTCTTCACAAACAGACACACTCCCATGACGACTTCCCCGACCTCGCCCACGCCCTCTAGTCCGTCCGCCGGCCGCCGTATCCTCGTGACGAGCGCACTGCCTTACGCCAATGGGCACATTCACCTGGGGCACCTCGTAGAATACATCCAGACGGACATCTGGGTACGATTTCAGCGCATGCGCGGCGCGCGCGTCATCTACATGTGCGCGGACGATACGCATGGCACGGCGATCATGATTCGCGCGCGCCAGGAGGGACGCAGTGAGGTCGAGCTGATCCGTGACATGAACGCCGCGCATCGCCGCGACTTCGCCGGTTTCCAGATCGCCTTCGATCACTACGGCAGCACCAACTCCGAGCGCAATCGCGAGTACTGCGCGGAGATTTGGGGCGCGCTTCGGAAGAACGGCTACGTCGTCGAGCGCGAGATCACCCAGCTGTTCGATCCCAAGGCGGGCGTGTTCCTGGCGGACCGCTTCGTGAAGGGCATCTGCCCCAAATGCGGTACGCCCGATCAATACGGTGACTCCTGCGACCATTGTGGCAGCACGTACAGCCCGACAGATCTCAAGGATCCGGTGAGCACGCTCAGCGGCGCTCGTCCCGAGCTCAAGAGCGCGCTGCACTTGTTCGTGCAAATCGAAAAGCTGCGCGCCTTTTTGACGGATTGGACCGGGCAGCCAGGCCGCTTGCAGCCCGAAATCGCCAACTACCTCAAAGGTCATTTCTTGTCCGATGAGCTGCGTGACTGGGACGTCTCTCGGCCGGCGCCTTATTTCGGCTTCGAGATCCCGGATGCGCCCGGCAACTATTGGTACGTCTGGTTCGACGCGCCGATCGGCTACATGGCCGCGACCCGCGAATGGTGCGATCAGCACGGCGAGAGCTTCGACAGCTGGTGGCGCTCGGAAGATACCGAGATTTATCACTTCATCGGTAAGGACATCGTGTACTTCCACACGCTGTTTTGGCCGGCCATGCTGCTCGCCTCGGGCTTTCCACTGCCCAAGCGGGTGCAAGTGCATGGCTTTCTGACGGTGAATGGCGAAAAGATGTCCAAGTCGAAGGGCACCTTCGTGCAGGCTTCGACTTACCTGGAGCATCTCGACCCAGCGCACTTGCGCTACTTCTACGCGAGCAAGCTCGGTCCCAAGGTCGATGATCTAGATCTCAATTTGGAGGAGTTCACGGCCAAGGTGAACTCGGACTTGGTCGGCAAGGTGGTCAACCTGGCCAGTCGCACCGCGCGTTTCGTGAAGGAGAGCGGGCTCGCTCCGCACTATCCGGACGATGGCGGTATGTTCCGCGAGGCGGCAGCGCGCGGCGGGGAGATCGCCGAAGCCTACGAGGCCTGTGACTTCGCGCGCGCGATGCGCCAAGTGATGGCGCTCGCCGACCGCGCCAACGAATACATCGACCGCGAAGAGCCGTGGAAGCTGAAGAAGCAGCCCGAAAAGTCGCTGGAGCTGCGCGACGTGTGCACGGTGGCTTTGAACCTATACCGGCAGTTGGTCGTCTATCTCGCGCCGGTCTTGCCCAAGCTCGCAGAGCAGAGCGCGAAGTTGCTCGGCGCGTCGTTCGACACCTTCGATGCGGCTCAGCAGCCGTTGCTCGGAACCCCCGTCGGCGAGTTCGAACACCTGATGCAGCGAGTCGATCCGAAAAAACTCGAAGCCGTGGTGGCCGCAACGCGCGACGCCGCGACGGACGCGGAAGCCGCGAAAGCAGGCGCTGCCGCCGCGTCCGCAGCCAGCTCGACATCGACGAGCGTCGAGCTCCCCGTGGACGATGGCGCGGCGCTGGCGAGCGAACCCCTGGCAGCCGAATGCTCGATCGACGACTTTGCCAAAGTCGATCTTCGCGTCGCTCGCGTACTCAGTGCCGAGGCAATCAAGGAAGCCAACAAATTGCTCAAGCTGACCGTGAGTCTGGGCGGAGGCACCACGCGCACGATCTTCGCCGGGATCAAAGCGGCGTATGCGCCAGAGGCGTTGGTGGGGCGTCTGGTAGTGATTGTCGCCAACCTCGCGCCGCGCAAGATGAAGTTCGGGACGAGTGAGGGGATGGTGATCGCCGCGGGCCCTGGAGCAAGCGAGATCTATGTGCTGGCGCCGGACAGCGGCGCCAAACCGGGGCAGCGCGTGCATTGACTTAAAAACACCGTCAAATCCGCGGCGGTTCTTGGGTGGCGGCGTGTGCGTACCCATGGCGTCTGGTGAGGGAATTCTCATGCCTCGCTAGAAAAGTTCGCGGCCCCGCGGAACGGTTTGACGGAGTGCGGCGGGGAGGGCACGCTTTTTCCTCCCCGGCGACTGATAAAGCCAGGAAGCGACACCAAATTCTCACCATGCGCACCGCCTTTCGATTGCTCGCTCCAGCTTGGGTCGTGTCCCTGGCGGTGGCTTGTTCCAGCGCTTCGCCGACCCCGGCACCCGCGACGCCGCCGCCGAATGACTCGTCCGCGGATGGTCTAGTGTGCAAACCGGATCAGCACGCCGTCGCCCCGCTCTCGCTCCTCACGCGAGTGCAGTATGACGCGACGATCTCCGATTTGCTGGGCGACAACAGCCAGCCCTCGTTGAGCTTTCCCGCAGAGAATGAAGTCTCGGGGTACAACAACAATACGGAAGTGCACATCGCCAATCCGCTGCTGGTCGAGCAGTTCATGGACGCGGCGGAGGGCATCGCCTCGCGCGCGGTGGCTGCGAATCTGGCTACGCTCGCGCCATGTACCGGCACGAGCACGACCGACCAAGCCAGCTGTGGCGCGAGCTTCGTCAAAAGCTTCGGCAAGCGCGCCTTTCGCCGTCCGCTCAAGGACGATGAAGCTCAGGCGTTCAACACCCTGTTCAGCGGCTTGAACGCGACGCGCGGTTACTCGGCAGCGGTCGAGCTGACCATGCAGGCGATCTTGCAATCTCCGCAGTTCTTGTACCGCATGGATTCTGAACGCGCGCCGACCCCAGAGACCGGCGCAGTCGCCCTCGATTCATATCAGCTCGCCTCACGTCTTTCGTATTTCCTGACCAACTCGATGCCGGATTCGGCGTTGTTTGCCGCAGCTGACGCCGGCACGCTGTCGAGCGCGGCAGAGATCGAGACACAAGCCCGGCGCTTGCTCGAAACCAGCCGCGCCAAAGCGATGGTGCGTGATTTCAATCAGCAGTGGCTGATGCTCGATCAGTTGTCCGGTTTGGCTCGTAACCCGCCTGACGGTATGGCGGACGTCAAAGGCATCGGCAGCGACTATCGAGAGTCACTCCAGCAGTTCCTGGACCAAGCATTTTGGGAAAAGGGAGATTTACGATCTCTCTTCCTGTCACCGACCACCTTCGTGAACGCGCGGTTGGGCAGTGTGCTCGGATTGGCCGCACCGGCGAATGGCTTTGCCTCCGTCGACAACGCACCGGGTCGTGTTGGTTTGCTCTCTCAACCTGGCCTCATGGCGATGCTCGCGCACTCCGATCAATCGGGGCCGGTTCAGCGTGGTGTGTTCGTGCGGCAACGCATTTTGTGCCTGGAGGTCCCGCCTCCGCCGCCCGGTCTCAACCCGGTTGCCCCCGACCCCGATCCGAACCTCACCACTCGTGAGCGTTTCGACGTGCACACCGCCTCGCCAAACTGTTCCGGTTGTCACAAGTTGATCGACGGCACCGGCTTTGGTTTCGAGAACTACGATCAGCTGGGTCGCTACCGCACGGTCGAAAACGGGCTGCCGGTCGACGCCTCGGGAGAGATGTTGATGACCGGCGAACCTGCGGTCGACGGGCCGTACAGCGGCGTGGCCGAACTTTCGAACCGTCTTGCCCTCAGTCCGCGCGTCGAGCGCTGCCTTTCGACCAATTGGTACCGCTACGCGATGGGTCGCGTCGAGACCGAAGCCGATGGCTGCAGTTTGCGTGAGGTCGAGCAAAAGTTCAGCGCCTCTGGTGGACAGTTCAAGGAACTGCTGGTCGCTGTGACGCTGACCGACGCCTTCCGCTACCGCCCCGCCATTTCGGGAGACATGTGATGAGCCGCGTGCGCATAAATCCTGAGTTGAGTCGTCGCCATTTTCTGCGCGCCGTCGGTGGCGCCGCGGTGGCGTTGCCGCTCTTGTCCTCCCTGCGCGCCGCCGCTGACGGCGAGAGTTTCCCCAAGCGATTGGTGCTGATGTACACGCCCAATGGCGTCATCTCGGACGCCTGGTGGCCTCAAAACATCACCAGCGAGACCAGCTGGGACTTGAACACGATTCACCAGCCGCTCGCGCCGTTCAAGAATCGGCTGCTGTTCCTCAACGGTGTCGACCTCACCGTCACCAACGACGGACCCGGCGGCCTGCACCAAAAAGGCATCGGTGGGCTGTTCACCGGCCAGCAACTGCAAAGCGGCGATCTGTTCGTCGATGGTTGCGGGCAGCGCGCGGGCTGGGCCAACGGCATCAGCATCGATCAAGAGCTGGCCAAGACGTTGGCCGTCGGAACGCCGATCAAGAGCCTCGAACTCGGCGTGCGCGCGACCGAAAACGACGTGCAAGGGCGCATTGCGTATGCAGGCCCCGGCGCGCCGCTGCCGCCCATGAACGATCCGAGCGAGGTCTTTCAAAGACTCTTCAGCGGCTTCGGCCAAAACACCGATCAACTCGCCGAACTGCGCGCGCGTCGCAAATCGGTGCTCGACACCGTGCAGGCGCAGTTCAAATCGGTATCGGCTCGCGTGAGCGCCTCGGATAAGCAAAAGCTCGAGGCGCACATGACGTTGGTGCGCGATCTCGAGACGCGCATGGCTGCCTCCGGTAACGGAAGCGCGGCGTGCGTCGCGCCGTCGGTCCCCGTCGCGGTCGATGCGACGAGCGAGGACGATATGCCGACCATCGCCGGCCTGCACCTCGACATGCTGGCCACCGCATTCGCCTGCGATCTCACGCGCATCGCGAGCTTTCAGATCTCGACATCGCTGAACCACATTCGCTATCCGTGGTTGAACAGCATGGGTGAAGGGCACGCGCTCTCTCACATGGGGCCGAGCGATGACGATGCCCGCAAGGAGCTGGTGAGCCGGCAAACCTGGCACAGCCAAATGCTGGCGAATTTCCTGACTCGCTTGAGCCAAATCCCGGAAGGTTCGGGCACCGTGCTCGACAATACACTCGTGCTCTGGGGCAATGAAGTCTCCGAAGGCAACACCCATTCCCATCAGAGCATCCCGTTCCTGATGGCGGGCGGCGGCTGGTACTTCCGCACCGGGCGGTCCCTCCAATACAGTAACAATTCGCACAATGACCTGTTGGTCTCGGTGTTGAACGCGATGGGCGTTCCGGCGACGACCTTCGGACAGCCCGATCTTTGCGGCGGACCGCTGTCGGGGCTGGTCTAAAGCCGCCGATCTTTGCATTCGGCTCGGATTTGCGCTTAAACGCCCGCATGGGCGTCCTCAATCGCGGCCTTTACGGACCTTTCCTGGCCCAGCTCGTGGTCGTGCGACGCTGCAACCTTTCTTGCACCTACTGCAACGAGTTCGACGAAGAGTCGGATCCGGTTCCGACGGACGTGCTCAAGGCGCGCATCGACAAGCTCAAAGAGCTCGGGACCTTCAGCCTGGAGTTCACCGGCGGTGAGCCCATGCTCCACCCGGAGATCACCGAGCTCATCCGCTACGCGCGCACGAAATCATTCCACAAGGTGATGATGATTTCGAATGCGTACCTGCTGAACGAAAAGAAGGTGCGCGCGCTCAACGACGCCGGGCTGATGGAGATGCAGGTCAGCGTCGACGGTGTCTTGCCGAATGAAGTGACGGTCAAGGTGCTCAAGCCGATGCTTCCCAAGTTGCGGATGCTGTCGCGCACCGCAAAATTTCCGATCGTGCTCAGCGCAGTGCTAGGCGCGACCAGCCCGGGTGAAGCCTTGAAGGTGGTCGAGGCGGCGCGTGAGTTCGGCTTTCGCCCGCGCGTCCTGGTGTTGCACGACGGCAGCGGGCAGATGCACCTCGACGAGGCGGGGCAAGAAGCGTTCGCGCGAGTCAAAGAGATGCTCGGCGGCAAGCGCTTCCGCGAAGCCCACGACTACCGCGAGCGGATCTTGCTCGAGGGCAGCGCGCCGTTCAAATGCCGAGCGGGCAGCCGCTACCTGTACGTCGACGAGTTCGGCGACATCCACTGGTGCTCGCAAACGCGCGGCGTGTTCAAAAAGCCACTGCTGGAATACACGAAGGCCGACCTCAAAACCCAGTTCTACACGAAAAAGACCTGCGCGGATGCGTGCACGATCGGCTGTGTGCGCACGCAGAGCGCGTACGACGAATGGCGCAGTCAGCCGCTCGATTTCGAAGGCCCGCGGCGTCTGCCGCTCGTGCAGGGCTGAAACGCGTTGACGCGAGATACTGGTCGCTTCGTCATCGACGCGCGCTACGTCACGTCTCGACCGAGCGGGATTGGCAACTGTGTGGCCGCGTTGATCGCGCGGTTGCCGGCCTTGGCACCCGACGCGCGCTTCCATTTGTGGGCGCACCCCGAGCGCCCGACTCCCGTGATCGCGCCCAACGTGACGACTTCGGTCGTGACCGCGCCCGCCGACGGGCTGCGCACGCTGTTGATGCCTGCGGCGCTCGATCCGCTGGCGAGTGATGACGTCGTGCACTTCCCCTTCAGCTTGCTCGGGCGCGGATTGCCCTGCAACAGCGTCGTCACCATCCACGATCTGATGTGGCTCGAAGCTCCGAACTTGGTGGACGCGCGGCCCCTCGTACACTCCGTGCGTGCCCGGTTCTATCGAACTGGGATGCGAGAGGCGCTGCGCAGCGCAACTCGCTTGATCGCGGTCTCGCGCGCGACGGCCGACCGCATCCACGCCGTATCGCCCGAGAGTTCGCGTCGCGTGCGAGTGGTTCACAATGCAGCGGGTCCGGCCTTCGTTGCAGCTACGGATCTGGACGAGACCCAGCGACGCGCTGCACTACTGGTCGGCAGCGACGCGCCCTACTACCTGGTAGTGGGGAAAAATGAGCCCTACAAGGATCATCAGCTCGTGCTCCAGGCCTTCGCGCGCGAAGCTCGTGAACGAGAGCTCCTGATTTTGGTGCAGCGAACGCGAAGTGGCGCGGGACTCTCGCGGCTGGCGCAGCAGCTGGGCATCGCACACCGCTTGCGTTGGCTACCGACATTGTCCGAAGCCGAATTGGTCACGGTCGTGCAGGGCGCGCGCGCGCTGTTGCAACCTTCGTTGGTCGAGGGCTTTGGGATCCCCGTGCTCGAGGCGATGGCCGCGGGCTGTCCGGTGATCGCGAGCGACACGCCGGCGTTGGTCGAAGTGTTGGGTGGAGCTGGTTTGCACGCGAAGGTCGGGGACGCCGCAGGGCTTGCCGCTGCCATCAATCGGCTACGATCGGGCTCCTTGCGCGACGAACTGCGGGCTCGGGGTCTCGAGCGAGCCCGCGCTTTCAGCTGGGACACCGCTGCGCGGCAAACACTCGAGGTCTACCGTGAAGCGGCCGCTGCGGGGGCCGAGGGACGAAGCGGTGCTTGACGTATTGGTCGACATGACCGCGCTCAATACGCCCTCGCGCGAGCGCGGCATCGGTCGCTACGTCAAGCATTTGTGTCGAGCGCTGGCCACTCGCGATACCTGGGCGGATTGCACGGCTCCTGGCCGTCCGTTGCGCATCGCCGGGCTCGTCCGGCACCGCGGTTCCGTCTCCGGCGCGCTCGACGAAACGCTGCAATTTGCCGGCGATCCGCGGGTTCAAGTGAGCTCCTGGCAATACCAGCGGCACAAGCTCGAGCGGCGCTTGTTCTTGGGCGGACTCGCGCGACGCGTGGGGCCGAGGCTCTTGCACTTACCCGACCCGCCGGGCACGCCGATCGACATGCGACAGCCTCGGATCGTGACCTGCCACGATCTCATCCCGCTCGTGCTCGCCAAGCAATACTTGGCACCGGTGCCTGGCGCGCGCACGTTGCAATGGCTACGCGACTACGCGCGCTACCGCACCGCGCAGCGCGTGATTGCCATCAGTGATGCGACACGTCGTGATCTGATCGAGTACGTCGGCGTCGCGCCGGAGCGCATCGACGTGGTTCACTCCGGCGTTGACCACGAGCGCTTCACGGCGCGCGCTGGCGATGGCGAACGGGAACTCGTCGTTCGTCGACTCGGTTTCGATGCTCCGTTTCTGCTTTGTCTAGGCGCGAGTGACGCGCGCAAGAACCTCCCGTTGTTGGTGCGCGCGTTCGCCCAAAGTGGCGTCGCGCGAGAGCTCATGCTCGTTTTCGCCGGTCCGATCTCTGCTCGCCAAAGAGAACGGTTGCTCGAGGCCGTGCGCGGTAGCCAAATCGAAGGCCGCGTGTTGATCATGGGTTACATCGACGATGCGCTGCTCGTGGCCCTGTACCGGCAGTGTTTGGCCTACGTTTTCCCGTCGTCTTATGAAGGGTTTGGCCTGCCGATCTTGGAGGCGATGGCTTGTGGTGCAGCCACCCTCACCAGCGGCATGTCTGCGCTCGCCGAGGTGGCGGGTGACGCGGCATTGACGCTGCCCTCGTTGGATCAGGACGTGCTCGCGGACGGCATCGCGCGCATCGCCGGTGACGGCGCGCTGCGCGCGCGATTGCGTGAGCGCGGGCTCGAACACGTGAAGGCGTTCACGTGGGAACGCTGCGCGCAACAGACCTTGGCGTGCTACGCGCGCGCGCTCGAGGAGGTTCCTTCATGAATCCTGCTTGGCTTTCGCTCGCGGTGCTGGGCGGCCTCGGGTCCCTCGGCTTGCGCTATCGCGCGCTCATCAACGGCCCATTCGAGCCGACCCGCTACGTGTGGAGCCGTGGCCTCGGCTTGCTCTGTGACCACAACGGAGGCGTCGGTTTCGTCAAAGGTCAACGCGGTGGCCGCGCTGCGCTGCGCTTCGACCCTGCGCTGTTCGAACGCGTCAAAGACGGTGACTTGGTTTGGATGCGTTCGATCGCGTTGCCGCAGTTCTTGAGTGAAGCCATGCCCCGAATTCGAGCGCGCTTCGGCTTGGTCACCGGCGACGAAGATTGGGCAATTCCTTCGGGTTTTTCCGGAGCGCAGCAGTTGCTCGCAGATCCGCGCGTGGTCTGTTGGTTCACGCAAAACTACGACGGTACGGATCCGAACCGCAAACTGATGCCGCTGCCGATCGGGCTCGACTTTCACACCATCAGCAACGGTCGCAAGTGGGGGCACTGGCCGGCCACGCCGGCTGCGCAAGAGGCAGAGCTCGAGGCGCTGCGCGCAGCGGCGCCGCCCAATGCCGAGCGCCAATTGCGCGTTCACGCCGATTTTCATTTCAACAAGCACAAGCAGCAAGTTTGGGGTGACGATCGAGTCGCGGTGCAGCGAGCGCTCTCGGGCAACCCGGACGTGCACTTCCAAACGCGAAAGGTGGCGCGCACGGAACTTTGGCGCGAAAAGACGCGCTACGCCTTCGTCGTGAGTCCGCACGGCAACGGTTTGGACTGTCATCGCACTTGGGAGTCGCTCGTCCTCGGCAACATCGTGATCGTCAAACGCTCCTCGCTCGACCCCTTGTATGACGGCCTGCCCGTCGTCATCGTCGACGATTGGGCCGAGATAGACGCCGGCAATCTGCGGCGCTGGCACACGCGGCACAGTCAGGCATTCCAAGAGCCGCAGGTACAAGAGCGGCTGACCAATCGCTATTGGGTCGAGCGCATGCGCCGCATCGTGGCCGAACGGCTCGCGGAAGCCGCGCCGGCTCGCTGAAACCGATGGTAAACGGCGGCCGATGCCCGAAACGTGTGCTAATCGGCAGGCCCTGACCATGCCCGGAGCCGTGCACACGATCGTTTGCTTGTCGTCCCAAGATTGGGGCGATCGGATGTGGACCAACAAGCAGCACATCATGAGCCGCTTGGCCAAGCAGCACCGGGTGATCCACATGGATTTCCGGGTGTCTTCGCCGATCACCTTTGCCGCACGCGCGCTGCGCCGTCAGCCCTCGCTCGCCTTCAAGCCCGGCAGGTTGTGGAGTGAAGGGATTCTGCCGGAGCCGGGGTACGGCAATCTCTACGTCGGTAAGTCTTGGGGACCGCCTGGGCTCGAGCTCCTGCCACAAACCAACGGCATGCGCGGTCACTTCCAATACGACGAAAAGGTGCGCATCGTGCAGGAGTTCCTGCATCGCGAGCGCATCCGTGACGCCATCATCTGGGTCTATCACCCAGGCTTCGGTGAGGCTGCCTTTCGGCTCGAGCGCAAGCTCTTGGTCTATGATTGCGTCGACGAATACACCGCGTTCCCGGCGTACAAGGACTGCAAAGAGTGGCTCTCCGCACGTGAAGAGCAACTGTGCCGTCGCGCCGACCTGGTGTTCACCACTGCGCCCGCGCTGTACGAGCGAAAGCGAGTCTTCAATCCCCAAGGCACACACTACGTGCACAACGTGGGCGACGCCGATCACTTCAAGCAGGCGTTCGCTGCCAGCACGAGTGTCCCGGCAGATTTGGCAGCCTTGCCCAAACCGCTGATCTTGTTCGTGGGCGCGGTCAGCAACTACAAGCTGAACATCGATTGGCTCCTGGAACTGGCTCGCACTCGCCCCAATTACCATCTGGCGCTGATTGGCCCGATCGGCATCTCGGACCCGAGCACCAACGTGTCCAAGCTGAAGGCCATGCCCAACGTGCATGTGCTCGGCACGCGTGACTACTCGGTGCTACCGGCCTACCTCAAAGGCTGTGACGTGGCGGTGATCCCGTACCGCTTGAACGAGTACACCGAGTCCGTTTTCCCGATCAAATTCTTCGAATACATGGCGACGGGCAAGCCCGTGGTCGTCTCCCGTTTGCCCGCGCTCGACGGCTACCTCGATTCGGTGCGCGTCGCCGACGACGAGCACTCGTTCGTGGCTCAGTGTGACGACGCGATCGCGAGCGGCGGCGCTGGCGCCGAGGCGCGCATCGCGCTGGCCGAGGCAAATTCGTGGTCGAAGCGGGTGAGTGACTTGATGGGGCACATCGAGCGGAGGCTCGAGAATCAGAACCCCCAAAAGCCCTGAGAAAGCCGGGCCAGGTTTCAATCCCGGCTCCGGCGTTGGGTGCGGAATCTCGGGGCGAGCTCCAGGCAATTGTGCTAACTCGCAGCCAGATGAAGTCGCAGCCTGCTTTGGCTATCTGGATGGATCCGGTCGAGTTCTCGCAGTTGCGGGCGATCATCGAGACGCTCGCGCCGCGGATCTGCTTGGAGTGGGGCAGCGGCGGCAGCACCCAGACGCTCTTGGCGAGCTTCCCGTTCATCGAAGAATACGTCAGCGTCGAGCACAATCGCGAGTGGCACGACAAGGTCAAAACGATCGTGACCGATCCGCGCCTGCGCCTTTTTCACGTCGCTCCGGACAAGCCGCTCACTTTGCCGAAGCCCAGTGCCAAGCAGAGTGAGGCGTGGGACTTGCGCGCCGAACTGGAGCCGGACGTCATGGCTTCGTACGTGGGCTTGCCGCGCACGCTCGGTCGGACCTTCGACTTCGTGCTCGTCGATGGTCGCGCGAGAAACTTTTGCGTACGCGAGGGCTACCAATTGCTGCGTTCGGGCGGTGTGCTCGTCGTGCACGACGCGCAGCGTGAGGACTACGCTGCCGTGCTGGCTGAATTCCCGCGCTCCGTCTTCCTGACGCCCTGGCGCCAAGGGCAGATCTGGTTCGTTCGGAAGCCTTGATCAACAGATGGCGACCACGCATTCCGAGCAGGCGAGTGTGCTCGTTCTGGGGAAGATCCTTGCGACGCTCTCGGAGGCGATCGTTCCACTGGTCATCGTCAGGCTGCTCGGTAAGGCCGACGTCGGTATTCTGTCTGGCCTGCTGTTGATTTATTCCACGGTCGCCTTGGTGCTGACCGCAGGCTTTCCTGAAACGCTGACTTTCTACCTACCGACGCGCCCGGCGGTGGAACGCAAGGCCATCGCACGCAAGGTGGGGCAAGCGCTGCTCTTGATGGGCGTGCTCGGCGGTTTGGTTTTGCTCGGGATGAGCCTGGCCGCGCGTTATGTCCCGAGTCTCGCGCAGGGGATGATCGAGGGCGAAACAGCGCCCTCGGCGGCCGAATCCCTGAAGTACCTCGCGCTTTTTGCGCTGTATCCCATCGCCGATTTGCCGGGGCGGATGCTGCCGAACTTGCTGATCGTGGAGCAGCGTTCGAAGGCGGCGGCGGGCGTCGGCATCGTGAAGGCCGTGGGCAGCTCGGCTGCAGCGCTCGTGCCGGTCGCGCTGGGAGCCCCGCTGTGGGTCGTGGTCTTGAGCATCGCCAGCTTCGGTGTGCTGTTCGGGGCGGTGCTCGTGTACTACATCGGGGCGTTGTACCCGGGCGTGCCGCGCATCGAATCACCCGTGGGGATGAGCAAGCTACTTCGCTTTGGCTTGCCGCTGGGGCTCACCGACATCGTGTCGATGCTGAACAACCAGCTCGACCGCTACCTGATCGTGTTCTTCTTCCCAGTTGCCGCGCTCGCCGAGTACCAAGCGGGCGCCTGGCAGATCCCGATCGTCACGACCATTCCGTACACCATCGGCGCGGTCTACGCGCCGCGCTTCGTGGAGCTGTTCAGTCAAGGCAAGAACCACGAAGCCATCGATATTTGGCGGCAATCTGCGCTGAAGACCGCGCTCTTGATCGTCCCGATCACGATGGTATTCGTGGTCGCTGCGGAAGAAGCGATGGAGCTCTTGTTCACCGCTAGCTACCTGCGGGCGGCGCCCGTGTTCCGCTGGTATTGCGTGCTCACACTCGGCCGAACAGCGGCGTTCGGTTCGATTATCGTGGCGGCCGGCACGCCCCGCTTCGTCTTTCAGGCGGCGGTGTTCTCGTTGTTCAGCAACGCGGTGCTGTGCTGGGCGTTGGTGCACCTCGTTGGCTTCAACGGGCCGGCGATGGGCACTGCGCTCGCCTTCATCCCGACCGTTATCTACTACTGCTACTGCATCGCATTGGCGACGAAGGTCCCCTTTACCAAGATCTTTCCGCTTTTTGGCTATCTGCGCGTGCTGGTGGTCGGGGTGGTCGCGTCGCTCCCCGCGTGGTGGTTCAAGTCGGCCGTCGCTTGGCCGGCTGCAGCTCGCTTGCCGGTGGAAGCGTTGCTCGTACTCGGGACCTTCGGGCTCCTCGGCAGCTTACTCGGCGAGATTCGGCGCACGGATTGGGCATTCTTGGGCAATTGGCTGCGCCTGCGTATGCTGCGCGAAAGCTGAGCAATGATGACCAAGCTTCCGAGGCTCATCAGTCTGGTTCCGCAGCGCTTCGAGGACGGCGGCTTTTCCGGCGTGCCGCGCTTCGATTGGGAACTGCGCAAAGCGCTGCCAGAGCTCCAAAGCGTCAACACCAAGTGGAAAACGAGGGCCTGGCTGCGTTGGTTGGCGATGCGCGAACCGGACGCGATCGTGATCACCGGCAACGAGACTTCGTTGATGGTTCCGGATCAGCTGCGTACGGTGGTGATGCACCACGGCTGCGCGCAAACGCATTTCGATCGCGACCCGGCGTGGCGCGGCAAAATGGAGCGCGGCTTCTGCCAAGCGCAGCGCGACATGTATCTGCGGCCGAATCGCTGGTTCGTTTCGATCGCAGCGTGGACTGCTCAGCAATTCTCGTTGCATCACGGTGTGCCCGCGGCCGAGCTCCTGCCAAGCTGGGTCGAACCCATCGCGCGCCGCACGGTGAAAAATGCGCGTCCGATCGTGCTCGGGGATTTTCGCACGGTGAACAAGGGCAGTGACGTGATCGACCAGCTGCGCGAAGCGATGCCCGAGGTGGAGTTCAGGACCCTCGTTTGCACGTACGAAGGACGGAAAGACGTTTACGCCAACGTCGACGCCTACCTGTGTTTGAGTATGTCCGAAGGCGGCAGCTTCTCGGTTTCTGACGCTGAAGCGACCGGCTTGCCGTTGGTCACCACGGACGTCGGTAACTACCTCGAATATACCGAGAGCCAAGTCATCCCCTGGCAAAAGCGGGACGACGTGGAGCTAGTCAAGAACGAGGTCGCACGGGCGCTGTCGAAGCCGCGCGGGCCCAGCTTCTTCGAGAGTTGGACGTTCGACAAATGGCGTAAATCTTGGCGAACGCTGCTCGAGCAAGTGGCCGACGTGAAACACCGAGATCCAGTGCTAGGAGCTTCGACGTGAATCTCGCGCATTGGTTCTTGCCGACCCAAGGTCGCCTTTCAGCCCAAGATCGACGGCTGCTGGTACGCGTGGCTTCGTTCATCCCGGCGCGTTGGCGCATCGCATTGTTGCATCCGGCCCGCGAAGACGTGCAAGCGGAGAGGCGCTTCGAGGCGATCACTCCGCGGCGTTGGGATCTGCGTTTCCGCAGTGCTCAGCGCTACGATTTGCTGGTGGCTGGGCGTGTCCCGGGGTTCGTCCCTGAAAGCGCGGCATTCCGCGCAGCGCTCGGCTCTTGTCAGGCGCTGCTCACGCTCGACGCCCCGGCGTCGACGACTCTCGGAGTGCAACCGCTGGCGCAACTTGCAGTTGAAGGTGGCATGTTGCGCGTTTATCGCGGCGAGCTCACCGACCCGCTGTTGCGCGTCGATGACTATCCGACCGGTGTACGCCCGATCCTGGAGGATCTCAGCTCGCTCCACGATGTCCTTTCGCAGATCGACGCGGCGGGGCTGAGCTTTCACCTCGGCGTCGTTCCGGCGTTGCTGGACGATCGCATGACCGCGTATTTGCGAGGGCTGTCGCAGCTGGTGGTGAGCATGCACGGCTTCGAGCACGGTTATGCCAAGCATTCGGAGATCCTGATCCGCGCCGGTGATCCGTTCAATCAGCGTGGGACGGTGTCGGGCTTCGATGAATTTTCCGGCCGCGACTACGCCGAGATCTTGCCGAAGATTCAACGAGGCCGGCAGCTGCTCGAAGCACGTTTGGGCCAAGCGCCGCTGAGTTACATTCCGCCTTGCAACGAGGGCAACCGCAGCACCGGTCGCGCGTTGCTCGCGACCGGCTTCGAATACGTGCTGAGCGAGAAGCCAATCCCCGGTTCGGAGCTACCCCTCATTCGTTCTGACTTTTACGACCGATCCTCGGCGTTTTCGCCGGAGATGCGCCCGAACGTGGCCTCGCTGCACGCAACTTGGGAGGCGGACATGTTGCGCGCGGGCGACACGCAGTCGTTGCCGCGCTTCCTTTCTGCGTTGGTCGAGCAGCGCGCGGCGGCGCGCTCGCAGGTCGAGCACGTCGCAGGTGAGTTGCAACGTTCGCTGAGTCGCGGCTGAGTCAGCGCGCGATGCGCTCGAGCACCACGCTGCGCCGAGGTGGCTTCGTGTTCCCGATCCGAAATGCCTGGGTGATGTGCTCGGCTTCGCTTTTGGCCAGCGACTGCGCGCGTGCGTGAATGACCGCCAAGGGTTGACCACGGGTGACGCGCTCACCTCGGACTGCGCGGAGCTCGATCCCGGCGCTCGGGTCGACCGCTTGATCGGCCCGGGTGCGACCCGCCCCCAGCGCAATCGCTGAAATCCCGAGCTGGTAAGCATTGCATGCGGTCACGTAGCCCGAGCGAGCTGCTCGCACCTCGACCTTAGCTTTGGCTTTGGCCAAGCGCTCGGGATGTTCGACCGCGTGGACGTCCCCGCCGTGCGCTTTGACCATGCGCAGAAAACGCTCGAACGCCGAGCCGTCGGCCAGGGCGCGCTCCAGTCGCGCTCGTGCGCGCGCTGGACTTCGCTCGGCTTTGCCGAGCAACAGCATTTCCACTCCTAGCGTCAAGGTCAGCTCGCGCGTGTCGGCAGGGCCCGCATCGCGAAGCACTTCGATCGCCTCACGCGTCTCGAGCCCATTGCCAATGGTCCGCCCGATCGGAGCATCCATGGCGGTGAGCAGCGCCACGACGCGCTTCCCAGCGGCCGTGCCCACGCGCACGAGTGCCTGCGCGAGCGCGCGCGCCGATTTCAGATCTTTCATGAACGCCCCTTGCCCGACTTTGACGTCTAGGACCAAGCCGTCGATCCCCTCGGCGAGCTTCTTGGATAGGATGCTGGCGACGATTAACGGAATGCACTCGACGGTCGCAGTAACGTCGCGCAGCGCATAAATACGGCGATCTGCGGGCGCGAGCTCGGCGCTCTGGCCAATCATCGACGCGCCGACGTCACGCACCACTCGCTCGAAGCGCGCGGGGCTGAGCTCCACGCGGTAACCAGGGATGGCCTGCAATTTGTCGAGCGTTCCGCCGGTGTGACCCAAGCCGCGACCGGAAATCATCGGCACGGACACACCACATGCGGCGACCAGCGGAGCGAGACAAATGCTGATCTTGTCGCCCACGCCGCCCGTGGAGTGCTTGTCGATCTTCGACGAGTGAACCGATGGCAAGCGCAGCACTTTGCCCGAGTGCAGCATCGCCTCGGTCAATGCCACCGTTTCGCGGTCGGTCATCCCGCGCGCGAATACGGCCATCAGCCAAGCGCTCATTTGGTAGTCAGCGACCGCTCCAGCGCTGAATTGCGCGATGAATTCGCGAATCTCTTCGGCTGAGTGAGCGTACCCGTCGCGCTTGCTCCGGATCATTTCGACCGGGTTGAATGGCCCTTTCATGAATTGGGGGAAGCGTACTACTTTACGGACAACTCGTGGAACGCGCGCGTGGCAGGCCCAAGGGCAAATTCACTCAACATCGCCGGCTGGATCGCCTGCGCGAGATATTGGAAAAGCACCCGCGCGGCATCTCGCTGTACGACCTGGCCGATGCGCTGTCCGTCACGGTGCGCTCGATGCGCCGCTACCTGAAAGAAATCGAGCGCGAGTACGACCTGGAGAGCGTGCCCGCCCGCGGCGGTGGACCGCTATTGTGGAAAGTTCGCTCGGGTGAAGTGCCGCGTAAAGTCGAACTGCGACGCACGCAGGCCTACGCACTGCTCGCTGCGCGCCGGCTGTTCGAACCGATGCGCGGCTCCGCGCTATTCGAGGAAATCGATCTCGCGGTCGGCAAGCTGCTGGCATTCGCGCAGCGACCCGGACGCGGCCCGAACGCGGGCCTCGCTGATGCACGCCTCGAAGATCGCTTCCTCTATCTGCCGCACGCACCCAAGAACTACGCCGAGAAGACGGAAGAGCTGGACGACCTGTTCCAGGCCGTGTCCGACCTGCGCCCCTTGCGCTTGTCGTACAAAAGCGCGTTCAAGGCTGACGAAGAGCGGATCACGATCCACCCGTATGCTTTGGTGTTGCATCGGGACTCCGTGTATTGCGTCGGGTTGCACGTGGACAAGGCCGAGGTTCGCACCTTCGTGCTCGACCGCATGCGCGACACCGAGTGCGCGACGACCGAGCGTTTCGATCTGCCCCCTGACTTCCAGATCGACCAATATTTTCAGGGCGAGTTCGGGATCTGGAAAGATCCGAAGCCGCACCGTGTCGTGATCGACTTCGACGCCCGCGCTGCTGAATACGTCCGCATGCGCAAGGTCCACGCTTCGCAGAAGCTCGCGGCCATCGGCGGAGGCGGCGTGCGGCTGACGATGACGGTCGGCAACTTGAACCAAGTCGTTTCCTGGGTGCTGGAATGGGGCGCGCGCGCCAAAGTGGTGGAGCCCGAGGAGCTCGCAGAGCGAGTTCGCGAGGAGCTCGAAGGCGCCCTGGCACTGTATTCGGGCGTGAAACGGCCTCGAAAGCCGACCAAAAAGTGAGGCGGGAAGCGCCTACAGCCAGCGCTCATATTCCGCTGCTGCGGGCTTTCGCCACAAATCGACGACAAATCTCGCGTGCGGGAACCGGCCGGGGCCGAAGAGTCTGAAGTCCGAACCCGATACTTGCGATTGAGCACTAGGTCCGCGCCAAATCCGTAGTATAGGGAGTCGGCGCGATGCATTTCGGGAGCGATCTCCGTTCCCGCGGATGCGCGCTACGTTTAGGTGGTTCTAATGGCTGATGGTAAAATCAAGAAGTTGACTGACAAGGGATTCGGTTTCATCGAGACCGCAAACGGGGAAGACGTGTTCTTCCACATGTCAGCCGTGGAAGGCGTTCGTTTCGAAGACCTGCAGCAGGGTCAGGCCGTCTCGTTCAATAAGGGCCAGGGCCCCAAGGGTCCGCGCGCCGAGAACGTTCGCCCGAGCTGATCGCCACGACGGCCAAAAACCGTCCCTTGAAACGGGAGCTTTGCCAACCAAAGCTCCCGTTTTCAGTTTTGTCCTGGAGCGCTTGCGAGAGCGTCCGTACGGCCAGGGTTTCGTCGGAGTCGGGGTTATCGCTCGCAGGGAGTACTGTGCTTGCACAGTACGTTTTCCGCCGACGAGAGCGCGTTTTGCGGCTGAGGGCGGCTGAGTCAACGCGCTCGGCGGCTTGCCCCGCCAGATCGCGGCGCGGCGCTAGCTCGGTCGCGCAGAACAGTACTGTGTATGCGCAGTATCATTTCTACCGACGAGAGCGCTCGCCGGTGCGTGCGAGGGAATCGCGTTTCAGTAGAGAGCTGGGGGCTCGCCTTTAGCGCCCGCCCTGCGAGCGGTACTGGCGGTAGTAGCCGAGGACTTTGACCACGTAGTCTTGCGTCTCTTGATACGGGGGAATGCCACCGTAGCGGATGACTGCGCCTTCACCGGCGTTGTAGGCCGCGATCGTGAGCTGGATGTCGCCGTTGAAGAGGTTGGCGAGGACGCGCAGGTAGCGCACGCCGCCGAAGATATTTTGGCGCGGGTCGAACGAGTCCGTGACCATCATGCGTTCGGCCGTTTCGGGGATCAATTGCATGAGGCCGCGGGCGTTGGCGGGCGACACTGCGCGGGGATCGAAGTCACTCTCGACGCGGATCACGGCGCGCACGAGCTCTTCGGGGATCTGATACAGAGTGGCCGCCTGGCGGATGTATTCGTCGTAACGGCTGAAGCGCTCCGACGAATCATCGCTGGGCATGAACACCGAAGCCTTGCGCTCTTTGGCGTACAGCTTTGCGCCTTGCGATGGACGACTGGTGAAGCTGATCGTGCCGTCCGCGTCGACCTGCTTGTAGATGTCCGCGTAACCGGTCGCAGCCACGGTCAACACGGCCAATCCGCCCACGCCCGCGAGGAGAAGCATGCGGAGCCGTCGCGCGGCGGGGGACAGCGGGGAGTCGGCGGGCGTCTTCATGCTGAACCAGAATCGTAGCGGGCTTCCGCGGGATCCGTCCAACAAACGCGCCTCAGCCCCGGGAGATTCCCATTTCCCGAGGCTGATTGCGTTCTTTCCGTCGCCGGGAGGCGTCGCCTCAGTCGTCGCCGGTGAGGTAGGTGTAGCTGCGCAGCGATTCTTCGTAGTGCTGCATCAGTGTGCGCATTTGTAGGTTCGTGAGGCGGCCGGCGCTGGTAGCGCGCTCGGCTTGCCGGCGCACGGCTTCGATCATGTTCTCGGGCACGTACTCGACGTAGCGCAGGACGTCAGTCACGCTGTCGCCCTTGATCACGTGGCGGATCTGGTAGCCCTCGTCGCTCAGCGAGACGTGCACCGCGTGCGTGTCACCGAACAGGTTGTGCAGATCGCCGAGGATCTCTTGGTAGGCACCGTTCAGGAACATGCCCAGGTAGTAGGGCTCGTTCTCGTCGAAGCGATGCAAATCGAGCGAGCCCTTCACGTCTTCGACGTCGATGAAGTGATCGATGATGCCGTCGCTATCGCAGGTGAGATCGGCGAGCTTGGCCGGGACCGTCGGCTCTTGTTCGAGGCGATGGATCGGCATGATCGGAAATAGGTGATCGATGGCCCAGATGTCCGGCGCCGACTGGAACAGCGAGAAGTTGCAGTAGTAGATCGCCGACATGTTCTGCTCCAGGTGCTGGAGCTCTTCCGGCACGAAGCGCAGGCGCCGGAGCGTGTGGTGGATCTTCTCGCAGCAGTTCCAATACAAGCGCTCGACTTGAGCGCGCTCGCGCAGGCTGAGGTAGCCGTACTTGAACAGGCTTTGCCCTTCTTCTTTGGCTTGGCTCGCGTCGTGGTAACTCTCCTGCACGTTCTTCGGCTGAATACCGCAGTAGGTGTCGAACAGCTCCTTCAGTAGGCGATGCGACTCGGCCTTGGGCGCGACCGGTTCACCGAAGCGCACTTCATTCGCGCCCACGACTTCGAACACGAGCACGGAGTGATGTGCGGCGACCGCACGGCCGCTCTCGCTCACGATCGTCGGCACGGGCACGTCGGCTTTGACGCACGCCGCTTGAACGTGAGCCACGACGTCCGCGGCGTACTCTTCGAGCTGGTAGTTCTTGGAGGCGTGGAAGTCCGTCTTCGAGCCGTCGTAGTCGACGGCCAGGCCGCCACCGACGTCGATGTAGCCCATCTTGCAGCCGAGCTTGGCGAGCTCGACGTAGATGTTGGACGCTTCCTGCATCGCGTTCTTGATCGGAATGATGCTGGAGATTTGGCTGCCGATGTGAAAGTGCAGCAGCTGCAAGCAATCCAGCATGTTGCGCTCGGTCAAGCGATCGACGACTTCGATCATCTCCGAGGTGGTGAGGCCGAATTTGGCGCGATCACCCGCGGAATCTGCCCAGCGTCCGACGCCCTTGGTCGTCAGCTTGGCGCGCACACCGAGCAGCGGCCGGATGCCGACCTTCTCGGAAGCTCGCAGCACGATGTCGAGCTCTTCGAGACGCTCCAGCACGACGATCACGGTCTTGTCGAACCGCTGCGCCAAAAGCGCGGTCTCGATGTAGCTCGAGTCCTTGTAGCCGTTGCAGATGATCAGGCCGCCCACCTCTTGCATCGCCGCGAGCGTGATCAAGAGCTCGGGCTTGGAGCCGGCTTCGAGCCCGAAGTTCCATTGCCGCCCGCTCGCAACCACCTCCTCCACCAGGTGACGCTGCTGGTTGACCTTGACCGGAAACACGCCGCGGTAGACGCCCGCGTACTCATACTCGGCGATCGCTTTTTGGAACGCTTCGTTGATCAGTTTGATGCGATGGCCAACGATGTCCGGGAAGCGGATCAAGAGCGGCAGCTCGAGGCCGCGCGCTTTCAAATCTTGTGTCAGCTCGAACAGGTTGATGGTCTTGCCCTGCTCGGGGCTCGGCGTGACTTCGACGTGGCCACGCGGGTTCACGTGGAAGTAGGGAGCGCCCCAACCCTGGATCTGATAGCGCTGCGTGCTGCGCTCGGTCGACCACTCACCGGGACCGTTTTCGAGCTCGACGTTCAGGCGCCGGCTGGGGTCCGCATCGGAAGGCGTGGGCGAAAAGCTGACGTGTTGTGCCATAGTTGTTTTGGTGCGGCGGAATATAGCCGGGAACGCGTGGCCCGGGGACCCAATATTCGGTGTCTTCCGTGTGGCGTTCTGGGGCTGAGCCGGCTGTTAAAAATCAGCCAGCATCGGGGTCCCGTCAGCCCGCCTAGTTCCAAAATGTCTTGGGCAAGGCGTCACGATGCCAGAGCGCCAGAAAGTCCATGGAAAATGCCACCGTGATGTGGACCAGGAACCCGGAGTAGATGCTGCGGGTCCGCATCGCGAGTGAACCCAGGACGACACCCGCGACGATCGCGCCGTGGGCTTCCAGGTACGGTTTCCCGTAGTGGATCATGCAGTAGGGCGCTGCCATGACGAAAATTGCGCCCGCCCCCATCGACTTTCGCAGCGCGCCCACGATCCACCCGCGGAAGAACAGCTCGAGTGAGAAGAACTGCAGCCAGTAGATCGCCTCCCAGATCAGGAAATCGAACCAGCTACGCGAGGCGAGCTTGTAAAACGGGTAGTAGTTGCCGAAATCAGGCTGCCTCGCCACCAGCAACATGGCCGGGATCACCACCGCCAGGCACAAACCGTAAATCCAGATGTGTTTGAAGAAGCCGCGGCCGCGCAAGCCCATATCGAGCAGGCTGTCCTTGGGGAACAACAGCTTCCAAAGTGGGAAAGGGATCAGCACGTAGCCGGTGACGCGCGACAACACCCACCAGCAGTAGCTGTAGAACTCGTCGTACTTTTCCAGCTGGATGCGCGGGTGCCCGTGCGCGGCGAGCTCCGCGAGCCAAGGCCGAAACCAGGCGTCGTAGAAGCTGCGCCCGCCGTAGTACTCCTGCATCGTGAGCACGATCGCGACGATCACCAAGCACGCCGCGGGTCTGCGATAGTCCAGCCCCTCCCGCCCGCGCGCGACCTCCGCTTCGGCGTCGAGTTCGCGCCAAGTCTCGCGAAAGAACAACCAGATCACCGGCGCGATGGCGGCGATGATCGGGATGGGTAGCAAGGCCTTGACCGGCGCATAGCCGAGGAAGGAATCGAACCACGACAGCGGCGCTAGATGGGTGGCCGGTAGATGGACCGGACCCGTGAAATGCCTCACCGGCAGGCCGAGCATTGGCTTCAGCCGCCCTGCGCGATTTCAACCGCCCGCGAGAGGCGGCTCAGACTCTTCTCACGACCGAGGACGGTCATGACCTCGAACAGTGGCGGGCTCGCGGTGCGTCCGGTGAGCGCGACGCGCGCCGGCTGAGCGACGTCCTTCATGGTGAGGCCTGAGCTTTCGACCCACTGCTTGAGCGCGTGCTCGAGCGGCTCCGCTTGCCAGCTGCTCTCGGCGCCGAACACGCCAGCGAGTGCCGAAAGGTGCGGGGCCGTGCTCGGCGTCAGGAACTTCTGACGCGCCTTCTCGTCGAACTCGGGCGGCTCACGGAAGTAGAAATCCAAATCGAAAGCTGCGTCGACCAGCGTGCGTGCTCGCTCCCGGACGCCGGGAATGGCGGCTCGCAACAAAGCTTCGTCCGGGTTTTGGATGCCGCGTTCGGCGAGGAACGGTTTGACCCAAGCGACGTACTCATCGAGCGACGTGAGCTCGGGCCGCTTCAGCTGTTCGAAGGCTACGTCGGCAAACTTCTTCTCGTCGAATTTGCCGTCGCCCTTGTTTACGTGATCCCAGGAAAATAGCTTGATCAGCTCTTCGCGGCTGAAAATCTCCTGGTCGCCCGAAGACCAACCGAAGCGCACCAAGTAGTTGAGCACGCCCATCGGTGAGAAACCCTTGTCACGGTACTCTTTGACGCTGACCGAGCCGTTGCGCTTGCTGAGCTTCTCGCCTTTGGGCGAGAGCATCATGGGTAAGTGTGCAAATTCCGGCGGTTCCCAGCCAAACGCGCGATAGAGCAAGATTTGCTGCGGCGTATTGCCGATGTGGTCGCGCCCGCGCGCAACCAGCGTGATTTGCATCAAGTGATCGTCGATGGTCGCGGCCAAGTTGTACAGCGGGTAGCCGTCGGTGCGCATCAGCACGAAGTCCTGCTGCGCCGAGTTGGGCGTGCTGATGAAGCCGAACACTTTGTCGGTGAAATCAGTGCTGCCCGTGGTCGGCGCGCGAAAGCGCACCACGAACGGCAGGTCCGGTCGATCCTTGCGATCGCGGCAAGTGCCGGGATACACGAAGTTCGCTTTCGGATTGCGCGCCTTCAGTGCTTCGCGCTGCGCATCGAGCTCTTCCTTCGTGCAGTAGCAGCGATAGGCTTTGCCCTGATCGATCAATTGTTCCGTGTGCGCGCGATAGATGGCCTTGCGCTCGCTTTGGAAGTATGGCGAAAACGGCCCTTCGACTTCGGGGCCCTCGTCCCACTGCAAACCGAGCCACTTCAAGTCGTCGAGCACCGCGCGCACGCTATCGATGCTGGAGCGCTCTTGGTCGGTGTCCTCGACGCGAAGCACGAACGTGCCGCCCTGGCTCTTGCACCAAAGCCACGTAAACAGGGTGGAGCGCACGTTCCCAATGTGCAGGTAGCCGCTCGGGGAAGGCGCAAACCGCATCCGCAAAGTCATGGGGCCCGCGGTTAGCATGCGCGGCGAGGGGTGTCATCGCGTTGCCCGGGCCTGCCACGGCGGGCCAGCGCCGCGCATTCTGCCGGCTTTTGGGCCGGGCGCTCGTTCCAGTTGCAACCACCCGCCTCGCTTGCTAGAAACCGCGCCCTTCGTATGGCCCGCCTCGGGCCGGAGCCAAAATTCATGAAAAAGACGCCCGTCAGCCAAGTCAAAGAGCGATTCGAGTCGAAGGAAAAGCTCGTCGCCGCCGTGCAAAAACTCGCCACCGCCGAACTTTGGGCGGATCGAGTGAACTCGGCAAAGGGGCTCGGCCGCGTCTCGAACGCCAAGCTCGTTCGTCTGCACGACTCGCTGACCGACGCCAAGAAGCGCTTCGGTAGCCGCGACAAACTCATCAGCTCGATCGTCGAGCTGAACAAGCGCGTCAAGGACAAGGGCTACGCTGAAAAGCTCGGCGCGTACCCGCTGCCGCAATTGCTCGACCTGCACGCCGCAGCGACGCGCGCCAGCAAGCGCGCGGAGACGGCGGCCAAGGCCAAGCCGGCCAAGGCCGAAAAGGCGAAGGCCGCTGCCAAGCCCAAGGCTGCCGCTGCCAAGCCCAAGGCTGCTGCGAAGACTGCCAAAGCCTGATTCGTTTCGGGAGCGCTCCACGCGCTCCCGATCGTTCTCGAATCGCGGCTACTCGGCCTCACGAAACCGAGCGCATTCGTTCGAAGAATGCGCTCAGAGTCCCTTCTCGCTGACGAATGCGTTGGTGAAGGCCGCGCTCTTTTCGTAGCTCTTCTCCAGGTCACCGAGCAGCTTCTTTTCCAACATCCCGCCGACGCCGAAGATCTTGGCCGTCGCGCTGGCGCGAGCGAAGCGCTTGCACTTGGTTTCGCCCACGGGCTCGGTCCACATCTCGACGTTGACCGTGATCTTGTCCGCCATGCGGTTCGGGACGACTTGCACCTGATAGCGATGAGTCTTCTTGTTGAAGACGCCGCGCTCCTCGTAGCCCGCGCTGTCACCGATCACCGCTTTGAGCGGTCCGGGTAGGTCGCCAATCGGTGGCGAAGCTTCGATCGTGCGCCGGACTTCGTCGCCTCGGTCTTCCGACTTGAGCACGCGCCAGACCGGAAATCTCAGGGTTTCTTGGAACAGTTTGCGGTTGTACTCGTCGTCGAAAAAGACCTTCGTCCAAAAGGTTTCTTCGCTGCAGTTGAAGACGTGTTCGACGCGGATTTCAGCCATGGCGGCGGAGGGTAGCACTCACCGTAGCTTCGAAAAAGCGGCAACCAACGCGCGCGTGCCGGAGCTGGGGTAAGCTTCGCCGTGATGACTTTCGGCTCGGTGAGTAACGCGCTCGCGGAACGTGCACCGCGGGCGCTGCCGCGTCGAAAATTGAGCTGGGTCGCTCAAGCGCGAGCCGTGCTCGGCAAAGACCTCGCGATCGAGTTGTCGACGGGAGAGGTCGTGATCACCAGCGGCTTCTTCGCGCTGCTCGTGGTGGTGATGTCCTCGCTCGCATTCTTCGGTGGTCCCGCGAGTGGCCGCACCGTGGCGAGCGGCGTGATCTGGCTATCGCTCGCGTTCGCCGCAGTGCTCGCGCTGGGCAAGACCTGGCAGCGCGAGCGCGACGAGTCGGCGTTGGACGGACTCTTGGTCGCGCCGCTTTCGCGCAGCGCGATCTTCGCCGGCAAAGCCTTGGGCGTGCTGGCGTTCTTGGTCATCGTCGAGTGTGTGGTCATGCCGGTGGCGGCGTTGCTGTTCTCGCTCGAGCTCGATCGCGTGGGCCTCGGGTTGCTGTGCATCGCGTTGTTCGCGACTCCGGGGATCGCGGCTTCGGGCACGTTGTTCGGTTCGATGACGGTGCGCACCCACGCGCGTGATTTGCTCCTGGCCGTCGTGTTGTTCCCCCTGCTTTCCCCGACTTTGCTCAGCGCCGTCGCCGCCACGCGTGAGCTCTTCAACGGCGCGCCGGTCTCCGAATTGGCCGACTATTTCAAGCTCATGGCCGTGTTCGACGTCGTGTTCATTTCTGGGGGGCTCATGCTGTTCGGCACACTCGTCGAACGTTGACCGCCCAGGCCGACCTCACGCAGTCGGCGTTCAGAGCCGCTTGCCGAGCGCCACGACGTTCAGCGTGCGAAACCCGGCACGGCGATAGAATGCTTCCGCCGGTACGCCCGCGCGCGTCTCGCAAAACACCTGCAGCGCGCCGCGCTCCTTGAGCGAGCTCAGCAGAAATTCGAGCAGGAACGTGCCCACGCCCGCGCGCTGCTCGTTGGGCAGCACGCACATCTCCTTGAGCTGGAAATGCATGCCCGCCACCCATGGTTCGAAGTAGCCGAGCGCGAAGCCGATCACGACCCCTTCGCGGCTCGCCATCACGCCGAACCCGTGCGGTGCGGCCAAGATCCCCTTCAGGCGCTGGCTCGCGGCGTCGAGCTCCCAACCTTCATTCCACGGTGAAGCGTTGAAGGTGTGCTGGTAGACCGCGGCGACTTCTTCGAGGTCGTCCAGACCCATCAGGGATACGTCCACGAGCGCCATCACTGGCAACCAGAATAACACGTCGACGGAAGCGCTTCCCAGTCGAACGCGAAAGCATGGCCGCTCCGCCGCCTCCGGGGCTTCGTTCGCGAGCGAAAAGCTCCCCTGGGGCAGCTCCCGCGAAGCTACTGAAACGGCTCGAAGTTAGGGAGTTTCCAGCTCCTTTCGCAAAAGAGCTTCCCTAGGTCCGTGACAGGGAGGCTCCGTTCGAACGGGCGCGCTGACTTGGTCGGGATCGAGCTCGCTGCTTTTTTTCGGTCGGCGACGATGGTCCGAAAGGGACGTCGTCGACTCGTCAGCGTTCTTGGCGCGCTCACTAGCCGGTCGCCGCACGCTAGCGCGCGAACGACGCCTCAACCCTCCAGCGGTGCACGGTTTTCGTCGCGCAGATAGCGCATATCCGGGTTTTCGCGGCGCCAGATCACGTTGTCCATGAAGTAGTGATGGATGTTCACGAACGCGAACAGCGCCGCGAAGTAGGGCGTGGCTCCCAGGTCACCGAGGGGTTCGCGCGCACGGCGATGAGCGGACAGGCGCGCGCCATCCACGAGCTCCGGGAGCCCATGAAACAAGAACCAACCGAGGGCTAGCGCACCCGCGACCACGAGCAGCACGCGTTGATACGCGGGCGGGCCGAAGGCCGAGGCTTGCGCGGCCGCGCGGGCCTTGTTCGTGCTCAATAGCCAGACGAAGTACAAATACTGTAGCGAATGCAAGGCGGGGATCGCGTACACCAGCAGCGGGTCGGCGCTCGAGTACACGGACCACGCCCAGATCGAGACCAATAACCCGGTCAGCGGCGCGAGCGGCGGAACGCGATGCTCACGGCGCCACTTTCGAATCAACACCGCTAGGAGCACGATCGTGCTCAGCCCGAATGCCACGGCACACCCGCGCTCGAACCACAGCGGATGAGCGATCGAGACATAGACGACGCCCTTCTCTTCGGCTTCGATCGCGGCGCTCGCGGGATTGGCCCATGCGAACGCCCAGCCCGCGAAGCAGTGCGCCAGAAGGGCTCGTCTTTCGAAAGGGCCGTAGTGCACGCCGCGCCGCGCGGAGAGCACACTCAGCACGCCGAAACCTTGTTTGACGTAGTGCCAGCCGACTAGCAGAAACATCAATTGGATCGCCAGCCCCAGGTGATACGCCGAGCCTGCGCTGAGCGCCCAGAGCAACCACACGGCGAGCAGCAATGGCACGATCAGCCCGGCCATCAGGTAGCGTACGCGCTGCCCGGTGGAGAATACGGAGCCAAACGCGCGTCGCCGCGCGTCCTTGTAGAAGAGCAGGTAGGTGACGGAAAAATGCGGGTCATTGATCAAATGAGCCGCGTGAAACATCAGAAAGCCGACGGCGAGCTCGGCGGAGTCGAGACCCACCGCGGTGCGGAATAGCCACAGCAGCGGATAGAGAAATATCGTTGCGCCGCCCACGAGCAGGAATTCGAGCGCGCGTTTCATGCGCTCCGTGGGCAGGCGCGCCGATACCTGCGCGGGCCCCTGTGTGACCGCTTGCGGATCCTCGAGTGCTCGGATTGTCGACGCGTCGGTCACGGAAAGACTATAGACTTGCCTCGACGGATGCGAAAATCAGTCGCGATCTACGGCGGAAGCTTCGACCCACCACACGTCTCGCACGTGCTGGCCGCGCTCTACGCACTGAAGGTTGGCGGCTTCGAGCGCGTGCTGGTCGTGCCCGTGTTCGAACACGCATTTCACAAGCAGCTCACTCCGTTCGAGCACCGCGTTCGCATGTGCGAGCTGGCATTTTCCGGTATCGCTGGCATCGAGGTGAGTCCGGTCGAACGCGAGCTTGCGACGCCCAGCTTGACCCTGCGCACGTTGGAGCACCTCGCCCGGTTGCATCCGGATTGGAGCATGCGCCTGCTCGTGGGGTCGGACGTGCTGGGCGACACGGCCAAGTGGCACGCCTTCGATCGCATCAGCGAGCTCGCGCCGCCGTATGTGGTCGCCCGGCCTGGCTACGAGCACCCGGACTCTCAGGTCGCGCTATTGCCCGACGTTTCGTCCACGCGGGTCCGTGAGGCGTTGGCCAGCCGGGGTGAGGCGGAGCACTCGGTGCTGCTCGCGGTCAGCGTTCCGCGTGCGGTGCTGGAGTACATCGACGAGCGCGCGCTGTATTCGCGTCAGCCAGGCTGACCCTGAGTAGCCGTGCGCGCTCGCTAGTCGTGTGCGACGCCCAAATCGCGTAGGCATTCCTGGGCTGCGAGATAACCCGCGCAGCCGATCACCGAGCCGGCGGGGTGTGTGCCCGCGCTCGCTGAGTACAAGCCGGCGATCGGCGTGCGATGAGGCACGCGGTCGGCAAATCCGAAGCCGTTGTCGATGTGATGGATGTGTCCGTGACTGATGCCGAAGTACTGCTCGATCTTCTGCGGATGCAAAATTTGCCAGTCGCTCACGAGTGAGCTCGTGCCGGGCGCGAACTGATCGGCGATTTCCAGCAACCGTCGCGCGTAGCGCTCCGCTTCCGCGTCCCACGAACTTTCTGCGAGCTCGTACGGCACCCACTGCACGAAGAAGGCAGAGCTGATCCGACCCTGCGAGTCGCTCAACGAGCGATCGACGGTCGAGTGCATGTACCACTCGATGCTCGGGAAGTCCGCGAGCCTGCCGCTCTGGACTGCTTGAAATCCGCGGTCGAGCTCGGCCAGCACCGTGGCTTCTTCCGGCAATAGGTGGATGGTCGGCCCAAATTGCGGGCCGTGCTGCGGGAGGCAGCGGAAGCTGGGCGCGCGTTCCAGGGCCAAATTCAGCTTCAAGGTCGAGCCTGGACGCTTCAGCGCCGAAAGCCGTGCGTTGTATTCCTGAGGCAAGCGCTCGGCGCCGACCAGCGTTTGCATGCGAAACGGGTCCGCGTTGACCAGCACTGCTCTGGCGCGAACTTCGCTGCCGTCTGAGAGCACGACGCCACGCGCAGTGCCGCCCTCGACAATCACGGACGTGACCGGTTCACCGACGACGATGCTGCCGCCGTGGCGGGCCAAGGCATCGGCCAAAACACGGGCGACGGTGCCCATGCCGCCCTCGACGATCATCCACGTGCCGTCACTGCCCGGCAGGCGGCACATGTTGTGGATCAGAAAATTCATGCCGGTGCCCGGGGTGTCGTAGCCGCCGTACAGCCCCGAGAAGCCGTCAGTGACCGCGTACATGGCTTTGACCAAGTCGCTCACGAAGCCGAAGCGATCCAAATATTCGCCGACGGAGCCACGGCACAAGCGCACGAATGCCTGTCGCAGTGCGGGGCGCACATAGCGCTCGGCCGTCTCCTCGACGCTGTGCGGCTGCTCGAGCCAAGTGGGCGCGATGTCTTGCCGCAATGCCGCTAGTTCCGCTTGCAATCGCAGGTGCGCTGCGTAGTCCGCCCGCGAGAAAAACTGCACGAATTGCCGCTCGAGCTCGGCTTGGTCCGAGCCGAACAAGAGGTAGCCCTGCTGCTGTCGCGGCAGAAAGTAGTGGGGGTCTCGCCGCAACACCGGGATCTCGATCTCGAGCTTTCGCAGCAACTCGGGTGGCATCAAGCCGAGCAGGTAGGCGCCGGTGGAGTGAGGCAGCTCGGGTGCACGAGCAAACGGATACTCGGTGCGCGTCGCGCCGCCGATCACGCTCGCGCGTTCGACCACGAGCACGCGGAGGCCAGCGCGCGCCGCGCACAACGCTGCGACCAACCCGTTGTGGCCGGCGCCGACGACGAGCACGTCGTAATGCTGCCCACGCACGGTATCGGTGGCAATGACGGCTGGGTGCATGTCGCTACTATAGGACACTCTTTCACCGTGCGGCGCGCCGACTTCTCCTCGTTTACTGGGCCTGCTCCCGACTCGACCGTTGAGCGTGCCCCGATCAGCCCGCGGTTTGCAGCGCCTCGAGCTCCAGCGCGAGAAACGCGAGCGTGCCGCGCAGCAGCCGGCCGTGCTCCTCGGCTTGATCGTAAAATTCTTGCTGTGGGATCCGCAGCACGCTCGAAGGCGAGATGGCCGTGGCGCCGTAGCTCGACAAGCCGTTGCAGAACGCGGCGGGCCCGCCGACGACGTCGCCCGCGTCGTGCGTGAAGTGGAAGCCGTTGCCGTTCGAGAGCTCGATCAGCCCCGAGGCGACCACGAAGAAGTCTTCGCCACCTTTGCCGATTTCGAACAGTGATTCGCCCGCTTGCAAGACCTCCGTTTCCGCGACGGTCGCCAAGCTGGCAATGGCCTGCATGCCCGCACGGCGCAAGAACGAGGCTTGGCGCAAGGCGAGGATCTTGTCGTACGTGTCCAGCGCCGAGGGCACGAAGCCGGGGGGAGGCTCACTGTGACGCGGTAAACGAAGCGCGAGATCTTTCCACAACCCGTGGAGCTGGGTCGCAAAGTTCCTGATCCCAGCGCGCGCGACCTCGGCATTGTCTTCCATCAGGTCGAACCAATCAGCGCTGCGGATGCGCATGGCTTTGCTGGTCTCGAGCGCGCGACATGCGCGTTGGCGAGGTCGATCCAAGATCGCGTCGACCACGCCAACCACGGAAACGCCGGAAAACTCGATGGATCGCAGCCCTTGGCTCTCCAGCGCCACGCGGCCTTCGATCAGGAACAGGAAGTGATCGGGCAGATCACCGGTGTCGAAGGCCAGTGCGCCGGCAGAAAGCTCCACGTCCTCGAGCAGCTCGACCAGGCGCACGTGCGCGGCGGCGGGCATCAAGGGAAACAACGAACGGAGAATCAGCTCTCGTTTGACGCGTTGATTGTCCGGGACGGTCACGCGGGGCGCTCCAGCAGTTCCAACAAACGCAAGCTTTCTTGTTGGCGCGGCCGATCGAGCGCGGATACCGCGTGGGCCGCCAAGTCTTGCAGGATGGCGTCCGGATCCTTTGCCAAGAGCTCGAGGGTGTCATGCGCGTTCGCGAAGACGCCCACGATTTCGGTCGCGCGCCGCGCCCGTTCCTCTGCCGGCAGGTCGTCGACCACTAGACGAAGCAAGCTAGCGACGTCGTCCGCCGAGCGCCCCACGCCGCGAATCAATGCGTCGAGGAACTCGATTGCCTGTCCGCGTTGCCGGCGATCTCCGGTGCGCAGCGCGGAGAAGATCGTGCGAATATCGTCGCCGCGGTGCATGATCTGCAGCAGGCGCCCGATGCGGTCGAAGGATTGTTGAATTTTGTCGTCGAGTAGCTCGGTCACCAACTTCACGGCCAAGCGTGCCGAAACAGCGCTGTCGCGCTCGATCGACGTGCGCGCCGAAAATAGCCGCAAATACTCGATGGAGTTTCGCTGTAGTTCGTCGGTGATGGGCGTGAGCGGGATGGCGAGCGTGGTCTCTCTGGCCAATTGACCGAGGCCGCGCAGCGCCTTGTAGCGAATCAAGCCGTCTTTGGCGCCGACCATGATCGAGATCAACAGCCGAACCGACTCGGGGTTCGCGAACGCCGAGATGCTGCGCGGGACGTGAATGCGCAAGCGCCGCTCGACGTTCGGATCGCCGAGAGCCGCCTTCAGAGCTTCGAAGGCCTGTGAACCGAGGCGCACGAGGCCGCGCCGCGCCACGAGCCGGTCTTCCGCGAACTCCAAGCGACCGATCAAGAACGGAATGCTGGACTCGTCACCCACCTGCGCGAGCGACTGCGTGACCGCGCTGAGCAGCGCAGGCAGCCGCGCCAGTTGCAGCAAAACACGAGTCGCATCCGGCGGCGGGTGCGCGGCCAAAGTTTCGATGAAAGCGAGCTTCAGCGTATGCTGGGGGTCGTCACCGCGGAATAGCTCCCAAGCCAGCGGATTTCCTGGCAACGCCTTGCCGTCCAATTGAGCCAAATACAAGGCCGCGAATGCGCGCAGCGAGGGACTCGGGTGATCCAGCACGCGCTCGAGCACGCTGCTTACCCCCGACAATGCAAACGCGCGCACGGCGGCTTGCTGCACGCGAGGACTCTCATGGTTCAGAAGGCGTTCACCGAGCGCCAGCCAATCCTTCCGGTCCGTGCCGCCGAACAGCTCGAGCGCGCGGACCAGCACGGCCTCGTCGCTGTGATGTAGAATTAGAGCCGGGATCAGCTTCTCGCGCTTGCGCTCGGCCAGCACGTTCATGGCCGCGATCACTTCATTGGCTTCGGGTTTGGCCAGTGCTTCGACCAGCATTTCCAGTGAAGTCAGGTCGAGTTCTCCGAGCGTGAAATCACGCTCGACGCTGCCGCGTCGGAGAGCACTGCGAAACAACGCGATGTACGGCGCTCGCAAGCCGAGCCCGACCGCGAGCCAGGTCACGGACAATCCTGCCGCGCCGATTGCGAGCAACACGGGGGACGGGGTGTGGCTCATGGTGAAGCCCAGCAAGACCACGCCGGCCAACGCCTGGGTGCCGCGCGTGACGAGCAGATCGACGAGTCCTCGGCCGCGGGCCTGATTCTCGACCGGCGCCCAGAGCAGCTCGGAGGCCACTCTGCCGAGCGAATTGCGCAAGGCGGAATCAGTGGCCTTGAGCATCACGACGACGGCAAATGATGCGCCGGACAACGCGGACAGCGCGCTGCCCAACGTGAGCAACGCTGGCGCGGTCAACGCCAAGCCCAAGACGCCGACGCGCTGCACGACGCTACTGGTCACGGTCAGCTGCAGAAGCAGCGAGCCGATGTTGAGCAGCAATTGATAGCGCGCGAAAAATGGCGCGAGCTGCTCGGCGTGCAACGTGCTCGCGACTTTCGCGCGGTACAAGTAGTCAATCACCAGCGATACGGCAATCGAGAGCGCCGCAATTGCTGCCAGCCGCCACAAGAATGGATCGCGGCGCATCTTGGTCAGCTCGGGGGCGAGCTGAGTGTTCGCCTTGATGGGGGGCGCGGCGGGCTCTTCGGTCTCGAGCGGGACCTTGCTGACGAGCAACGCGGCCCCGAAATAGGCGAGCGGAGCCGCGGTCAACAGCGCGCGCACGGGACTCACTTCCAGCAGCAATGTGGCGGCACCCGCACCGGCGATCGCGCCGAGCACACCGCCCGAAGCGAGCGGCCCGAACAAGCGCCGGCTCTGCGACGCAGAGAACAGCGTGCCCGCGAGCAGCCAGAACTGTCCAATCAGCAGCGTGGCCGAAAGCGTGCCGAAAACGTACAGCGCGAAAACCGTACTGGGTGAGGGCGGGCGGCTCCGGAACCAGGCGCTCACGAAGGCAGTGAGCAAGAGCGAGACCACCAACGCGTTGCGCGGTCCGGCGCGCCGCGTCAGCCGCACGTTGAGCGGCGTGATCACCAGCATGCCGAGTGCGACCACGACGTACACGAGTGCCAACAGCTTCGGCTGCAACCGCGCCAGGAACAGCGCGTCGCGCGCAGTTTCGAGCAGCGTATGACCGGCGATGGTCAACGCGAGCACGAAGAAGACACGCAGAAACAAGCGCGCTTCGCCGGGACGGACGTCCAGGAATCTGCTCCGGGCGAAAACGTTCACCTACCTATCCTGACAAATCCGAGCGCCGCGCGCGACGCCCCTTGCCGGGGCTCCAGCCGAGGCGTAAACCATGAGCGTGTTGGCTTGCAACCAGCGAAACCTCGGGATGCGCGCGAGCAACCAGGCGCTGCGCTCCGGTGTAATGTTGGCAGGCATAGCACTGGTTGGCTTTCTCTTGGTAAATCACCTGGGTGGCCCACGACAATTCGGCTGGTTCGTGGCGCTGCCGTTGGTCGCTGCCAGCTATATGGTGATCTCCGGGATCTTCGGCATCTGCATCGTTCACGGTTTGCGGGGCGATCGCCGTGCAGACTATGGGCCTGAGGCAGTTTTGGACCCGGCGAACCGAGTTCGCATGCGCAACCGGGCGTTGTTGGCGGTTTCTGCAAGCATCATCATCGGTTGCAGTTTCGCTGCCGCATTCGTCGCGCACCTCTGAAGCGAGCGCTGCGCGAAACAATTGGGTTTTGCGGGGCTGAGCGTGCATCTCGCTTGTTCGGCCGAGCGAGCCAGGTAAGGTTCTGGCATGGGCGGAATGGACCTCAGAACGCGCACTTCGCTCTTTTGCGGAGTGTTGGCGTTGGCCATCGCCGTCTCGGTGCTGTTGAAAGGCAAGCCGCGACTACCGCAATTGTTCTTCACTGGCTTGGCCGGTGACATCGGGCTTTGGTACCTCGCCCAGTGGCTTTACCACGTGGGCCGCAGCGACCTATGGGCGCGTTGGACTGCGGTGCTGGCCGTGCTCCTGCCGCAGTTCGCGGTGCACTTGTTCGAATCGATCGTCCCAGAGACGGGACATCCTTCGCCGCTGAAGCGCGTGGCCGGCATCGCCATGGTGCCGATGTTGGTGTTGGTGCTCACCGAGCATCAGCACGGCCTCGTGCGCGGCGCCGTGTTCCTCTACGTGTTCGGGCTGATTGCCGCCGCCTTGTGGACTCTCGCCATCCGCGGCGAAAGGAGTGGCTCGCGCGCCGTGCAGCGGCGTGTGCGCTTCCTGGTCTTCATTGGCGCGCTGGCAGCGATCTTCAGCTTGGCGGACTTCTTGTGGTTCATCGGCGCGCCGCTGCCGCCGGTGAGCGCAGTGCTCAGCATCGTCTTCTTGTTCGTGCTTTCCGAATCGCTGACGCGTGAGCGTTTGGTCGATCTGTACGACATCCTGTGGCAGCTGCTGGTGTCCACGGCGCTCGCGTTTGCGCTGGCGGGTATCTTCTATGTCTTCGTGGTGCTGTTCGGCGGCTTCGAGACCATGTACCTCGGCGCGATTTTGGCGGCGATCGTGATCTTGGTCTTGTTCGAGCCGCTCAGGAACAAGGCCGAGAATTACACCCACAAAGCCTTCTTTCGCGAGCGCGTGGATCTCGAGCGCGCGATAGGCCGTGCGCGCGCCGAGTTGGTGCACGTGTTGCAAGTCTCCGAGTTACAGAGCGTGGTGATCTCGGCGCTCGAAGGGTCGCGGCGCGCTACGGGCGCGGCGCTGTACTTGCCGGATCCGCTCGGCTCGGACTTTGCGTTGGTCTCTTCGTTCGGCCCGCTTGCTCCCAGTCGCATCGACGTGGCGACCGCGCGCCCGCTGATCGAACGGCTCACCGCCAGTTCGTCGATCGTCCTCGAAGAGGTCAGCTTCAAATTGCAGGAGACCCGGCGTTCGGGTTGGAGCCCCGAGGCCGAAGCTGACGAGCGCTTGCTCTCGGCAGCCGAAGCGCTGGGCCCGTTCAAACAAGCGGTCTGCTTGGGGGTGCACGGCGATCGCCAAGATCTGCTCGGTATTTTGCTGCTGGTCGACGACCGAGTCCGCGACGCATTTTCTCCGGATGAGGTGGCGCTGCTCGAGTCACTTGCCGTACAAGTCGGAGTCGTGATCGAAAACTCCCGGCAGTACCGGCGCATGCAGGAGCGCGACCGCCTGGCCGCTTTGGGCCAAATGGCGGCGGGCCTGGCCCATGAGGTGAAGAATCCACTGGGCGCCATAAAAGGTGCGGCGCAGTTGCTCGGTGACCCGAGTCACGACACCAAGCTCGGCAAGGCCGACATGGAATTCGTGAGTATCATTCTGGAAGAGGTCGAGCGGCTGGATCGAGTCGTCGGCTCCGTGCTCGACTACGCCCGCCCTTCGAAAGGGGATGCTGGCGCGGTCGACGTCAATGCCGTCGTCAAGCGTACCTTGACCGTGCTTGCCTCAGATCGTACCGAAGAGTGCGAGCTGCGCACCGAGCTCACCGAGAGTCTACCGCTCGTGCGGGCGGACGCCGAGCAGCTCCGCCAAGTCCTGATCAATCTGATCCGGAACGCCGTTCAAGCCATGGGTGGGGAAGGGACCGTACAAGTAACCACGCGCAGTCGGCCGGCCTCGACCGGGCTACCGAGGGACACCACCACTCCACCCCAGCTAGATTGGGTAGAGATCGCCGTGCGCGACGAAGGCCCCGGGATTGCGCCGCAGGTGCAGAAGAACCTATTCGTGCCGTTTTTCACGACGAAGGACCGGGGTACCGGTCTCGGCCTGGCAATCAGCCAGCGGGTCGTGGAGGAGATGGGGGGCCGGATCGAGGTGGTTTCCCGTCCGGGGGCCGGTTCTACCTTCTCCTTGGTGCTGCCTGCCGTGGCCGAAGCGCATGTCTCACCCCGCCCACCGCCCGGGACGGCGCACGCGGGACAAGTTCGTGACGACGCGCCCACTTCGCCTAGACTTAGCGTCGGGTCGGTTCTGACCGTACCATCACCATCTGGGCCTGGGCGCGCTTGACCCGTTCTACCCAGGGGACCTATGATTTTTCTCCAACTTCCCAGGGCTTACCAACCTGGTGCAACGAGCCACCCGCCCCTAGACCATGACTAAGCGTTTCGCGCCGAAACCAAGCGGCACCGAGCCCAGCCCGAGCGATCTGCGTTACGGCCTGCGCTTCATCTCTGGCAAATACCAGGGCGGCGAATATCCGTTGGGTGAGGGCCAAGAAATCGTAATCGGGCGATCGAGCGAGCTCGACATGGTGCTCGTCGAAGAGATGGTCTCGCGCAAGCACGCGCGCATCGCGCTGAGTGAAGGCGTGATCACGATCGAAGACCTGGGCTCGACCAATGGTACTTTCGTCAATGGCGAGAAGGTCGAACGCGGCACGCTGAAAGAAGGCGATCGCGTGCTGGTCGGAACCAACATCTTGAAGGTGATGGCGATCTCGCATGATGGCGATCAGCAGCTCGATCCCAAAGCCGTCGCCGCAGGTCGCGTGACCGCTCGCCAGAAGATGAGTCGCGTGGGTGATGAACCCCCGCGCATGTCTGGCAGCTTGGAAGAAATTCCGCTTCCGGATTTGCTGCAGCTATTCGGCACGTCGAAAAAGAACGGCGTGCTGGTGCTGCAAACCGAAACCCAGGAAGGCCGCATTTACCTGACCGAAGGCAGAGTTCGCTTTGCCGCGCTCGAAGGCATGGAAGGCGTGCCTCCGCTGAAGGCCGTGTATCGCATGCTCGACTGGCATCAGGGCCAGTTCGCCCTCGATCCGCCCGACTCACGCAAGTTCGACAACCCGGTCGATGCTGGCGCCCAGGAAATCCTGATGGAGGGCATTCGCCAACAAGACGAATTCAACGCGCTGCGCACTCGTTTGCCCGCGCTCGGTTCGCCGTACCGCTTGAATCTGCCACTCGAGCCGCTGCTGCGCGAGCTGACGCCAGTGCAGCTCGACGTCTTGCAAGCCGCGCTCAACTCCTCTGCACTCGAGGTCGTGTTCGATTCGGTACCGCACACCGACTTGGAAACGGGGCAGGCGATCCTGCACCTGCTGCAGCGCGGTTACTTGGTTTCTGCGGAGTGATCCGGCTGTCGCTTCGACAGCGCTCCGCCTGCTGACAACTGCTGCAGATCCCGCCGTAAGGCGTCGTCCGTTTCCAACACGGCCGACTCTCGCAGCAGGTGATCGAGCGCGGGCCAACGCGGTCGCTGTGCATGCAAGCTCTTCACGCTCTCGAAGGCCGCGCGTCGCACCGGGAGCGAGCCGTACTCGAGGTACGCGCCGAGGTTGCGGATCACGTCCCGCTCCAAGCGCATCGTGAGCGATAGTTGCTGCGAGATCGGACTTTCGCTCAGTTGGACCGCGCGTTCTTCGGCATGCGGCGCGCGCTCACCCTGGTGAGCGTGCGAAGCCGCGGCCAGAGCGCTCGCGACCGCGCCGGGCGCGCGCTCGCTGCGCGCAGCGCCGGCGTCTCCCTCGATGCGGCGTTGCCCGAGCTCCTCGAGTGAGAGGTAGCGCAAGCGTTCGGAAAGGCGCCCGAGCGCGAGTGCGCCCGGCACGAGCGTCGTCAGCGCGGCGTCGGCTGTCTCGGCGGGCGCAGCCGTGATAGCCGCGAGCGCGCTCTTGGCGCTTTCACACAGCTCGAGATCGCTCTTTTCCTTCAGTGCGGTCGCACACTCACCGAGGCTAGGTTTGCTTTGCCACCGCGCGTTGGCTCGCGTGAGCTCCGCCTGCAAATGCCGTTCGCGCGAGAGCGCCGTGAACTCATTGCCGGCGGCCGAGGCTGAAGCGCTCGGCGCCGGCGGCTGCTCCTCGTGCCGGCAGCTGGCGAGTGCGAGTGCGAGCAACCATGGCGCGCCGGGCCGGGAACTCAGTACACGCCGCGCCAATTGGGACCGTAGAATCCGAACTGGTTGGCCGTCATGTGCATGTAATCGATGACGCTCTTGTAGTTCGTGACGCGCATCGTGAACGGAGTACTGACTTGAACGGGCTGTCCCGTGCAGTAGTTGACGCCGGGCGGGCAATCCGTGTTGTCGGTGTAGCGCCGGACCGTTTGTTCGCCGGTGTCGGGATTTACGGAGTCGATCTCGTAAGCCTGCGCCGTCAGCACGTTCATCCACTCGAGCACGCGGGCGGCGATGCCGCGCTGCACGGTCTTCCCGTCGATTTCTTCGGTGCCGTAGCTGTGCGCGATGTACAGCTGCCCGCTCTGCGGATCGCGCCAGGCGATCGTTTCGGCATCTGGGAAGCCGGGCAGCGTGTCTACGCCAACGACCCAAACGCGCATCATATCCACCCAGTTCAACTTCCAACTCTCGGGCAGATTGAGCATCGAGAAGAAGGTGATGAACTTGTGAACCTCGAAGCCGACTTCCGGATCGACCGCCAGCGACTCCGCGGGCGGCCCATTCGCTAGCTCGTCGCCGCTCGGGAACTCCTGGCAGAACAGGTGCCCTTTCGTTGGCCAGCACATCTGCGGCTGGTCCGTGGGCCACCAGGCACGGAAGCCCATCGGTTGCGAGAGCTTGCCCGAGCTGTCGATGTTCGGCACGCCTTTGGTGGACGCCACACGCCAACCTTTGAGATCCTCGTCCTCGGTCAGCGTGTTGGCGAGCAAGCGCCGCATGCCTTCCGGGAACAAGGTGGCAAAGCTCATGTTGCGATAACGACCATCTTGGAAGTCGTCTCGCGATTGGCTGATGAAGCGATCTTCCGAGTCCGTCAGCATGTGGACGGCGATCGTTTTGTCGTAATACGAGCCGACGTTCAGCTGATAGTCGACTGCGTAGTAGCCCTTGCTCTGGTCGAGAGAGTTATTGAGCAGCCGCCCGCCCCAGGCGACGTCGGTTCCGATACCCGTCGAACCGTCTGGGATCGGAAAGGTCTGAACGCCCAGCGGTACGACGCCTGGATTTTGGTCCGTAGAGCGCAGCACTGCTGTTTTGAACGGGCTCCAGCTGGTATCGCTGAAGTGCGCGCCAGAGGTCGGGCGAGTCAAGATGCGCGCAAAGTGATCGAACACCAACGAAGAGGACAGCGCCGCGTGCCGCAACGGTCCGCCCTCCGCAGTGAGCGAATCGAACTGGCCAGTCGCCTCGAAGATCTCGTTGTACAGGGCGAAGCCCTTGGTGACCTCCTTGAGCTTCGCGTTGTAGCGGTTGTACCCGCGCATGAACGCGTTGCGCAGGCTGAAGGTCGTGCGGTTGCGTCGATAGTCGTCGAACAAGTAGCGATCTTCGTATTCGCTGATCATGTAGTGGGCGACTTCGTAGGCGTCTGCACCATTGTCGTGGCGCAACACCGGGAGATTGCCGATATCGGCGTAGTTGTCGGTGCCGAACATGTACGGCCGGCGCACGCGCCCGAGCGCGTCGAAGTTACGCTGAACGTTGTCACCGATGCCCGGCTCTTGCTCGAAGCCGCCGGAGTCCGGCGAAAGATCGCGGAACGCGACGTAGTCGGTGGGGATGCCCTTGCACACCGTGCCGTTCACGATCTCGCCGTCGAATTCGGGGCTGTAGATGCCGTCTTTTGCTTCGTCCCAGTTGGCGGGCGGGCTGGTATCGGCCGGTTGGCAATCGCGGATCAGATTCATCTGCCGGTGCAGTTGCGAATAGTGCAGATATTGCCGGCCGTTGTTGTACCAGGGCCCGGTCAAGCCGCCGAAGCCGTCCAACAGGTCGTGCAAGGTGGTGCCGCTCGGAGTGCACGCGGGACCCGTGGGCGGGTTGCCGAGGATGTCGGGTTTGCCTGGGCCACAACTCACCGTCTTGGGTTCGTCCCACACGTCGGCGACGTCGCCATATTCCAGACGCACCGCGGCTCGATCGTAGGCACCGATATCGAGGGTGTCCTGCGTCAGATCTCCCGCGTAGTCCATCACCGACGTCTGTTGCCAGCGCCAGATCAGGCCGTCGCGTTCGGCTTGCGTGATCGGATCGTACCAACGCGGTCCGGTGCAGGTCGAGCCGTCGTTGGTGGCGGCGGTGCAGGATCGGGTCTGTGCGCCGTCTTGCGTGCGTAATTGCCAGTATTGCGGGCGGAAGTTGAGCGCATCGAACGACGACGTGAACTGATGGCGAAGCCCCATCGAGTGACCGAGCTCGTGTTCGAGCACACCGACCGTGAGCCGGCGACGAATGAAGTCACGCCACTTGCCGTTGCGTTCGGCGACCGCGGAAGCAGAGGCTTGGATGCCTGGCATCCCCGAGTCCTCGTCCGCGAGTGGGAACTTCTTGTTCATGATCGCCGCCCAATCGGCCATGCTGCTCGGCTCCGGGGCCTCTTGCGAGCAGCGACCCAGTGCTGCCAAGCGGATCTGACGCTGCTGCTCGAAATCAGCCAAAAACTGGGCGAAGTTGCCGCGCAAGGGCGAGGCCATGTTGGCCTGATCGTCACTCGGCTGCTGGCGCGGATCCAAGCGAGCCAGGTGCTTGAACGGTGTCGTCAGCAATTGCGATTCGACCGAGGAACCGCGGGCGGCCGTCATGCGTCCATCGATACCGGCGTTGCCGGTGCCGAGCACCGAGTTGCCGTACTTCTGGCGGGTGGCCGACTCGGCCCAATCCGTGACTGCGCGCGCTCCAGCTCCGGGCGCGGGCAATTCCAGCTTGCTGCCGTCGTTGAGTCGGGAGTCGATCGCCGCGAGGCGCGCCTTGACATCGTCTTCACTCAGTAGCGGCGGGGAGGACGCGGCCGATTGCGGCGCGCGTTGGTCCATGTTGACCGCGGCTTTTTGATAGCTCCCGCTGCTGATGTCGGTGTTCGATAGCTCGCCCAGGTACCAACGCATGGTGTCGACCGCGCCCTGTGCCGCGAGATCGGTGACCGAGTTCCACAGGTTGACGCTCGCAGCCACGACCTCACCCGTGATTGGGTCGGTCGCATCGACCATGATGCCCCAGGGTGAGTCCGACTGCGGCTTCTGGATGATGTTGATCATGTGGTAGCGGAGGTCGCCAACGCGCGCGAGCAGTCCCTTGCTGCCGCACGCCGGGTCGTCACCCTGCGCCACTGGGTTGTGGCAGAGCGCAAAGACCTTGGGCACCGTGGCCATGGCCGCTTCGAGGCTCGGTTCGTATTTGGCCTTGCAGGCGTCGATCACACCGTCTTCGCGCACGCCACCGCTGACTCGAATGCATTCGGTGTAGCGGGCGGTCTGCACGGCTTGTCGAAGCGCGCCATCCCATTGCGCCAGCGCTTCCGCGGTCGCGTCGAAGAGCGTCGGATCGCTTTGCGGGCCGTAGTAAAACGCCGAGGTTTTTACGGTGCGATCGGCGAACGGCAGCGTGCACTTGTGGCTGAATTGATCGCAGCGCGACCCTGCACCGGCGCTCTGGCACTCGTCGTCCGTGCCGTCGTGTCCGGGCGTGCCATCCGCGAGCAGCTCGTCACGCGAGGGCAGCGCGCCGACCGGCGTGGTTTTGTCGGTGTAACAAGGGATCGGCTCCTCTTGCGCATCCTGTGCGTGGCTGCGCTCCCAGATGTTGTGACGCGACACGAAACGATACCACTTGTCGTCGACGACGCCGTAGTTCCGATCATAACCGAGGCGATCGGGGCTGACCGTTCCGGTGGTGAACATGCCGAACATGTCCATCCGCGCGCCGTCCCAATGCACCGGTTCGTAGTCATTGTCGACGACGCGCCGGAAGGAGAGCCGCACCTTGACTTCACTCGGGTTGCAGTTGCCCGTTGGGCCCGTGCCACCGAAAAAGTCTGGCGTCAGGTAGCAGGCGGGCAGATAGCCGAACGGCGTGAACACCTTCTGCGGCGTGACGAACAGCTTGTTCGTGATGTCGAAATAGCCGCTGTTCGCGTCGAACAGGGGCGCGTCCGGATCGGCCGGATTCGTCGCGGAATAGGCGACCGGTTCGTACTCGAACGTGCCGTCGAAGGCGGTCAGCGCTGCCAGCGTATCCAGCTGATACGCGCTGGTGATCAGGTTTTGCGACCAATCCACGCGCATGAACTGCCGCGCGTACCAGGGACTGTCCGTGGTGTTCTCGTCGATGACGTTCAGCTCTTCGCCCGTGGTCGGGTTGTAGGCGCGCTTCACGTCGAAATGGCTCTCGATCTTGAAGGCGGCCACGATTTGCCCGCTATTTTGATCGGGCGAACTGGGCGTCCCATTGCCGGTCGTGTCGGCGATGCGCTCGTAGGTCAGGCGCGCGACCAATAGATCTTCGGTGATCTCGAAACTGATGCGGGCCATCGTCTGTGCGCCGCTCGCCGTGAACAACGAGTCTTGCGTCGCGCCGTAGTCGACGTCGACGATCGTGGGCCGATAGTAGAACTCGGGGTTGTCTTTCGGATCTGCCAGATCGTCGCCGACGAAGAACGACTTTTGCAGCGCATTGGCTTGCACGCGGTTGATCGGCGCTCGCTCGCTGGCGCAACTGGTAGCGCCGACCACGGCAAGAGCACAGATCAGCAGGCGACGGATAAAGCTCGCAGACATCGACACTCCTCGCACCGAAGACAAAGGAGCGCTTAGGATATACCGTTGCGAGCGGGGGCGCCTGCTCTACGACTTTTTCTGTGTGCGAAACTCGACCGCGCGCGCGTGCGCCTCGAGCCCCTCGGCACGCGCGAATGCGGTAATTTTCGGGCCCTGCGCGATCAACGCGGACGGTTCGTAATCGATGATCGAGGTGCGCGAAACGAAGTCGTACACGCCGAGCGGTGCGCCATAGCGTGCAGCGCCGCCGGTGGGCAGCACGTGCGACGGCCCCGCGAGATAGTCTCCTGCGGCTTCGGGCGTCATGGAGCCCACGAAAATCGCGCCTGCGCGCAGGATCCGGTCGGCGAGCGCTCGCGCTTCCACGGTGTGCACGGCAACGTGCTCGGCAGCGAGCTGGTTGGCGACCGAGACCAAGCCGTCGCGATTCGCCACGACCAAGGCGTAGCCGTTGTTGCTGACTGACACGTCAGCGATGGCCTTGCGCGGCAGATCCGCCAGCTGCCGGGCGAGCTCGGCTTGAACGCGCGCCACGAGGGAAGCGTCGGTGGTGACCAAGAGCGGGTAGGCGGCTTCGTCGTGTTCGGCTTGGGACAACAGGTCGGCTGCCACCAGCACCGGGTCGGCAGTGTGGTCCGCCACGACCAAGATTTCACTCGGCCCGGCGATGCTGTCGATGTCCACCTCGCCGAAAACCAGGCGTTTCGCCGCGGCAACGTAGATATTGCCCGGCCCGACGATCTTGTCGACGCGCGGGACCGACTGGGTGCCGTAGGCCAAAGCAGCGACGGCTTGAGCGCCGCCAGCGTCCAACAGGGCGTGCACACCCGCCAAATGGCAAGCCGCGCGCACTTCGGGACTCGTATCCGGGCTGGCGACGATGATTTCGGTGACGCCTGCCACCTGCGCGGGCACGGCGCACATCAGCACACTCGAGGGATAGCGTGCCTTGCCGCCGGGCGCGTAGACGCCCACGCGCGCGAGCGGCGTCACTCGGCTGCCGAGGGTGACTCCCTGTTCCGTGTATTCGAAGCCACCCAGGGCATCCGCCTGGCGCTGATGGTAGCGGCGAATGCGTGCAGCTCCCTCGATCAACGCTTCGGCGACCGGCTTCGGCAAGCTGTGGAGTGCGGCCTCGCCGCCGTAGTCGCGTTCGATCCAAGCTGGGGGCACGCGCTTCTCGAAGCGCTCGACGTAGCGTTTGAGGGCAACGTCGCCCTCGCTGCGCACCGCGCTCAGGATTTCGCGGACCGCGGGTTCGACGCGATCCAAATCACTCTCACCCCGACGGGTAAGACGTGCCAAGAGCTCGTCGTATTGCGCCGTGCCCTGGGTTTCCGAGCGCAGCGTTGCGGCGGCGGTCATGTCCAGTGCCCTGCTTTGAGCGCCGCGGGATCGTATTCGCGGATCTTCGGGCCCAGGGCTTCGCGGAAGACCTGCTCGTCGTCGATGTCGATGTCTTCCTCGGGAAAGCCTTTGGCGACGTCCATGCCGACCGCGAGGATGCGCAGGAACATGGCGAAGCTCGAGGCACACAAGCGTGGCTTCCACTGCTCGGTGCCGCTCATCGCCGTGTAAACGGGACAGTCGCCCTCCGGATCGGGGCTCGATACGTCGAGGAAGTAGGGATCGCCCAGCAGCGAGCTGTGGGCGATGATGATCCAACCGGAACGCCAGCCGTTCGCCGCCGCGCCCGAGCGCAGGGTGCCGGATTCAACCAGGGCGAAACCACCCTGCTCTTCGAGCAGGCGCTCGGCGGGGATCAGCTTGACGCGCTCGGCGGGCGTACGCGTTTCCACGTCCTCAGGATTGGCGGCCAACAAGAACTCGCGGAAGCGCCGCGGCAGCTTCAGCTGTGCCTTGAGTTGGTCCACCATCGCGGGCTCGGCCTTGCCGAACTTAGCTCGCACGTGTCGTTGCGCGAATGCGTTGCGCAGCGCAGAAATCGATTCGGCCAGATCGCTATCCAATCTCGCGAACCTTCCGCTTGGCCGAACGTGACGTCACGCCGACGAGCGCGGACGGAACTCACGTTGCCGCCCGGAAAGAGCCAAAGAAGGGGCTTTTTTTACTAGCACTTGGCTCGAAGGCAAGCGGTAAACGTCGCCGGGGCTAAAACGTGTAGCGGAGGCCCAGCCCGGAAACCCAGGCCAGGGGGGGCTGATCGCTGAATTCTCGCTTGAATGTACCGATGTAGTCGCGGACGCCGCCGTGCACGGCCAGCGCCCAGTGGGGGCTGATTTGGTACCACTCGACCCCGAGTTCGGCGGCCACGTACAAATTGAGCTTGTCCGCATCCTCGTAGCCGTAGATCGAGAGCACGTCGTTGGTCACTTGGGCCCCACCGAGACTCCCCTGAAGGTACAGGCCAACGCGGTCGCTCGCTTTTACGGTGCCGCGTAGGCCGGCACCGAAGCCCCATAAGGCGTAAGTGCGTTGGGGCGGGGGCGGGGGCGCGTACGAGGTGTTCGAGAGCACTAGGTCACCCTCCACGAACACCATCAAGAAGCGGAGCGGCTCGTAGCCCACCTGAAGGTGAAACCACGGCGCGACCGGCGAGGTGTGCTTCATGTCGCCAATTTGCCCCAATGCGCCGATCCCGCTTTCGACCACGAACCCGTGGTGTCGCGGTGGCGGACGCGGGACCAACTGCTCTTCACTCGCACCCTGATCCCCAGCGAGCGCAGATGGGTCGCTGTTCGAATCGAGCCAGGACACGACCTCGTCCGTGCTGATCGCGCGCTCCTTCGGCTCCGACGCGGCGTGCGCCGCGTGAGCCGCGAGCAGCAGAGTGAGCGCACTCAGCAACGCGGCTCCGCGCGTGAGCTTCAGCGCCCAGGGCGCCCGCTCCTGGCAACGTCGACCGTGTGTCGGGCGGAGCGCGGGCATCGGCTTCAGGCTACTCCATGAAGTCGGCGCGCGTCGACAGGGTCAAGAGCGGCAGACCCGCTGCGCGAATCGTGTCCGCGCCGCCTTCCAGCCGATCGACGAGTGCGATAATTCCCACCACCACCGCACCTGCGGCTTTCAAGGTCTCGACCGCCTTGAGGCTCGAGCCACCCGTGGTCACGACATCTTCCAAAAGCACGATGCGCGCACCGGGCTTGAGTGACTTGTCGCCTTCGACGAGCTTGGCGGTGCCGTGATCTTTGCGCGCTTTGCGCACGTAAAAGCCAGGCAATGGGCGGCCTTTTTGAAAGCTGACCAGGGACACCGCGCTCGCCAGCGGACAACCGCCGAGTTCGACGCCGCCGACGGCATCGCATGTAGGCAAATCGTCCAGCGCCTGGAACATCAACTCGCCGACCAAGGCGTGGCCCTCGGCCGTGAGGATCGTTTGCTTGCAGTCGATGAAGAAGTCGCTCTCGCGACCGGAAGCGAGCGTTACGCGGCGGCGTTCGAAGCTCAGTTCACGAAGGAGATCGATCAGGCGCGCACGTTTCGTCGAGTCGAGCATGCGCCGAACCTACACCGCTTCCGAACCGAACGGAGCTCACTCTTGAGTCTTCTTCTTTTTGGCTTTGGTGCCTTTGCTGAGCACGGGGACGACCGGCGGTGGCGGTCGCCGCGGCTCCGGCTTGAGCGGACGCACCGGTGTGAATTCCGCTTGCGACGGAGCAGGTGCCACCCGCGGCGGCTCCGGCTTCCGGAGCTCCGGCTTGGGCGGTGCAAGTTTGGGCGGGGGAGGGAGCGGCCCTTTGGCTTCGAACTTGGCTGGGACCGGGGGCGCCTTGGCTTCTACTTTGACTGGCGCGGGTGCGGGTCTGGGTTCGAGCTTTGCCGGAGCGGGCGCTGCAGGGCGCGCCGGGGGAGCGGCAGGTCGCGCGGCGGCAGGAGAAATGCGGGCTGCGGCGGGCGCCGGTTCACCGTCGGTTTGCACGTGCCCGCGGGCGAGAGCGCCCGGCGCGATGCCAACGCGAGGCGCAGAAATATCGCCCGCGACGCGCGCACCGGCCTCGAGCAAGACGGCGACCGTGCCGCGCAAATCACCCTGAACTTGGCCAGAAACCCGCAGCTCCGCGCCGCTGATGTTGCCGCGCACGCGACCGGCACTGCCGATCACGACGTTGCCCGTGACGCTCACGTCGCCTTCGACGCGACCCGAGATCTCGAGTGAGCCCTGTCCGCGCACGTGCCCGCTCACCACGGTTCCCGCGCCGATCACCGAACCTTCGGCCATGCGCTTCAAACCTCCATGTCGACGTTGCCCTTGAACGAGGCTCCGTCCGCGATCGTGAAGCGCGCGGCCTTGATGTCGCCGACGAGCTTTCCACCCGCTTGAATGTCGACGCGCTCGGAGGCAGTCACGTCGCCCGTGACCTGACCTGCGACGCTCAGACTCGCGCCGGTGATGTCGGCACCGACGACGGCGGTGCCGCCAACCGTCACCGCGTCCGTCGTCGTGAGCCGTCCGCGCAAATTGCCGTGGATCACGATTTCCTCGTCACCCGAGATGTCACCCTCGATGGTGAGCCCTTCTCCAATCACCGTGCCTGCCATCCGTCTCGCCTCTTCCGATTCTGAAAATGAGTCAGCGTCGCTTGAGCGTGCTGCCGAAATCGAGCTCGAACTCGGTTTCGAGCCGCACCGAAACGCGCGCGCCAGCCTCGATTGAAATTTCTGCGCCGCGCAGCTCACCGCGGACCCGCGCCGATTCGCGCACGGCGATCGCGCCGTTCGCGCGCGCATCGCCGACCAAGCTGCCGGCGATGTCCAAGCTTTCGCCGTTCAGGTTCCCTTCGACACTCGCGCCCTCGGCGAGCTCGGTGTCTCCGTTCACGTTGATGTCGCCTTTGACCGTGCCCTCGATGCGCAGCGCACCGCTGCCACTGATGCGACCGGTAATGCGCGTGCCGCTGCCGACGACGCTGAGTTCATGAGGGTGTCGGGCCATGCGGAGTGGGGCGGAACGCTAATACGCTCCGGCCGGATTTGAAACCACGCGTCCTATTTTCTTGGGTTTGGTCGCTGCTCGCCGAGCTTCCGTGAGCCGCGACCTTGCTTGGGCTCAGCGCAAAAGGCTCGCAGCCAGGACCTCCCCGGCTCGCGGCACGGACCGGAACAGCGCGCGAGCGTACAACCGGCGCTTCTCTGCGTGCGGCAGATCACCGGGCCGGCCTTGGGTGGCGGACGACAGCAGCACGGCGGCCGCCACGCTGACGTTCAAGCTCTCCACGAAGCCGCGCATCGGAATGCGGACGGCGCGCTTGGCGTGGCGCAACAATGGTTCGCAGATCCCGTCGTGCTCGTTGCCCAGCAGCAGAGCAAGCCGCGGGATGTGTGCCAGGTCGGGAGGTGTGAGTTCTCCTTCGGGATGTGTGGCGACCAGTTCGTAGCCGCGCGCCAGCAGATGACTCGCGGCTGCTTCGGGAGTCTTGTGGTCATGCACCTCGAGCCACCGCTCCGTGCCCTTGGTAATCCGACGGGCGATCATGAACGACTCGACGCGGGCCACGACGTGCACGGTCGGTACCCCGAACGCGTCGCAGCTGCGCATCACGGCCGAGCCATTGTGAGGATCGTGCGGCGCATCCATCAGCACCGTCACGCTCGCCAAGCGTTGCTCGATGACCGCCTCGATGCGTGCCTTTCGCTCGTCGCTCGCGAGTGGTCCGAGCGTCTCGATCACTTTATCGGCCGTCCACACCGAGCTCCAGGGTTCTCCTGGTAGGCTCTCGGCCAGCTCGGCGCCGACCTCTTCGCTCGCACGTCTCATAAGAGCCGGATATTGCACCGTTTGGGGCGCTGGTCTCGATTTGTTGTACGGGCTCCAGGGTCGAAGTTTTCGGCTCGCGACTCCAAGTTCGGCTTGGGAGCGATCCCCCTATCCGGGACGCGGG
>Ga0164309_10000068_pt1 | contig 57703 bp, 36 predicted proteins | sample Whisoiple_247_MG_FD_109984 | JGI IMG/M metagenome (GOLD analysis project Ga0164309, IMG submission 109984) | Soil microbial communities amended with fresh organic matter from upstate New York, USA - Whitman soil sample_247_MG | ecosystem: Environmental > Terrestrial > Soil > Unclassified >... | reverse complement strand
TGCGGGAATCATCGATTGCGGCGCGGCGGGCGCGGGCTTGCGGCGAATGGCGTCCGGGAGCAGGTGCCAGGCGAGGCTGCGACCACGATCCGACCGCGAAAGCAGCCGGCGCACGAGGAACTCGAGCTCTCGAACGTTGCCGGGCCAGTCATGGAGCAGGAGATCCTCTAGGAAGCGCACGTGCACTTCCTTCGCGGGCTCGCGCTCGGCCGCATAGAGATCCAAAAAATGCCGAAGCAAGGCGTGCACGTCGAGCCGTCGCTCGCGGAGCGGTGGAACGCGGATGGCGAAGCCCGCGAGTCGCATCGCCAAATCCTCGCGCAGGTTGCCGGTGGCGACGAGTTCGTCGAGCGCGTGGTGACTCGCGGCAACGATGCGCACGTCGACCGCGACGGGCTTGGTTTCCCCCAGGGGGTAGATCATCCCCCCTTGCAGAACTCGCAGCAGCACGCCTTGCACTTTTCGAGGCAAATCCTGCAGCTCGTCCAAGAACAGTGTTCCGCCGTCAGCGGCGCGAAAGTGGCCGAGGGCCGCCGATTCCGCTCCGGTGAAGGCGCCTTTCTTATGTCCGAAGAGCTCGGCCTCGGCGAGGTTTTCGGGGATTGCCGCGCAGTTCACGGCGTGAAGGATCCCGCTCCGACCGCTGGCGCGATGAATCGCCTCGGCGACTCGCTCCTTGCCCACCCCGGTCTCGCCGAACACGACGACAGGCAGATTGCTCGAGGCGATTTCGGGCAAGTCACGGAGCGCGGCGGCCATGCCTTGGCCGACGAGGCCGTCGCTCATCGCGTTTCGGTTCGTTCGAGCCTCGTCGAGCTCGTCGCCGGCTCGCTGTTCCGCGCGCGTGACGAACTCGAAGATGCCCAAGGCGTCGCCCAAGCGGATCACGTCGCCAGCGGCGAGCTTTGCGTGCGTGACCGCGCGACCATTGACGAAGATGCCGTTTTTGCTGCCGGTGTCGGCGAGCGTGCAGACCGGACCTTCGTGAAAAAACTCGGCATGGCGCCGTGACACGCCAGCGGCTTCGAGCGTGATGTCACAGTCGGGGCTCCGTCCGACGACCGTGCGAGCGCGTTCGAAGCGGGTCAGGAAAGAGCCGCTCGACCCGTGGACCCAGTGCACGCAGGCCACGCGGGGCGACTGTGGTGTGGTCGGATCCGAAAGTTGAAGAGTCGATGGCTGGTCCGACCCCATGTGTGATCTCGGATAGCGCCCGGAGTGGTCGTCGTCCACCATAACTCTACCGGCAGGGCTTGGTGGGGCTGCGCAGGGCCCCATTTTGCAGTTTTTCCCGGGTTGTTCACGGCTCGGGGGCGAGCTGCGTGCGCGCGCACACGAGTGGCGTTGCGAGGGCCGGGTGCCGCTGGTAACCCAAGGTCGTGGGCAGTGTCCGTGCACCCGAAATCCGTCCCGGCGAGGTGCTCGCTGGTCGCTACCGCGTCGAGTCGGAACTCGGTCGAGGCGGGATGGGTGTCGTGCTGGCGGTTCGGCACATTGCGCTCGACACTCGCATGGCGCTCAAGGTCATGCGCCCCGAGGTCGCCGCCGAGCCCGAGGCCGCGCGGCGCTTTCTGCGTGAAGCGCGCGCCGCAGCGCGGATCGAGAGCGAACACGTCGTGCGTGTGTTCGACGTCGGGACGCTGGACAGCGGCCAGCCCTACATGGCCATGGAGCACCTCGAGGGGATGGATCTCGGGCGCCGCCTCGCGGAGCGCAGCCGACTCTCCGCGACGGAGGCGATCGTATTTCTGCTTCAAGCCATCGATGCGCTCGGTGAGGCGCACGCCCTCGGCATCGTCCATCGTGACCTGAAGCCCAGCAATCTGTTCGTGGTGCATCGGCGCGACGGCACGGAGGAGCTGAAGGTGCTGGACTTCGGAGCGGCAAAGATCGTCAAGCGCTCGACTCCGGCTGAGCTCTCGGGCAGTACACATTCCCAGTTGGTCGGCACGCCGCAATACATGTCCCCGGAGCAGTTGCGCGCGAGACCGGATCTGGACGCGCGAACGGACATCTGGTCGCTCGGGGTGATCTTGTTCCAACTCCTGAGTGGCGCTCTCCCGTTCCAGGGCGATAGCTTTCCCGAGCTGTGCGCGAACATCATCGCTGGGCCGCCCGCGGAACTGCCTGAAACGTCGCCCGAGCTCGGGCAGGTCATCCAGCGCTGCCTCGCAAAGGCGCGCGAGGCTCGCTACGCAAACGTCCACGAGCTCGAGCAAGCGTTGTTGCCGCTGGCTCCGGAATCGCTGCAGCGCGCGCATGCCTCGAAACGTGTGCGGCAAGCGGTCGTCCAAGAGCCGCTCCCTAGCTCCCCGGAGCCGGCATTGGAGATGCCGTCGACGCTGTTACAAGGCTTCGAATCGAGCGGGGCTTCATTGGGAGGCACTGCCACGGCTTCCGTCGAGCGCCGTGACTCTCCGCGGTCCAAGCGCGTCGCTTTTGCCCTCGTCGCGATCGGCGTGCTCTTTTCGGGCGCCATGCTGGCGCACCGCTCGAGCCCACTCGCGCCCGCATCCGAGCGACCCACGGCTCCGCATGTAGCGGGTCCGCAACCGCTCGACGTGAAGGGAGGTCCGTCGTCCGTCGAGGCTGCGCCGGTCGCTTCGGCGCTCGCGCCTCCGCCCGACGTTGCCAAGCCCGAGCCACGACCTGTCACAGAGTTGCCCCGCCGTTCGCTCGCCGCCAATCGTGCGCGTTCGGCGGCGCCATCGGCGCCGGTTGCGAGCGCTTCCGCCGCTGCTCCGGTCAACTCGTCGTTTGCCCGCTCTGCGATGGGAGGCCGACTCTGAAGCCGCTGCCGTGCGTCGTCGTTGCGCTCCTGGCGTCGCAGAGCACGCTCGTGGTCTCGCTGGCGTCTGCGCAGTCCTCCGAGCCGAGCGCTCACACCGCGGCGGTCGACATGTTCGACGCGGGTGACGCGCTGATGAAGAGCGGCCGGATCCACGACGCTTGTCCGAAATATGCCGAGAGTTATCGCTTGGATCCGCGGCTCGGGGCGCTCTTGCATTGGGCGGATTGTCTCGAGCAAGACGGCAAGCTCGCCAGCGCGTACGCCGCGTTCCGAGACGCCATCGAGTTGGCCGAGCGCTCTGCGGATCGGCGCAGCGAGTTTGCCGCCGCGCGCGTGCGCTCGCTCGAACCACGGCTGAGTCGCATCATCATCGACGCTCCGCCGCAGGGACTGCCGAGAGACGCGACGATTCAGCTCGACTCTTTGAGCATCGTGGCGAGCGGACTCGGCGTAGGCATTGCCGTCGACACGGGCGAGCATTCGGTTCGAGCGAGTGCGCCGGGGTTTGCGCCATTTGCGAATGTGCTCGTGGTGAGCGGTGAGGGCGAGGTCCGGCGAGTGACGATTCCAGCGCTCGAGCCCGTGGTTTCCGCCGGGCCCGCGCTCCCAGCGTCGGCTGTGAACGGCGGCGATTCTTCCGCACGCTCGAACGCGAACTCACCAGCGCTTATCGCGCCCAAGGCTGCCGCAGAGCGCTCTCGCAGCCAAAAATGGCTGGGCATAGGCGTCGCCAGTGCGGGCGCCGTTGCGCTGGGCGCCAGCGGATTCTTCTTCGCCTCGATGGCGAAATCGCTCGATCGACGTGACGCGCTGTGTCCGAGTAACCCTTGTCCGCCAAACACGGATCGCGAACAGGTTCAGTCGCTCGAAAGCCAGGCGCGCACGGCGGAAACTTGGGGACTCGTGCTGTCGATTAGCGGCGCGATCGCCGTGGTGACCGGGACCGTGCTCTACCTTCGCTCGCCGAGCGACGCTGCGGCGCTGCGTGCCTGGCAGCCGCGGTCCGCAAGGCCCGGCGGAGTGCAGGGTTTGGAGTGGCGCTTCTAGTCGATCTCGACTTCGATCCCCAGCTCCGAAAAGTTCGCTACTTTGACGCCGGGCTCTTCGATCCGCACGGTGAGGCTGGCCAGTTTTGCGTCGGCACTGCTCGGCACTCCGGACAGCGTGCCGGTCATCGGATCAATCGAGAGCCAATCAGCGTCCGTGCCGGCGACAATCGACCAAAGTGCGCGCTTCGAGCCGCCGATCGCGTGGAGCTGCGCGGAGAATGGCTCGCCCGTTACGGCCGAGAACCGAGAGGGAACTGGGATTTCGATCGATAGTGGGACGAGCGGTCGCTCGCGGACCGACGCGTGTTCGAGGTAGACACTCGCATCGCCTAGGTTCGTTCCGTCGCTCGCAAGCGCAAACCGCAGGCTGAGCTTGTGTCCGACGAACTGCGTGAGATCGATTTGAGCGTCCCGAAACGTCAACCAAAGGCCTGACCATGCAGCGGCGCCGTTGATGGTTGCGTCATAGGCCGGATATTCCGGCGTCAAAAGCTGCCATTCCCCGTCGTCACTCGAGGAGCGAGCCCAAACATCGAACCCGCTTCTGCCCGTTTCCGTCAACAGGTAGCCGAGGAAATGCAGCACGGGCTCGGTGGCGCTCGTCAGGTCGAGCTCCGGGCTCTGCGCGAAGTTGTCCGTGTACTGTCGGCCGGTTTGAGCCTGCGTGAGTCTCGCCGCGAGCGTGCTGCCGTCTTCGGTCACCGGGACGGGGGCAAGGCCCGGTGCTTTGGCGATGGCCCAATCACCCGCGAAAATCCAAGCCGGTGGCGCGGTCGGACCTTCGAAGGCTTCATCGAAGTACACGCCGCGGCAATGCCCGGCCGCGCATTCATCGAGGCAGAGCTGCGGATTCACGCCCAACCCGGAGCCGTCGCAGACGAGGCGCGTGTTGGGGTGCGCCGGATCACAGGAAGACTCGTAGGGACGACAGCTGCCGCCGCACGAGCCTCCGTTCGTACAGATGTAGGGGCACTCTTCCGTGGTCTGCCAGGTTCCGCTCTGTGCGCACACTTGCGTGAGCTGCTCAGCGCAGCGAGTCGCTTTCGGCGTACAGCGGGGCACGGCCAGAGACTCGGGCGTCGCGGGCACGAGCGACGCATCGTAAACGGACACGTCGTCGAGCAGCGCGAAGTCGCCAGCGTCGTAGTCGCTGACGAACTCGAAATCCAAACGGATGGTCTTGCCGCTGAAGGCCGAGAGATCCACGCGGTGACGCGCGAAGCTGAATTGGAGCGATTCGCTCCACATCTGATAACCCGTGTAGATGGGGTCCACATTCGGAAGCTCGAACACTTCCTCGCCCACGCGCGCTCGCACTTTCAGACCCGAGACGAACAGGCGCCCGTTGGCCGATGCATCGTTGCGAGTGGCCTTCATCGAAAGCTGAAATTCGAGCAGCGGTTGGCCCGCGAGCGATAGGTCGATCGGAGGCGAGCTCGCGATTGCGTCGTAAGGTGCGTCGGCGTTGGCGCGATTGGTGACGAGCGCGTTGGCGAGGCTCTTTGCTGCGGGTTGGAGGATGGGGTCGGGTTCACCACAGCGCCAGCCCTGCAAGCGCCAGCCGGGCGCGCAACTCGACGTATCGAAATTTTCGCTGTAGTAAACGCAGGGCCCGCCGTTGCCGCAGAATGTGCCGCTGCCCGCGCTGCCTTCAATCGTGTCGGTAGCGCCGCCGATTCCGGCTGCCGACTCATCGCCGCCACCGGCGCTGCCCCCGCCGCTCCCGCGATGGTCGATGCCGACGCCCGCGGCTCCGCCGCTCGCGGACTCCGCCCGTTCGCTCCCGCACGCGAAAAGCACGAGCGGAAAAAATAACCCGAAAAGCTTCGACCGCTGCACCGTGCGCGAATATAGCTTGCTCGGCGTGCTCGGGCATAGGCTGATGAGGCGCGCCGCGCCCCCGTCGCGACGCGCAAGCCGTTGCGTGCAGACAAATGCGCGAGTAACCCCTCGAGGGTGAACGCACGATGGGCGGCTTGGGTCACCGTGCTGCTGATGAGCAGCGGCTGCATCGAATCGCGTCGTTACCAGGACGGCGGCGCGAGCGGCGCCGACTCGCGAAATACGAGCGCAGGACGCGGCGGGGCTTCGGGGGCCGAAACCGACGGCGAGTCTCGAGCTGGAACCGCGGCTGACCTGAGTGAATGCCTGCCCGGCCCCGACGGCAGAATCGCCGACGGCTGCGTGCGCGGCGCGTCGCTCGCAGCGGGAGACGGCTTCAATTGCGGACTGCTCGCAGAAGGCGGGATCTACTGTTGGGGCAATGATTCTGACGGCCAAGTCAGCGCTGCCCCAAAGACGGGGGCCTTCATCAGCATTGCCGCGGGGCGACGGCATGCTTGCGCGCTGCGTCCCGACGGCACGTTGCAATGTTGGGGCAACAACGGCCAGCAGCAAGCGCCTGCGGACGCAGCCTCTGAATATTATGGACACTTCAAGTCCGTTGCCTGCGGTGATGACTTCACGTGCGGCGTGCACCTGGATGGCACACCGCTTTGCTTCGGCAGCTCCGCGCACGGCAAGATCAATCCACCCGACGGCAAATACATGATGATCGCCACCGGTGCCGATACGGCGTGCGGTGTGCGAAGTGACAGTCGGGTGGTGTGCTGGGGCGACGACACCTTTCACCTCGTCAGCTCGGCAAAGGGCGGCTTGTTCAAGACCGTGTCGGTCGGCCCGGAACACGCGTGTGCCATCGACGTCGACCGGCAAATGGTTTGTTGGGGCAATGGCACCGTGGCCGATGGCGGCGCAAACGACGGAGTGGGCGCGACGCGCACGGATGTGCGTCCCGGCTCATACTTGGCGGTCAGTGCAGGAGGAATGCACACCGCCGCGATCACGGTGGGCGATCGCTTCACGTGCTTCGGTGATCGGTCGGCAACGCCGCAGTGCAGCAGCCTGTCATCCGCCGAAAATTTCGGCGCGTGGTATCAAGTTGCGGCGGGCAGATTGCACACCTGCATTCTCGGGGATCCGCAGGATTCCTCCGAACCGAACGGCTCCGTCGAATGCTTCGGTCAAGACCGCGGCTCCTCGCAGCCCGGCGACAAGGTGTTCAAGTCGGGTCGGTGACTCTCGGTTGAGTGGGGGTTTTGATGGTCACGCGGCATCCCGCGTGGCGGCGCAGCCTTCGGCGTCGAGCTTCGTCGCGTCGCGCGAGACGACGAATGGACCGCTCGACAGCGTTCTCGCGCGCGATTCGATGGTCCGGCACGAGACACGCTCGCTGAGCCGAAAACAACCCCAGCCAGGTTACCGCCGTGGGTCCCGCGGCTCACCGTGCGAGGCGTTTACGAACCAAGTGCGGCGAGACGCAGCCGTCGGGCCCCCACGTCCGGCGTAGCCGGCGTCGGGCGGGCCCCCGGCGCGCGCAGCGAAGCGAGCACGCCGGGCCGTATGGCGACGTTCAACGGCGGGGCAGCTACTTCACGCCCGCCACGACAACCGAGCCGGTGATCTCGATGTAGATCGGATTCGCGTAAAACCAGAGGTCCGACCACGCTGCGACGTCGAACGAGACCGCCTTGTGGCCCGAGATCGCGCCCGCAGCCGTGGAGGTGGCGAGGTGGTCCGGGCAGCCGTCGAACTGGTTGTCGGCCGAGTGAGCCACGTCGCACGGGATGGTCAAGCGCGTGGGATCGTTGGCGTTCGTGTACACGTCCGCGAGCGGATTGCCGTTCGCGTCAGTCTCGAAAGGGACTGCTGGCGGCATGTTGGTGCCGCGCAGGCGGAAGTACTGCGAGGCCGTGAGCGCGGTCGTGTGGAACGTCATGCTCAAGAACGCGCTGTTGTCTGTGGCCGTCAGCGATTTCCAGGCGCTGGCGCCGGCACCATTGAACGTCTTGATTACCGCAGCGCTGGTGTTCTTGGCGGCCTCCGGCACTGCGGACAGATCAGCGGTCGTACCGTCGGCTTTGAGCCAATTGGTGTTGCGCGGCCACTCACCCGCGTAACCCGCGGTCCCCGGGATCTTGTAACCGGTGACCAGGCCGCGGATGAGATCGATGTGGTCCAGTACCGGCATGTTGAGCGGCTGATTCTTTCCGATCTGGAGCAACGACGGGTTGTTGAAGGTGTACGGCGAGTAGTTCGTGCCCGCCGGATCGCGAACGGCGACACCGATCACCACTTCGGAACCGCTCGGCACGACCTGCTTCTCGCCCATGGTTGCGCAGCCCGCCACCTGGACGACCGTGTTGTTCATCGCAGCCGCTGCGGCCAAGTTCGCTACGGCCTCGTCGCTCTTGCCCACGCAAGCGATGAACGACAAGCGGTCGATGATTTGTCCGCCCGTCGCGAAGTTATTGCCGCTGCGCAGGCCGTCGACGATCGTTTGCGGGCGCAGTTTGTCGGCGCCGTTCTTCACCATCGTGAAGTTGCGCTGGTACTCACCCGGGTAGAAGTCTTGGGTCGAGCGACGATCGTCGGGCGAAAAGCTGCCGCGGTTGTGCCAGTCCGAGCTGGCGAAGAACCAGAAATTGCGTCCTTCACCGAGTAGAGCGTCCCACACGCCGCCGATCTGTGCGCCGTACACGCCGGTGCCGCCGTACGTCGTGCCGCCCACGGAGTCGACGAGGCCTGCCGTGCCGCCGAAGTTGTTGCGTAGCACTTGGTATTCGCCGCGATTCGAGGACGCGCCGTGACCGGGTTGCGTCTCCATGCCGAACGCGATCTTCGGCGCGGCGTTGTTTTGGTCACGCAGGTGTTCGATGTTGAAGCCGTTGTTGCCGTCCGGGTTGAACTGGCCCGCGCGTTCGAGGTGAGCCGGCACGTAGTAGCTGGTGTCGGGGTGGAACGCCGCCATCCAGCGCAGTGATTCGATGGTCTTGGCGTGACCGCGCGTGCCCGTGCCCGCGCCGCCCGCGGGAATGAGCTTGTGCGCCGTCGCGTTCCAATTGGGGTCGGCGTCGTTCGCGCTGCCGGGCACGGAGCAGTCGAACTGGTTGGTCGCACCGCGGCTCGTATCCGTGTCGTTGCGATCGAAGCAATACTCCCACTTCGCGAGGGCGTCCGCGTTGCCAATGGCGGTGTAGCCCGGCGTAGTCGGCAGGGTCGCCGAATCGAGGGACTTGGGAATTTGCCCGCTGATTACGGACATCGAAATGTGTTCGTGCCCTGGCCCGACCGTCTCGATGCCGAGGAACAACGGCAAGTTCTTGTACGCGTTGAGGTACTCGATCAACGGGTATTGGAACTCTTGAATCGACTGCCAGCGCCACATGTTCTTGTTCGGGCTCGTGCCGCTCGAATCACCCTTGGGGGTGACGCCTGAGTCTTCCCAACTGGTGGTCGGCAATTTGCCCGACACATACGGGTAAGCGGGCGTGCTCAGCGTCGCATCTTCGACCAAGGTGCAGTTGCGGTTGCCGTTGCCGCCGTGCCCCGCCTGCACGAACCAGTCGAGCCCGAAGGTCCCGTCCGTCTTGCTGGTCGCCTTGCTGACCAGCTTTTGCATCGAGATGGCGCCATCCGAGCAGGTGGTGTGGTTGTGGAAATCACCCGCCACGTACGTGCCTGGAGCGGTCGTGCCGCCGCCCGTTCCGGCTCCGCCGCCCGTGCCCGCGCCACCGCCGATTCCGGCTCCGCCGCCAGTTCCAATCACGCCGCCGCCCGCGCCCGCACTACCGCTTGCACCGGCGCCCCCTGCGGCACCGGAAGAGCCGCCGCTTCCGCCGGACTCGTTCGCGCCGGCTTCTCCACCCGAACCCGCATCTCCGCCAGCACCCGCCTCGCTCGAACCGGCCTCGCCCGAACCGGCTACTGCAGAGCCGGCGGTCCCGGCGCTGCCCGCGTGTGCGCCGCCACTGCCCGCGTGCGCGCCGCCTCCGGCAGAGCTGCCCGCGCCGCCGTTGTTGGTCGCGCTGTCGTCTTCGCTTCCGCAATGCGGGAGCAGAGTGACGAGCCCGACGAGAGCGAGCGTGTGAGCTAATGAGTGAGGCAAGTTTGTTCGCATGGACGCAATCTCCTGGGCTCGAATGGCCGCCGATTCGAAGCGTTTGCTAACAAGCCCTGCTCTGCTCGACGGCAACATTTTGGCGAAGCTCGCGCCAAATGCGTGTGACGCTCCGAGGTCACTGAGGAGTAACTGCTGCGGGTGATTGCGACACAGACGGTTACATGCCGAAGATGAGTTCCACTCTGCCGCTGCTTGTCGCGCGGCGCACGGGAGTGGCATCCTCGCCACGTTGACGCGTAAAAACCGCGAAAAATACCCGAAATTCGCACAAATTCGGCGCGGGCGTCGCTAGCTTTACCGTCGAAGCGGCTTAGGCTTTGTGCAACTCGAGAGGTGCTGCATGAACAAGCTCCGCTTCGTTTCATTGATCTCGTGCGTGATCGGGCTGCTCGGCTCTGGCTGTGATTCCGACGAAGACGTCCACGCGCGTCAGGGCGAAGGCGGCTCTGCGGGCGCAGGTGGTGGAGCCGCCAAGGCGACGTTCTTCGTCACGAGTGATACGAGCGCGACCGCGGATCTCGGAGGCTTGAACGGCGCGGACGCGCGCTGTCAGCGGCTGGCGGAAGCGGCGGGGCTAGGGCCGCACACCTTTCATGCCTACTTGAGCGCCGAACACGACCCCGCAGACCAGACCAAGACGGTCGATGCGCGCGATCGGATCGGGACAGGACCTTGGTACAATTCGAACGGCGCGTTGCTCGCGAAGGATTTGGCCGCCTTGCACGAACTGACGGGCAATGCAGACCTGTTTCTCGACGAACACGGTGACGAGATCAACGGTCAATGGCAGGGCTCGCCGACCCCCAACGAACACGATGTACTGACTGGCTCGGCCGCTGACGGCACGCTGCTCGCGGGCAAAACGTGCGCGGATTGGACCAGCGCGAGCAGCGACTTGACCGCCCAAGTGGGCCACTCGGACGGCCTCGGTCCGAACATGAACTCGGCGTCACCCTACAACTCTTGGAACTCGGCGCACGAGAACGAGAGCTGCGCCGACACCGCGCCACGGGGCGGGGCTGGGCGTCTGTATTGTTTCGCGATCGACTAGCGCTGGGAACGAGCGGGCCACACTCGATGCGATCGCGCGGGCGCTCGCCTGCCTTCAGGAGCTTGCAGGGGGGAATGGGAAGCGTCAGCGCTGTCCGTTCTGGGCCACGACGCCGACGGCGGCGTTGTCTTTGAGTGAAGCCGTTGGGCCTCCACGTCCGGCGAAGCCGGCGTCGGGGGGCCCCCGGCGCGCGCAGCGCGCCGGGCCGTGTTGCGCCGTGTCTCGGCGGGGCAGCCCCAATCAGCGCAGAGAATGCTCGCTGCCGCCACGGGGCAACGCTTGTGCTATCGACGTTCCCCCCTGCGTGACGCCATGAGCACCCCTCGATCGCCCCGTTCTTCTGCCGTGCTCACTCGGGAGCAGGGTGACGACGTGCTGCGCTATTGGCTCGCGGGACTGCGCTTGGAAGAGGCGCTCGCGGTGCGGCCGCAGGCGCGGCGCATTGCGCATTCGACGGCGGTGCCGCGGCTCGAACAGCCGACGCCGGGTCAAGACTATTTCAAGCTGCCGATCGACACGGCGCTCGCTGGCTTGCTCGAAAAACAGACGCAAGTGAAGCGCGCGTTCGACGGTGAGCTGTGTGGCTTCTTCGAGACGTGGCTCGAGGGGCAGTACCGACGCGGTGATGACGACGCTGAGTTGTCGCACTTGCTGTGCTTTCCGGTGCTGCATTTGCCCAAGGGCGAGCTCGCCGGGCTCCTGCGTTGTGGCCTGCGTTTGCGTTTCGGCAGCGGGGAAAATCAGGCATTTCGTGTGCCCACGCGCGCGGAGCGCGCGCGCAAGGTGTACCCCATGCCGCCCGACGAGGTGCGGCTGACGCGAGCTCCCAAAGTCGAAGCGGTCTGGCCATTCTTCATCGATACGCGCTTACTGCGTCAGTCGCTGTGTGTCCCGAGCGAGAACATCGACGCCATGTTCGAAGCGCTGCGCGCGTCGAACGATGTGACCGAATGCGACATGCTGGCCTTGCTCACGGCGATGCTCGAGTTCACTCTCGAGGGTGATTTTGCGGAGCCGGAAAGCGTCGAGCTGCGCGCAGCGCGGTTCAAAAAGAGCGCCGCGAGCGAGCGCTGTGAGCTCGAAGCGTGGCTCGGGCGATTGACGGCGGTCGTGCGACGCTTACTCGAAAAGAACGGCTCGCGAACGCAGGTGTACGCGGTAGGCATCGTGGTCGACGGCACGCAAGCCAAGACCACGTGGCACCTGCAACGCGAAATCAACGCGCTCCTCGATCCAGGGGAGGGCGCACGCTGGAAGGTGAAGTCGCCGCTCGGCGCGTACTTGACCGGCCGCCCCTCAGAAGCGGGTGAAGCGCCGCAGCGCGCGCTCTTTCCCGGCCCCGGTTTGACGGCGAGCCAGCGCGCGGCCGCGGAGCACTTTTGGGGGTCGAGCCTGAGCGCGGTGCAAGGGCCGCCCGGAACCGGAAAAACGAGCCTGATTCTGCATTTGTGCGCTGAAGCGCTGCTGCGCCAAATCGAGCCCGCGGTCGACGGCGGGCGCATGAGTAGCGCGCTGTTTCTGATCGCCAGCAGCAACAATCGCGCCGTAGACAATGTGATCGAGCCGCTTTCGCGCGCTGAATTGCCGCTCGCGTTGCGCGCGGGCAGTCGACAGGCCTGTGAGCAGCAGTTGGCAGCCGGGCTGCGGCGCACGCTCGCTTGGTTGAAGCGCGCCGAGAGCGTGGGCATGGGCGAGCGGTTGGGGCGACTGACGCAAGCGAGCGAACAGTTTCGCCATCTGCGCTCGCAAATGGAGGTGGTGCTCGCGCCGCGGCGCCAAGCGCTCGAGCGCATGGCAGAACGCGCGCGGCTACAGGGCGAGCTCGCGTCGCTCGAGCTGCCGCACGCAGACCCGCCCTCGGAAGGCGCGCTCGAGCTGTCGGGTCTGAGCACGGCGCAGAGCAAGGCAATCGTGGCGGCGCTGAATCCGTTGGAGAAGCGATTGCAAGCGTTGAGCAAGCTGTGTGAAGTGGCGCCGGGACACGCGCCGCTCCAGGCCTTGAATCGTCATTTCAAGCGCACCAAAAAGCATGATTTGCCGGGCTTCGAGCAAGCGCTGGCCAGCGCAGGGCTGGCGCTGGAATTGCCGCTGCCGCCGCCGCCCTTGGTGTCTGCGGGCATGGAACAACAGCTGGAGCGTTGGGAAGAAGCGAGCGAGCTGTGCTTGTCGCGGCTCGGCGAGCTGCGCGCTGGCATCGAGCGCATTGCCTTGCGCGCACAACAGGCCGAGCAACGTCAGCGCTTGCATCGAGAACTCGAGGCGCTGGGCAGTGAAGACGAAGCGCTGCCGGAAGTGGCCGATCACGAGCTGCTGTCGCGTGAGCTTTTCGACGCAGCCGTCGCAGTGCGCGAGGCGTGGGCAGCGCAGCACGCCACCGAGCTCGGCAAAGCGATCGCAACCGCGCTGCGCACGGTCGAGCAAGAGCGCTCGCTGCGTTCGCTATTTCGCAACGAACCGGATGCAGCACGTTGGCTGTGCCGGCTGTTCAATCTCTGGGGCTCGACGCTGCTTTCGCTCGGCAATTGCTTTCCCACGGGCGATGTCGACATCGCGCGCGTGGTGATCGACGAAGCCGGTCAATGTCACCCCGCGCACGCCGTTTCCGGTCTTTTGCGGGCCGAATCCGCGCTGGTCATCGGGGACGTGCACCAGCTCGCGCCCGTGATCGAGCTCGGCGCGGACGACGAAGCGCGCTTGCTCCGCGCGTGCCAGCTCGAATCGCTCGCGGCTGTGCTCGCGCCCTACCGCTTGCACGAAAGCGCTCACGTATCGACGCAATCGATCGCCGATCGAGCGGTCGCGCAGCGCTTGTCATTGGTGGATCACTTTCGTTGCCAGCCGGAAATCATCGCGTTGTCCGACGCGCTCTGCGGCTACGGGCTCACGGTGCACACCGCGCGCGCGGACCGCGCCGCGCAGGCCGCGTATTTGACGCACCCCGTCGTGCTGGTCGACTTACGCGGTGAGCAGTCGCCGCTCGCGGGCAGCTGGTGCAACGAGCTCGAGCAGCGCGAGACGCTCGCGCTGCTCGAGAATTTGCTGGATTCTGGCGTGCGCGCGGCCGAAATCGCGATCATCACGCCGTACCGCGGGCAGCTCGAGCGCTTGCGCCGCAGCTTGGCCGAGCGCCGCATTCCGCTCGAATACAGCCCTGAATTGGGCGAGAACGGCGGGTCGGGCCACGAGCGCGAAGGAGTCGCGCTCGGCACGGTGCATCGCTTCCAAGGCGGCGAGCGCAGCATCGTGCTCTTCAGCAGCGTCGTCACGCACCCAGCGTCTCTCGGTTTTCTGAACACGCGCCCCAACTTGCTCAACGTCGCCATTTCGCGCGCTCGACACCACTTCATCTGTCTGGGTCACGCCGCCGTGTTGGCGCAGGGAGCTCGCACTCGTCTGCTGACGGCTCATGCGCGCGCGCTCACTCCCGCGGTTTATGGTCGTGGTACGCAAGCGAGCCTGTTCGAGCCGCGCTCCGCGCCGGTTGAGCCTTCGTTCGGTTAGTCTCTTGCTTTTGGGCAGCCACGGAGAAACGGCCGCCCGCCGGTACGGCCTTCGCCGTCGTGGCTCGTTCGATAATTTCGAAGCATTCGCGCGGCATGCGTACTACGCTCGAGGTCATTCGAATGACTGAGCATCGTGGGGTCGAATGGGCGCGGATGAATTTGCCTGGGGTATGCTCGCGCGGCGGGCGCCGTCGGTGGCAGTGGGCGAGTGCGGTCGCGCTGTGCGCGTGGGGCGTGAGCTGTGGCTCGAGTAAATCCGACAACGGCCCAAGCGTCGCCGCTGCCGGCACTTCAGGTGCGCAGTCTTCACGCGGAGGCTCATCCGGTGCGGGTTCTTCAGGCACCGGCTCGAGTGCGGCGGGCAACGCCGGAACCGGGGCAGTCAGCGGTTCCTCCGGAAATGCGAGCGCAGGTGATCGCGGCGACGCGCAAGGCGGGCAGTCAGGCGCCGGCATGAGCGGCGAGGGTGGGGAGGCAGGCGCGAGCGAACCTCATTGTTCGATCGGCGCTCAAACGTACGACGCAGGCACCCCAAAGCCGCTCGATCCGTGTCGCAGCTGCCAACCGGACCGCTCACGCACTGATTGGTCCCACGTGCCGACACCGGGCTGCTTTCAGGCCGTTTCCGCGAGTTCTTACCATACCTGCGGGATCTTGAACGGCGCGGCTTACTGTTGGGGAGGCGGCGGCACGGGTCAACTCGGTAACGATTCGACCGCCGACAGCGTGGTGCCCGTTTTGGTCAAAGGCATGGAGTCCGGAGTCACGTCGATCGTGGCTCGCGGGACCAACTCCTGCGCGGTCAAGAATGGCGCGGCCTACTGTTGGGGCGGTAACGCAGCCGGGCAACTCGGCTCGGGGTCCGCCCCGCAAGCCTTGGTACCGGCGCTCGTGCAAGGCATGTCGAGCGGAGTCACCGACATCACCCTGGGTCTCCAGTATGCGTGTGCCGTGAAGGACGGCACGGCTTACTGTTGGGGTCGCGACACGAGTGGTTCGCTCGGACTCGGGCCACCAAGCACCGACCCGCCCAATATCCCCCGCCCCGTGCTCGGCTTGAGCTCCAACGTCTCGGCGATTGCCGCCTACGAGATCCGTACGTATGTCATCGCGGGCGGCGCAGTCTACGGCTGGGGCGATAACAATGCGGGCGCTTTGGGTGACGGCACCACGACCAATCGCGACCACGCGGTGGCGCTGAGCGGCCTTTCGAGCGGAGTTACCGCGATCTCGCCCGGCGCGGAGCACGCTTGTGCCATCGTCAACGGCAACGTCTATTGCTGGGGCTACAACGGTGATGGTCGCCTCGGTGACGGCACGACGACGGATCACCTGTTGCCGACGTTGATTCCGAATTTCGCCGGAGTCTCCGCGATCGGCGCCGGAGCCCGCAGCACCTGTGGGGTGCGCGGAGGCGCCGCCTATTGCTGGGGCAACAACTCCAGCGGTGCGGTTGGCCTTGGCGACATGATTGTCGTTCCGGCGCCGCAGGCCATCGAGTCCTTGGCGTCGGGTGTCACGGCGATCACCGTCGGCGATAGTTACGCGTGCGCTGCGGCGTTCGGCGCAGGATCTTGCTGGGGATTGAACTTCAGCGGGCGAATGGGCAGTGCCGTCGACAATAGCCCTGTGCCGGTGAACATCGAGCTCGAGTAGGTCGACGAAGCGCGGGGATCTACCAACGCATCCAAGCGTGGGTTTTTGATGGTCACGCGGCACGGCTCGTGACGTCAAAGCCTTCGGCGTCGAGGTTCTTCACTTCGCTTTTCGGGGCGATCGGGAACGTTACTTCTTGCTGCTCCCTGCACGAGCGGTCATGTGCGGATTGCGTCTCTAAATCGTGGCGGGCGTGATGACCGCGTGCGCTACCACTGACCTGTCGCGAACAGTTTGCACGCTGTTCGCAGCGAAGGGACACGCCTCACTCCTAGGCTGCGCGTTGGTTTTGCCAAGGAGAGACGGAAATGACGATTCGCAAATGGTCGGTGCGTGTCTTGGGCCTGGCGCTTCTCGCCAGCTCGACGTTCGGGTGTGCGTTCGAAGCACCGGAGGACGTCGCTACGACGAGTGCGGCGCTGAGCGCAGCAAACGCCAGTGACCGCGCCGCGCTCGCGTTGCGTTGGGCGCCCATCCACTATCAAGACGTCGATCAAACGGGTTCGCACGCGCTGGGCGGCAAGTCCGACTACATCACGCGCTACGACTTCGACGCTGATTTGAACGGCAAAAACAACTGGGACAACGCGGGAAACGCCGCCTATCCGCTGAGCGCGCACGGCTACTATTCCGTGGTCGAAACGAGCAGCCACTGGTTCATCGTCTACTTGTTCTTTCATCCCCGCGATTGGACGGACTCTTTCTTCGACACCGAGCACGAGAACGACGCAGAAGGCTTGCTCTTGAGCGTACGCCGCGACGGTTCGACGTACGGCGTCCTGCAGTCCGCGGTGACCGTCGCGCACAAGGACTTCTATTCCTACCTGGCGCCCGGTAGCAGCTGGACGGCGAATGCGGAAACCGTCGACGGCACCCTGCAAATGGCGACGTTCTCCGGAGCGTTGCATCCCGTGACCGCGCAAGAAGCCAAGGGTCACGGTCTCAAAGCGCGCCCCGGCTACGACATCGTGGGCGACGGCGTGATCTACTATCCGTCGCTCACCGTCGCGGAGGTTCCGTCGACGCCCGACGATCGAGACGTATCGTACGAGTTGGTCGACATTTTTGCGGCAGGCGGCATGTGGGAACAACGAAACAACAGCTCCTTGTTTGCCAGCTTCGGCTCCTTTGCAGGCGATAAAACGGGCGGCTGCGGTAGCGGCGCGATCGGCTGCGACACGAACGCCGCCAACGCGCCCTGGGGCTGGGACGACTCGAACGACGGCCCTGCGCGCGGCACCTTGGCCACCGACCCTGCGGCGCTCGTTGCCAACTACTTCCGCATCCCGGAAGGCTTGAACGGGACTTACACCTTCAACCCCTATCGTTGAGCGCATAACTCCAACAGGTGGGGTTGGATACGAAGGGCGGCCACGCGAGGAAACTCGGGTGGCCGCTGCTTGGCGCTCGGGCGCCGCCAGGGATTTTCGAGCGGACGACGCCGGGCGGGGACGACGCTTCAGCAGGCGAAAGCGAGCGCTCGGATCATTGCGGTTTGATCCGCAAACGCCAGCTATTCAGCTTTCCGACGTCTTGCGCGCCCAGATCGGCGACCTTGAGCTTCCAGGTGCCGGTGGCAGGTTGATTGTTGAGTGTCGCAAGTGCAGCCGTGTTGGCAGTGGTGAAGGTGCGAACCAGGTTGTGCTCGGCGCCACCGACGCGACTCTGGAGGGGGACGGTCGTGCCGGCTGGAGAGGTCAACCCGAGCTCGAGATCGCCGACCCAGGTGTGCGAGATATCTACGGACACTTCGATGCTGCCTACCTTGATCGTGCTGGTCGTCGCCAGCGCGCGTTCGAGGCCGCCGTTCGGGAAATCGGGAATGGCAGTGCCCGGAGATTCCTGCAGTTCGACCGCGCCTCCGCTGACGGGAGCCGCAGTGATCTCGAGCGCCCAGCGATTCAGCCTGCCGACGTCCATGGGCGCCGAATCTTGCACCGTGAGTTTCCACGCGCCCGCCGAGCTGCGACCTCGCAGCGTCGCGAGGGCCGGCAGCGTGCTTTCGTCCCAAGTCGTCTTCAGATCGTGCGCGTTGCCGCCTTGCCCCTTGGGTTGTAGTTCGATGATGACGCCCCAAGGCGTGGTCAGGGCCACCCGCAAATCCGCGCGATAGGTGTGCGAGATATCGACTGAGACTTTGATGCCCGAGATCGTCGCCGTTTGGTCGACGGTGATCGTATCGCTGATGCCTGTCGCGTCGTTGTCGGGGATGAGCTTGTTCGGTGTCGATATCGGATTCAATGTGGGCGGCGGCGTCACCACGACCGGCGGTGTCGGCGCGTTCGACAAGAGAGCGCGAAATGACATGGTGGCGCCAGTCGCTGAAATCTGGTCGATGGTCAGGTTGGACGCCGTGCCGTTCCACCACTTGCTGTTTGGAACGGTGTCATCCGCAAAGCGGGCTGAAGTCGACCAGCAAACAGAGCCCGACGAAGTCGCCCACGGTCTGCCTCGGCGGCGGTGCGAGCAAGGGCCCGCCTGCTGCCGCCGCCGAGCGCAGCGCTCGCAATTGCTGCCGTCGTTCTTCCCGGCGTTGGTCGCAGCGCCGACCACTGGTCAGCAGCGCTGAGCGACGTCCTTGCGCGAGGGCGGCTTCGCGGCGCACGCGGAGCTTCGGCGTCAATCCAGCTGCGACGCCATCGAGGCGATTGCTCGATCGCGCTGCTGGCGCCAGGGCATTCCCATCTGGCGTGACGTGAGCGACCTCCCAGAAGCCGTCTATCGGATTTTGCGTGACCGTGTAGCCGTCGAGTGTCTCGAATACGGCGTAGTATTGGTCACCAGACCCGCGTAGCTTAATTTTGCTGCCGTCAGGTTGCGTGAAGGTAAAGAGTTTGTCTTTGAATTGGATCGCCATCGTCCCTCCTGAGGCTTGTGTGGTTTGCCCTGTCGTTCACCCGTAGAGCCAAACCGAGAGCTCGGACCCAGCCCACCAACGACAGACGCGCGTGCCAAGGCGCGGCGACGAGCTGCACCTGAGAGGTACGGTGAGGAGGCGCAACGCGGGATTGCGAAGTGCATCCGCAAGTGGGCGAAGGGACCGGTTCTAGGTTTGGCTCTAAGTTCACACGCGGAGGAGGCGCTGAGCCATGGTCATTTGCTTGCTGTGTTATGTTCGTAAGAGCGAAGTCGCGGTTTCGATTGGATGGATGAGATGAATCTTTCAACGCTTTTTGTCATGGTCGTTGTCTCGAGTGGCGTCATGGTCGGCTGTGGTGGCGCTTCCGCGCCAGCGCAGGCCCCGGGTGAGATCCCGGCTCGACCGAGCGCGCCGCCTGAATCGACTTCAAGCGAAGCGCCCGCGCGACCGCCACTCACCGTCGAGGAGTGTGAGGCGAGCGGCGGCTCGGTCGTGGGAGACATCGGCGATGGCGCAATCCACCGTCCCGAGTATCGCTGTCCGAATGGCGCGAAGCCGAGCGGTAGCATTCGTGCCGCCGAGGGCGGTCCAATCGCGATCGAGGGCTCGGTCTGCTGTCCAAAGTGAGCAGCCCAGGGCCCGCGAATGGCCCAGTCGGTAAAGCATCGGCCGCGAGTGCGATCGACTTGGCCATTCACGGTCCCTTGGGGGTCGCTAGTGTTTGGCGAAGTCCTGCGTCCAATAGCTCTGGTAGGGAGAGCCGCTCACCAGCGCGTAGCCGAGCCCGGTGTCCTTGAAATTGGCGCTCATGATGTTGCTGCAGTGCCCCGGTGAGTTCATCCATCCGTCGACCACCGCGCTCGGCGTCGTGTAGCCGGCAGCGATGTTTTCGCCCTGCCACGCGGCATTCGTGTATCCGGCTTGCGCGATGCGATCCCAAGGGCTGCGGCCGTCTTGGCTGTTGTGATCGAAGTAGGCGTGGAGGCCCATGTCGAGGCTGTGGCAACGCGCAGCTTGCAACAGGTGCGACTCCATCGCGATCGCTGCGACGGGCAGCATCACGGTCGTTCCGCAGGTTGCGCCGGCGGCGCGACGCGCGTTGATCAGATCCAAGGTCTGATTCTCGTAGCTGACCCAAGCGGCCGGCCAAGTGCTCGGCTGCGTGCAATCCGGACCGTTGCTCGCGCCACCATTGCCGGCTGCTCCTGCGGCTGGCGCTCCCGAGCTGCCTGCCGTCCCCGAGCCACCCGCGCCACTCGCGCCTGCGGTTCCGGTGTTGGTCGCGTCGAACGACGCAACGAGCGATAAGCCGGCATACGCGGTGTATCCACGCAGCAATACGAAATAGGTGCCCGCGCGGATGGGGGTCGGGTCGACGCTCTCATCATTGCCATTCAAATACGGTCGATAATCGTAGGTGGTGCGCGTCGGCGCCGCGCCGAAACGGACATAGATGTCTGCATCCCCAGTTCCGCCGCTGATCGCGAAGTGCAGTCGAGTCGCGTCGCTGGGCACCAGCAAGGAGAACACGCGCTCCTGGCCGCGTGTGCCGGAAAGACCAGTCAGCGCGACTCCATTCTGGAACGTTTGCGGTGCGTCGAGTGAGCTTGCGGCGCTCGATGGTTCTTCAGCACCGTGTTCGGGGGATGAGACGTCTCCACATCCGAACGCAAGCAGGACACAGCCGAGCGGCAGCAATGAGACGGTTCGCTTCACGGACTTCCCTTTCGTAATGCGTTGCGGATCCGCCGCAACGCATGAACTCTCAAGCTAACTCGCACTCGGAACCGCACCAGTGTGCGCTTCTCGATCGGCATGGAAACGAGTGAAAATAGATCGGCGCGCACACCATGCCGGGTGCGTCGCGGTGTCGTGCCCGTCGTCGCGCACTCGCAGTCGAACCCTCGGGCAGCCGAGTGCGTCGGACAGCTCGACCACGCGCAGCGATTCCGTCGCGTGGCGCCGTCTTCTTGGAAGCCGACGTCCTTGGTCGAGCGGGCGGCTATGGGTAAAATATCATTTCGACTGCGTCCGATGGTTCGTTCGCGGACTCGCGGCTGCAAACTCCGATACTGATTCGAAACATGGCAAAAGGCAGCGGCGTGAAGAGAGAATGGCACGAGCGTGCATTCCGAGCGCGCTTGACGGGAGCGGGACAAAGGTCGATTGTGCGGCGGACGAATCTGGGATGGACATCTTCTTCATTCACGGGGTCAACAAGCGCCGCGAGCTCGGGCACACGTTTGCCGGCGCTGAAGGTTCGGGGACTGAAGACGACCGGTTTTCGCGCAAGTACCGCGCTGAGATCGACGCCATGGGCGAGTGGCTGAGTCGCTGTTGTCGAGGCTCGGGCTTGCCGGAGCCGCGCCTGTGTCCCGTGTATTGGGGCGGCCACGGCGCACGAATTCACTTTTACGAACGCGAAGGGTCGATGTATCGCCCGCTCGTGCAGTCGGCGGCGCGTCGCGGGCGAGTCGAATTCAAGCGCCCGGGCCGTCCGCTCGCCGCAGTAACGGCCGCTTCTGACCCGGAGCTGACGCGCATTGCGAACGAGCTCGAGCTCATTGCCGGGCAGCTCGCGCGCCGCTCGGTGACCTTGCTGGAGCTGCTGTACGCCGCTCCTCAAGCAGTACTGCAAACGATGATCGCGCCCGAGTTGGACAAGCAGCAGGCCAGCGCCGACAGGCGCCGAGCAGCGGGCGCTTCGGTGGCTTTGCTCTCGCGGCGCGTGCGTGAGGACCAGGCGCTGCGCGCGTCGCTCGAGCAGGCGTCTCAGGCAAGTGACCTCGAGCTGGTGGAGCTCCTGCAGCGTGAACTCGCACGGAACGGCGGGCAGCGCGCGCAAGGCGTCGGAAGTTGGACGCTGACGACGATGCGGCGCCTCGCGACCAGCCGCATCTCCAGCATGCTCAAGGCGCCGGGCGTGTATCTGGATGCAAGCCGCTTCTTCGGTGACTCAGTGCGCTATTTTGCCGGGCGCGGCACGGTCGCAGAGCCCGGTCCGATCATCCAAGACGTGCTGAGGCAGATCAACGATTACCTGGCCACTTCGCGGCGCACGGGCCCGACCGTCTTCATCACGCATTCGCTCGGCGGCGCGCTCTTTTACGACCTCTTCACCTACTTCGTGCCGGCACTGCGGTTCGATTTGTGGGTCAGCGTGGGCAGTCAGCTCGCCTATTACGAGGACGTGAAATTGCTCGCGCGGAGCTCGGCGGAGAGCGGCGCGTACTTCGGGCGAGGGGTCGAGGGCATTTCGCGGAAGGTGAGCGCCGCGCTCCCGCCGGGAGCGGCCTGGTACAACGTGTTCGACTCGCGCGATCCGCTCGCGTTCGCGGCAGAAGAAGTCTTCGACAACGTGCAGGATGTGCCGGTGCGGCTGATCGACGGCGATATCGCCACGGTCCACACCGCATATTTCGGAGATCCACAGTTTTACGAGGGGCTGATGTGGGCATTCGCCAAGCGTTTCGGCACCCGCGTCGAGGGCGACCCAGGCTCACTCTTCGAGCTACCCGCGTTGCTCCCGGGTGAACCCGAGTGAGCTCGGAGGTCTGTTGAGCGGCATTCACCTGCTTTGCATTGGCATCAGCCGCTACGCGCACGCCCCGCTCACCTCGGGCGCGACTTCCGCCTTGCGTGTCTATCAAACCTTTGTCCGCCTATCGGCCGCCGAGGGGCTGCGGTTGCCTTTGAGGTCAGCCGAGCTCGTCGTCGATCCCGATCCGATCGAGACTGAGCTGATTGCGCGGTTGGCACCGGACGAGGCGGCGTTGTTCGCGCGCGCGACGCGTCCAGTGACACGCACCGAGCTCGATCGAGTTTTCAATGCTTGGTTCAATGCGGTGCGCGCGGCGCCAGACGACATTGCCGTGTTGTACTTCGCGGGCCACGGTCTGGGGTTGGATGAGCAAGTGGGGAGTGAATCGAAGACGCTGCTCCTTGCCAGCGACTTCGACGAAGAGTTCCGGCGTCCGCCACGCGCGGTCACGCTCGAGCATTTGTTGAGTGGCCTGCAGCCCGCGAATCACGCTGACGCGGTTGCACGCCGGCAACTGTATTTGCTGGATTGTTGTCGCACCCGCGGCTGGGATGGTCCGCCCGCCGAGCAGGGTGACTTGGAGATTGCGATTGCCAATCGACGAATGGTCGATCCCTCCGTCCCTGACGATCGCCACGTGGCGGTACAATACGCTTGCCGCGCGGGTGACCAAGCCTACACGGATGACAACGAGCTCGACAAGAACGCGCTCGCGACCACGCACTTTGCCGACGCGCTGATCGCAACCCTCGATCGCTTGCAAGATCTGCCCGAGTTGCGCGTCGAATACTTGCTGAAACACGTGTCGGCGACGCTCGAGCAACGCCATCCGGCGCAGCAAGTAAGGCGTGGCCGCTTCAATGATTTCCCGCTGCGGGTGTACGACGCCGAGCGAGCCGTGAAGCCAATCGCGGTCATCCAGCGGCACTCCGAGGCAGAAGGCGCAGCGGCCACCGTGCTCGCCGAGCACGCCGGCTCACGTCGCCAAGAGGGCGCGCCCGATCGCCCACTTGCTGCCGGGGCGAACGAACTCGAGCGTGCATCGGTGCCGGCAGTTCCGAGCGTCGCCGTGTCGACGAGCCAGTCGCCGCCCGCCACCAAGAACTGGTGGAAGCGCGCGGTGCTACCGATCGGGCTGGTCGCGCTCGGCGGTTCGGCGCTCATTGCGGTTGCCGGTGCGCGCGCGTCTGGGCCGCCTGCGCCGCCTCCGGCCGGGATGATCGCGCTGCCAGGTGCCAGCTACGAGCCGGGTACTTCTCCCGCAGATGCGGAGAGCGCGTATCGTGACTGCCTCGAATACGCCCGGGTCCACGGCTGGCTGGGTCGCAAAGAACTACCTTGCAGTGTGCCCTTCCCACAATCTTGGTTCGCGCGTGAAACGCGGATCTATGGGGCTAAAATGACCCTTCGGCCCTTCTTCATCGACCGGACTGAAGTGACGAATCAGGCATTTTCAGCCTGGTTGAACGAGAACAAGCAGCGCTTCGTTTTGATCGACGATGGCGAGGGCCACACGCCGCGCGTCGCCTTCGACCACGGGCCCCCGTTCGTTTCGGTGATCACCGACAGCAAGCGTCCGTCGGGCGTGAAGCTCGAGCTCCGCGCGGGGATCTACCGGAGTGACGAACGCGACGCCGAGCGGCCTGTCGTCGGAGTGACGTGGCTTGGCGCGGATGCTTATTGCAAAGCTCAGGGTAAGCGCCTACCGACCGAGCTTGAGTGGGAGTACGCGGCACGCGGTAGCGCACATCGGCGCGCGCCCTGGGGCGACGGCGCGCCGACCTGCGGTCGCGTCGCGATCGGCCAGCTGAGCTGGCAAGAGTGCGCCAGCGCGGTGACCGAACCCGCCCTCGCGGGAAGCTCGGATCAGGACCGCACGCCGGAAGGCGTGAGCGATCTCGGCGGCAACGTCTCGGAGTGGACTTCCGACGCCTACTCGAGTGGTCCCCAGGAGCTGCCGTGTGACGCGGCCTCGGGCCATTCGTGCCGCACGCTGCGCGGTGCTTCGTTCGAGGACGCCGGGCTACTCGCTCGCTCGGCCTTTCGCGCGCGCTTCGACGAGAGCAAGAATGCGACGACCATCGGCTTTCGCTGCGCGAAGGACGCCCCATGAAGGAGATTGGCTTTTGCTTGGGACTGACTCTCTTCGCCTGCAGCGGTGCACCCTCGCCGCCCGCCGCGTCGCTGGCGCCAGCGACGCCCACGACGGCGCCGGCGTCGGACGCGCGCTCGGCGTCCAGCGCGAGCGCCCCCTCGTCCGCGAGCGTGTTGCAGCCGGAATCTTCAACGTCCTCGCCCTCTGAGGCATCCGCACCTGGCACGCGCGGTGTGACGCTCGGAGCGAGCGCTGAGGGGAGCTCGAACGCTTCTCAGCGCTCGGGCCTGGCTCCGGGGCTGAGTACCAATTGGACCGCGCGTGACGCGCAGGGCGCGACCCGCCCGCTGGTGAGCGGAGACACGCTGCGCAGCGGAGACCATTTCTGGCTCGAGCTCAGCGCCCATGAGCCGCTCTACGTTTACGTCGTCTATGTCTCGGCCGATGGCGCCGCAAGCGTACTCTACCCAAGCCAAGGGGACCTGCTGCTCGGTGCCGGGAATACCCAGCGCCTGCCAGAAACGCAGGATTTCGAGCTCGATCAGCGCCCCGGAGTCGAACGTGTGTTGGTCGTGGCTTCACGCGACGTACTCGTCCGATCCGCGAGCACACTTGCGGATCTGGTGAAGCGTGTTCGCGCGACCCACCGCTTTTCGGGAACCACGAAAGAAGCCGGTGCCAAAGCCGCGTCTCGAGCCACAGCGCCGCCGCCGAAAGCCGCTCCGCCCCCGAGCGCCGTTGCGCCGCAGCTCTACACCGGTCCGACGAATACGCTCGAGCCCAGCTACGCAGGTGTCGATACACGCGGCATCGTGCTGAGCGGATCACCGCGCGGCCGCGTCGACGTCGTGCCGGATTCGGACGGTGTGATCGCGATTCCACTGCTCATCGAGCACGTCAAGTAGGCCTCGGTTTGGTCACTCCGAACGCGCTCAATTGCCCGACAAGGTATCGCTGTCCGTGCTCGACCCCCCGACCGCGAATGGCCCGAAATAGGCGGCTGCGAAACGATCGGGCGCTGCGACACCGAGCTCGACGAGCTGCACGTCTGCTTCGCTCTTCAGTCGTGCTCCGAGTGCACCGGCCGTGAACTCGCCGCGTCGTTTGCGCGCACACGCCGCCAAAGACAACAGATTGAGTTCGCGCAGAGTGAGCTCTCCGCGCTCGATCAAGGCGATGGCTTCTTCGCGGTGTCCAGCGAGGAAGGCGAGGTTTGCGGCCAAGGCGTCGGCCGCGCCCTGCCAGATTTTCAGCCCGAGCCCGCGCAGTTGGCTGACGGCCAATTCGGCACCCTCACGCGCGTTGCCGCCACGCGCGAGCGTGCGCAGCGCTCCCCAACCACGGTGCAGCCACAGGTACCCCTGCAAGAACGGCGTCTGTGACGCTGGCGACTGAAGGACCGCGGTGCGCCCCTGCGCTGCACGCTCGACCGCTTGCGGATTTCCTTCGTAGCGATCGATGACGTCCAAATAGAGTGCGACTGCAGACTCGAACACGCCCGCGCCACCCGACCAATCCGATTCGGCTCGTGCCAGTTCGGCGCGCGCCTTCTCCGGCTGATCGCGCGCTACCCAGACCAGCGCGTGGGCCGCGCGCAGCCAATTGGCGTAGAATCGATCTTGGCGGGCCTCTGCCTCGAGCAACCAGCCCGAGCTGCGCGAGAAGATGCTTCGGTAGTCTCCCTTTTGTGAATATTGAATCAAGAGCGAGCGAATGCGCACGTCGGCGAGTTCACGCGCAGCGCCTGTGCACGACTCGAGCAACACTCGCTCTGCTTTCTCGCAATGCAGCTCCGCAGCCAAGAAATTGCCTTCGAAGTGCGCGAGCTCTGCTTCCGCGACGAGCAGTAGGACGTTGGCACGCGCGCTGCGGAGTTCGTCGGTCAGTTGGCGGCAGAGATCGAGTGCGGGGCGCACGAGCGCGTTGGGCAAATGACTCGCCGTGCCGGTCACGAACAGCGCGAGCGCGCGCTGAAGTCGCGAGGGTTCGCCCAGATCGAGCGCGAGTGACAGGCCGCGCAGCAGAAAACCCAAAAACCGCAGATCGACGTAGGTGAGTCCCTGTGCGAGCGAGAGGCACAAATCGAGCCGCGCGAGCTCGGGAGCGCTGCACTCGGACGTGGCCCGTGGGGTGTACGCGAGGCCTCGCGCAATGAGCTTCCCGAATGACTCGAACGCTTCGGCGAGCGCGTGCTCTGGGGTCGCGAGCACGAGTCCGTGCGCTTCGAGCGCACTCGCCAGCAAGTCGAGCCCACGGCGGAGATCACCGCTCTGTAGCCAGAGCTCTCCGGCACGCTGCCGCAGGCTCGCGCTCCGCTCGGGAGTTCGTTCGCTCGCCGAGAGCAGCGCGACCGCGGCGTCATGGGTGCGACCGGCTTCGACCAGCACTTGGCTGAGTTGCTCGAGTAATTGTCCACGCTCGACTCCATCTGGGCTCGCGTGCCGCAGCGCCGTTTCGAGTAAGGCGACCGCAGAATCGAACGCGAGGCTTTCGCGCGCGTGCTGGGCTGCACGAATGGCGATACGAACGGCGAGCGCGAGCTCGCCGGAGGCCGCGGTATGCTCGACCAACGCGCGCTCCTCGTCGGGTTCGAAGCGCTGAAGTGCGGCTGCGAGCGCCGCGTGACGCCGAGCGCGAGTCGCGGAGTCGAGCGTTGCCGCCACCGCTTCTGCGACGAGCGCATGGTATGGTTCGACATACCCGAAGCCGGAGGGGCCGCCAGCGCGAACGAGTCGGCGTTCTTCGAGCGCGGCGAGCACGGCGCGGTCCGCGCCGGCCGCCTGGAGCAGCGTGCGCGTGGCGAGGGGTCGAGGTGAGAGCGCGACCAGCTCGAGCACGAGTCGCGCGGGCTCCGCGAGCCGTCGATACTCGGCGAGCAGTGCTTCGTTCGTCGTGAGCGGTCTGTTCGACGTCGCACGGCCAACGAGTAACGAAATGAGGTAGGGGTTGCCTCCGGTCGGCTCGAGCAAGGCGTACGCATCGGGATCGTGCGTCGGAAGGGCCAGCGTGGCAACGCTTCGCGCGAGCCTGATCGCGTCTTTTGGCGCGAGTGAACCGAGCGCTAAGTGTCGGCACTCAGCATCGAGTCCCACGAACGGATGCGGAGCAGCCCGGTCTTCTCGTGGGCGGCGGGTGAGCACGAGCAACAAACGTGGGGCGCGCGAGGCGCCAACGATGGCTCGCAAGACGCTGGCGCTGTCGGCGTCGAGCCACTGTGAGTCGTCGAGCGTGAGCAGCACGCCCCGCCGGTCCGAGATTCTGTCGAACAGTTCTCGGAGCGCGTCGATGGCTTGCCGCCGGAGTTCACTCGGATCGCTGTACAGCGCGGGGCGTCCCGAACGTGGCGCAGGCCAGGGCACAAGTTCGAGCGCAGGCAAAAATCTGAGCAGCGCGCGCAAGTCGTGTGGCGTCACTGCCTCGAGGAACGACTCCTGCTCGCCCGCGAGCGCCGCGGCGAGCTGCTCGATGGCCGCGTCCAGTGCGGGCAGCGGAACCGATTCGGCGCGGTGGCAACGAGTCGAAAGCACCAGTGTCTCTCGTCGTTGGCCAATTCGCGTCGCGAAATGCCCGACTAGCGCGCTCTTACCGATCCCCGCTTCACCTTCGATGACCACGACCATCGGGCGGCGCGCCGAGGCACGCCATGCGTCCTCGAGCGCGGAAAGCTCGCCCTCGCGGCCGACGAACGAGGCGCGCAGCGGCTCGCTGGGCAAGCGTTCGGGACGCTGTTCGAGCGCCCGCAAGCGAGCGAGCACGGAGAACATGTCGGGACGGATTCGCGGCTCGCTGCTGACCAGCTCGAGGCAAAGCTCCACGAGCAACGGAGGGGCATCGCGGGCGGAGGTCAGGAGTGAAGCGGCGTCGGTCGGTGCGGACAGCGCCTCAAGCACACGCGCACGACCGAGCAGGAGTTCGAGCACGAGCACACCGAGTGCGTATCCGTCTGCGGCGGCTCCGATGGTGCCATCCAGCAACTCCGGCGCCATGTACGGCGGGGTGCCGGCGATGGTGTCGCGCTCACCCTGCGCCAACGCGAGGCCGAGATCGACGATCACGGCGCGCCCGCCGGGCTCGACGAGAACGTTCGATGGTTTGAGATCGCGATGAACGAGCCCGTGCGTATGCAGCTCGCCCAGGCCAGTCGCGAGATCCCCGAGCAATCCGAGCGCATCGATGTCGGCGGCGTCGATGTCCGAGAGCCGGCGGCCGTGAACGAGTTGCATCGTGAAAAAAGCCGAATCACCCTCCGTGAACAACTCTTCGACTCGAACGAGATTCGGGCTCGTGACCTGCTGCAGCGCCCTGAACTCACGCTCGAGTCGAGCGACGGCGTCGGGGTTGGCGACTCGCAAGCGCTTCAGCGCGAAGTCTCGATCGCGCGCGCGGTCGTAAACGGCAAAGACCTCGCCATGCGCGCCCGCGCCCAGGCGGCGCTCGATTCGGAAGCGATCGGGCAGCCCCGAGCTGCCCTCGCTGACGACGAGCCGACTCGGTCTGGCTAGCTCGAGCTCTTCGAGCTCTTCGCGCAGAGCGGTCGCCGACGCAAACCGTCGTTGCGGATCTTTGGCAAGGCCGCGCCGGAAGATCGCCGTCAGCCGCGCATGGAGACGAGAATCGCGCACACGCGGTAAATTCGGCTCGTCGAAGCGAATGGCCTGTCTGAGCGCAGCTCGGCTTTCGGCGACGAACGGCGGCCTGCCGAACAGCAAATCGTGCAGCACACAAACGAGCGCGTAGACGTCACTCGCGGCGTCCGCTCGCGCAGCTTCGAACAGCAGCTCCGGTGCGAGATATGGCAAAGAGCCGAGTACTTCACCCTCGAGTGTGAATTCGTCCGCGCTCCCGTCGGCCTCACGCGCCAAACCGAAGTCGAGCAACTTCAGTCGTGGTCCGGGCGCCGCTTCGTGCACCAAGATGTTTGCGGGCTTCACGTCACGATGCAGCACGCCTGCGCTGTGGACGACCGAAAGGGCGCTGCACAGCTCGCAACCCAGCCCGATGGCGAGGGCCAGCGGCAGCTCGCCTCGGTCGCGCAGGTACCGGCTCAGATCCCGCCCGGCAAGATGCTCCATCACCAAGAACGGCGCGCCGTCGGCCAGCCCGGAATCCAGGATTCGCACCACCGAAGGGTGGTCGATGGACGCCGCGAGCCGCGCCTCGCGCAAAAACCGTCGCGAGAGCGAAGGATGAGCTGCCTCCGGACGTAGCATCTTCAGAGCCACGAGCTGCCCCGTGGTCAAATCGGTCGCTTCGAAGACGATGCTTGCGGCGCCGCGCCCGAGCTCGCCGACGAGCAAATAGCGCCCCGCGAGGCATTCACCCGGACGCGACGAAGAACCGAGCATCGGACGATTGCAGTGCTGCCACGCCCTGAGCGCGTCAATAGCAAGAAAAACACTCTTCGCAGAGTCACGCCGCCGCCATCTTCGAGAAGGGGAATGGCCGTGGACTCGGGAATTGGGTAATGTCCTCGTCACGCTCGCCATCCCTTCCGTTTCAACTGCGGCCTCGATTGGATTCTTCGACCATCACGGGCGGCAGCCGGCCTGCCAACCCCAGCAACGTGACCGGCGTCGGCTTGCGGGTGTTGTTTCATCCCGACCCGCAACGTGTCGGGGAGATTTCGCCACTATTCGACTTCGGTGAGCCCACCGAGGTGCAGATCAGCCGCAATGCGCCGGTCTTTCGGAGTCGTACGGGCCAGGCCGTTGGCTCGCTCGCCAGCGCGCACGTCAGTCGCCAGCCAATTCGGATCGCTCACCTCGGGTCAGAGACATTGCTGGATCCACTCCAGGGTTCACTGTCGGTCGGCCTGACTCGCGTTCAAACCGTTCTCAGTGTCACTCGCGAAGAGTTGCTGCGTGGCATTGTGCTCGGGCTCGGTGAGCAGGTCGTGTTGTGGCTCGGACCGCTGACGGACGACGCAGAGCGAGAGCACGAACTGGTCGGCTCGAGCGCCGCCATGTGCCGCACGCGTCGCGACATCGCTCAGGTCGCGGACCTCGACGTGAGCGTGCTCTTGCGGGGTGAGAGCGGAGTCGGGAAAGAGCTGGTCGCGGCCGCGTTGCACCGCCAGAGCAAGCGTTCGGCTGGTCCGTACGTGGCCATCAATATGGCTGCCATTCCACCGAGCACGGCAGTCGCGGAGCTGTTCGGTCATTCGCGCGGCGCGTACACTGGAGCGAGCGCGCATCGCTCCGGCTACTTCGGTCAGGCCGACGGCGGCACGCTATTCATGGACGAAATCGGGCAGACTCCCAATGACGTGCAGCCCATGCTGCTGCGCGCGATCGAGTCAGGTGAGGTGCAGGGGCTCGGCGGCACTCGCTCGCGCGTCGATGTGCGTGTGGTCGCGGCAACCGACTCGAATTTGGAGCGAGCGATCGAACTGGGTCGCTTTCACTTTCCGCTGCTTCGTCGCTTCGAATACGTGATTGTCGTGCCGCCGTTGCGCGAGCGCAAAGAGGACATCGGGCTGCTTTTCTTGCATTTCGTCCGGCGTGAGCTGCGCCTGATCGGTGAGGCGCACCGGCTCTCGGCGCCAGACACCGATCGGCAGCCCTGGATCCCGGCGCGGCTCGGCCTGTGGCTGCTCGCGTATGACTGGCCGGGCAACGTGCGCGAACTCAGAAACCTCGCCAAACGCTACGTCATCGGCAATCGCGGTCGAGACGAGCTGGTGCTCGACGAACTCGTACGTACGACACTCGGCTACGATGCTCCGGTCGCGCTCACGGAAGCGCGACCCAGGAACCCGAGCTCGGTTCCTGCCGAGCCGGAACGCGGTTCGCGCAAGCTCGACGCGCTCACCGACGAGCAAATCGTCGAGGCCTGGCGCGAGACGGGCTACAATCGCGACGAGACGTCGAAGCTCTTGGGTGTCGGTTCGACCTGGCTGAACAAGCGCCTGGCTCACTGCAAAGGGGTGCGACTCGGAAAGCAGCTCTCGGCCAACGAAATTAGACGCGCGTACGAAGAAGCGGACGGCGATTTACATCGCGCCGCCCGCGCCCTCGAAGTCTCTCATCGGGCGTTGGTGCTACAGATCAAGAACTTGGCGCTCGAGCTGTAGCGTCCAACGCTCCTCGCTGATCAAAGCGTGTGTCCGACATACAAGAAGCCACCGACGGCAGCCAAGTGTCCGCCGTCGTAGATCGCGGCCGACTCTTTTTCGTTCTTCAGATCGGCTTTGTTGAAGCCATAACGGCCTTCGCCAGTGATTGCCATGTTCCAATCGGGTGAGAACGCGAACTCGAGGCCGAGACGGGCGAGCATTCCCGAGCTCGCGCCCGAGTAGGTGACGTCCTTGGCGGCCAACGAGTCGAAGCGCGTGAGCGATGGGATGAGCGCCGAGTACGCGATGCCCCAAATGCTGCTGACACCGCCGCCAAAATAGCCGATTCCTTCGAAGCCGGCGTCGATGTCGACGACCGCTTCGTCTTTCGAACCATGAAAGTAGCCGACGTTGATGCGCGCCCACACTTCGTCCGACCAGGTGAGGAAGCGAGTGAGATCGTAGCCAACGGTAGCTTCACCGCCGATCGCGAATTTGCTTTCTAGGTCGCCACGCGAAAACAAGAACAGGACTCCGGGACGGAGCCCGAACTGGACCCCGAGCAACGGCAATTCCTCCATTTGCGTGTTGAGCGGAGGATTGCCGGACTTGAACTTCAAGGTCGACGGTGAGGCCATGCCACCCTGACCGACGCGGCTCACGCGCGCGTATCCACCAGGCACGCTCTTGGCGACGTAGTAGTCACCGCGATGCACGCCTTCGGGCACGCCCACGGGGATCACTCGCTCGGCACCTCGCGCGCCGAGCGGCGCGTGAATGCTCCATTGTTGTTTTTCTTCGAATGCAATCGCCTTGCCCGCGCTGCTGGCGGCACCCGTGATCGCGCAGCGCGCGACGTCGAGCATCGCACTCGCACCTCCCGAGACGGCGTCGTTGTCGCACGAACCGCCCGCGAGTTCAGCCGGCGCAATGCCGAGCGTGAGCACGGGTTCGACCGCGGTGCACTGGCCGACGCTGCCGGCGCGTCCGTCTTGGGGGGCACCCACGGTGCAATCCGGGGTCGGCCAAGTCGAGAGGTAGCGGTGCAACGGCTGGTCTTCACCGCCGCCGCGCGACATATCGACTGCGGCCCCCCCGACCACACCGCGGTCGGCATCGAAGGTCTTCACGTAGCGGAAACCATCCCCATCGCGCTGAAACAGTCGCGCCTTGGTGATCCATCGCGCGTTCACGGTCCACGCCAGGTACTTCACGGTCGTGGACGTGCCGTTGACCACGACTGTCTTCTCCTTCTCGACCTTTTGCCAGGTGGCATCCCCGCGCTCGATGCTCGGCACGATGAGCCAGTCACTGCAGCCGAGCGAGTAGCTCAAGAAGTCGTCGTTTCCAGCGGCCGCTTGCGCCTCGGCAATGCTGACCTTGGTCGCGCTCAATAGCGCCGAGGGCGCTGCCGGTCGGCTGAAGGCCATGAACAGACGCGGCAGCGGCAGATGCCCCATCATTACCGGTCGGAATAGTTCACCCGCGTGCACTTCTTGAAACACTTGGTGGCTGCCGATCTTCGCGCCATTGTTATCGACCTCGGTTTCTGGCGCATCCGTGCCGGAACCCACCAGGGCGTTCAACACGACAACGCGCTGGCGTTGGTAGATCAGACTCTTCGGATCGGGTCGATTGGCGCAGAAGTCGAGCGGCGCGTCGCCGCTCGGCGTCCCAGGTCGATTCACCTCGTGTGCGGCCGGCGACGTCGCGTCCGCTCCGCTGCCGACTTCGGGTGAGGGGGCATCTTGTGCGCGTGCGAGGTCGGGAGCGAACAGCGTCCCGAGCGCGAGCCCGAACACGGCCGACCATGCCGCCGCCGCGCGCGCGGAGCGTGAATCCAGGTTTACCTTTTGGCGACTCGAATGTTTCGAACAGGAGTGTTTGAAAAAGTGACTATGAAGCAGATTGATATCGAAGTGTCTTTGGAACATGGGACCTCGATGAGCGTCCCGAGCAACCGACATGCCACGAATATCGAGCGCGCGAAGCCGCCCGCCGCATCGTGATTTTGGGGCATTTGTAGGCCAAAAATTCGGCTCTTTGCGAGGCGCGACGAGTTCGCGAAAAGTCGCGATCCGTACGCGAACGGTTCGCGAGGAGATTCGAACCAGGGTCGTCAGCCGGACGCGCGTCGGGTCGAGCTTCGCGTTCTATGTGTCGATTCGGTTAACGCTCGCGCGAATCGAGCTTGTAAGTTCTTGCTGTATCGATCGCGAAGTCGTCGACTGGCGAACAGCAAATGATGTAGCTTTCACGGTGGGGTAAACCATGAATTCTGCGCGCAAGATAGCTCAGCTGCTGTCGGTCTTCGTTCTTCTCGTTGCTCCGCCACTCGAACTCTCGGCGTCGGCGCAGCCGCCTGCGACCGGCGCCGCGGCGCTAACGCCAGAGTTTCGCGCCGCTGTCGCCGCCGAACAGGGAGCAATTCTGAGCGCCGCACAGCTGACTACGGCTCGCACACAGGCCAAGCGCAGCTCGGAGGTTCTCGACGGCGTTCGAGCGCGCGTCGCGGCGAAGCTCAAGCGCGCGCTCACGCCGCAGGAGCAGGCCGTGATTCAAAACCTGTATTCGATGGCGCTGGTGCAGTCCTCGATGAAGGCTGCCGCTCCCGCCATGGCTGCCAGCCCGATCCAGGCGATGCTCCAGGGCCCGCCTGCCGACGTCACGAGAGAGCTCGAAAAAGAGCGGGACGCGATTGCTGCCGCCGGAAAGAAGAACTTCAAAGACGCTGCGGCGCCGACGCGAGAGATTACTGCGCGCATTGCGGCTCGCACTGGCCGCTCGGCGGACGATCCCGCGCTCTACACTTGGGTGATGCAAGCGGTACAAGCCGTGCGAGTCATGGCCGCGTACGCGCCGGGTGGCGCGGTTTACAACGCGTTACCCGCGGCGTTCAAGCCGGCATTGGACGGAACGATCGCGCGCGATCTAATCGCGGTCTTCAAGGTCGATGAGCTCGCGGCCGCGGGCAAGGTGGATGAAGCGGTCAACATTTTGCGTAGAAGTTTCGCTCAAACCGATGCGATCATGAGTCCGATCTTCACCGCTGGCACCGCTGCAGCGGGCGCGCAGATGGCGAGCGCGGTCGACATCCAACTCGATATGGCGCAACGAGTGGCGAGCAAAGCTCCCACACATGCGCGGGCCGTCGAGACGGGGTTCGCTACCGCCGCGCTGCGCAAAGCCAAGGGGCTCGAGACCGAGCGTCGGATCAGCGCCGGCCTGGCAGGCTCTTCTGATGCGTCTGTGTACAAAACCCACCAGGCTTGGCGTGCGAGCCGCACGGCGATCGCGCAGCTCGAATTTCAGCGGGCGTACGGGCTTTCCTCCACCCCGGAGCAGGAACAGCAGCTCGCGCAACTCACGGCGCTCGAGTCGCGCCTCGAGGGCGCTTTGGCTGCGAGCTCCAAGAACGCGCGCAGTGGTGACGCAGCGTACGATATCGACAGCGTGGTTCCGGCGCTGCGAAGAGCGCTTGCGCCCGGCGAGCGATTGTTGAGTTACGTGCGTTTTGGCGCACAGGCCGGCGTAGGCGCCACGCCGCAATACGCAGCCTACGTGCTGGACGCGCAAAAACTCACGTTCGTCGATCTCGGGCCGGCTACCGCAATTGATGACGCGGTGAACGCCTACGTCGACGCCCTGAACCGTCTCGGGAGCGACTCGGCGTCGATCCAAAAGAAGCAAGCGTTGGCGCGGGCTCTGCACGCTTTGTGTTTCGCGCCGGTCGAGCCCTCGCTCGCCGGGGCGTCGGCAGTCAGGGTTGCGGCCGACGGCGCCCTGCAGCTCGTGCCCTTCGCCGCGCTCCATGATGGCAAGGATTGGCTGCTCAATCGCTATCCGATCTCATACCTGAGCTCTGAACGCGACGCGCTCGGCTCGCGTGCAGCCAGGGCTCCCACGCCACCGCTCGTCGTCACCTGGTCGCCGCCGCTCGCCGATCCGCCAAAGCCGGATCCCAGTTCGGGCACGCCGCTCAAACCGGAGGATTTTCGTGCACTACCGGGTGTCTCGCGCGAGGCGCAGTTCATCGCCGCGCTGCTTCCGAAGGGTCGAGTGCTGGACGGCTCGAGCGCGAGTGATTGGACATTGCAGAATCTGAGCGCTCCGTCGATTCTTCACGTCGCGGCACACGGCGTGTTCATCGATGGTGGCCAGCAGTCCGGCGCCGGTCGAGGCATTGCCCTCGCTCCGATTGCAGGCGACAAGAACAAGCCAGCTAGTGCCGTCGCTCCCGACGCCAACGCAACCCCCGCCATCGATCCGCTCGTGCGCTCTGCGCTCGTCCTCGGCAGCAATGCGTCGCCATCGACCGACGGGTTTCTCACCGCCTATGAAGTTGCGGCGATGAACATGTCTGGTACCGAGCTCACGGTGCTCTCGGCATGCGAGACGGGCCGCGGGGGCCCGACGAGGCTCAACGGCGTGCGGGGATTGCGCGCCGCGTTTTTCGCAGCGGGCGCTCAGTCGCTCGTGGTCAGCTTGTGGAGTGTCCGCACCGATCCGGACGTGAAAAAGGACCCGACGGTCAACCTGATGCAGGACTTCTACGCCAGCCTCGCGAAACGCCAAGGGCGACGCGATGCGCTTCAGAGCGCGATGCTGGCGGCGCGCGCGAGGAATCCCGATCCGTCCACCTGGGCGCCGTTCATTCTGCTCGGTGCCACTGGGCCGCTCGTCACGTTCGGCGCGACCGCTCCGCTCACCGCGTCGGTCGCCGATGAATCCGCACAGGCGCGAGTTGGCCGGATGGCGGAATTTCGCAAGTTGGAGAACGCACGGGCGAACGGCAGCGGTGAATGGCACATCGATGGCGCGAAGGACTCCCTGGTCGACTATGAAGTCCACGGTGGGCTCGGGCCGCAGGGCGATAACGTCAAGATCAACCTAGTTGGACCACACACGCTGATCGCGTTCTTCGTCGAGGGCTACCGTCCTGGTCGGCCTTATCGTCGTGTGCAGGCCGGCTTCCGCGTGAAGAAGCCGAGCGAGGATGTGGATGCAGCCAGCCTCGACCTCGGTGGCAACCAGCTCACCCCAGTGCGCGACGTCAAGCTCAAGCTGACGGGCGGCGGAGGAACACCGCTCTCGGGCACGTTCAGCTGGCGCTTCGGCAACGAAGAACTGACCGGGAATTTCCAAGTCCCGGGCGATTTCTAGGCTACGAAATGCATCAAGGGCGACACGGGCTCACCACGCGGATGCCATCCTTCGTGGACTCGCACAGAGGTGGGGTACTCGAAGCGGAGTCCGCCTCGCTCGGCATATCGACTGCGCGCCGCTCAGCTGCTCCGGGCGCGATGCTTGGTCGGGGCGACGGGGACGCGGCGGCCGTGCTGGGCCCCGTTCGCTGCTCGTAGCGCGCGAACAGTGCGAGCACGACGGCGAGCGCTACGAGCGCAGCAGTGCCGAAAAGCAGGGCTCGTGAATTCTTCGCCGACGAGACTGCTGCCTCGGTGCGCGCTGCCGTCAGCGGGGGAGCCGCCGACTCGAGCTGGACGACGCCCGCCGAATCACCCGCGTCGGACGTACTCGGGCGGACAGAAATGTGGGAGACGCGCGCTCGAGCTTCCGGAGTTGCGCTCAGGGCTTGCGCGAACTCGAGCATCGACGGGAAACGCGCTTCGGGCTGCTTCTCCAAGGCCCGCAGAACGAGCGCTTCGAGCTCTGGCGAAATGGTCAGCTCCGGGTAGAACGAACGCAGCTGCGGCACTGGGGCCTCGACCTGTTTGCCGAGCACGCTCCACAGCGTATCACCCGTAAAGGGCACGCTGCCGGTGAGCATCTTGTAGAGGATGATCCCAAGGGCGTAAACATCGGCGCGCAAGTCGACGTGCTTGCCGCTGGCTTGTTCGGGCGACATGTATTCGGGCGTTCCGAACACCGATCCGGTGCGCGTGAGTCGTCGCTCGCTCGCGCCCTCGGCCAAACCGTGGCCGCTCTTCAGTTGTGCGATTCCGAAGTCGACGACTTTGACGATCTCTTCACCATCGACGGCGCGTTGTATGAAGACGTTTTCTGGCTTCAGGTCCCGATGCACGATCCCATTCGCGTGAGCCGCAGCCAGCGCCCGACAGATCACCAGCGCGATCTGTACCGCCCGTGACGGTTCGAGAACCCCGTGGCGAGCAATCTCTTCGCGGAGATCATTGCCCTCCAAAAACTCCATCTCGAGATAACAAGCGCCGTCAGCGAGCCGTCCGAAGTCGAACACCTCGACGACGTTCGGGTGCTTGATGCTGGCCGCGCTGATCGCCTCACGCTCGAAGCGCGCCATGATCGAGGGCTCGCTGGCATGCTCGGCGAGCAGCACCTTGAGCGCGACTTGCTTTCGGAGCGCGAGCTTCTCCGCCAGGTAGACGGCGCCCATTCCGCCCCTTCCGAGCAGTTTGATGACTCGATACCGACCGGCGACGATCCCTTCGAGTATTGGCTCAGCTGCACCAGTCATTCGATGTCCCGATTCGCCCAACGACTCCTGGTTGGACGCTACACCAAATCAGCCTGCGGGGCAGCGCTACGAGTTCCCGGCGCACGCGCGTGCTGTCTGCCATTACCGACTACGGCCCGTACGCGCAGCGGAAACCCACGTCGCCCAGCGCGAGCTGGGGATCCATGTGATAGCGATAGGTCGGTTCGAGGTAGTCGGCGCCATACAAGAACGCGCCCCCGCGCAGCACGCGCTCCGAGCCCCTATCGACCTCGGCGCACTGCGCGCACTCCTCGGGATAGTCGCGGAAATAGTCGAGCGTCCATTCCCAAGCGGAGCCGGCCAAGTCGAGTTGACCAAAACGCGCCATGCCAGCGCGGTGTCCGCCGGCCGGAGCAATGGCAGCAGAGTCGAACAGAGCGAGCTCGGACGACGGTTCACCGTTGCCCCACGGATAGCGGCGCTGCTGCGCGCCACCACTGGCCGCATACTCCCACTCTGCCTCGGTGGGTAAGCGACCGCCGCTCCAGGCGCAAAAGGCGAAGGCGACGTAGTAACTCGCGCAGGTGAGTGGGTAGTCTTCACGATCTTGCGCGTCGTCCGTCCAAGTTTCCCAATCCGCGTTGCAGTGCAGGGTCGCGATCAGCCCGTCTTTTGTCGTTGGCAAGAGCGCGTTCCAGCTGCTGCGCCAGCCGCTGTGCGCGATTTCGGGGTGCGCGCCGTCGTCCGCCGCAGGAGCGCCGGAGAAGCTCGTCACGTACTTGCGGAAGCGCCCGACCGTGACCTCGAGCTCGTCGAGTGCGAAGCTCGCAATGCTGGCCGGTGTGGCATTACCCCGCGGGTCGAGCAAGAAAGAGCCGCCTGCAATGGCGCAACGCCGTTCGCGTGGACCGCCGGAGCAAGTGGCGGAGGAGGACGGTGCATCGGCGTCCGCGCCACCCGCTTCGATCGAGTCGTCTCCGCCTGCGCCAATGGCGCTCGCACCCGCAATCGAGGGGGATTCGTCGAGCGTGCGACCGCCCGTGCCCTGAGGGGCGGGCGCGCTCGCCGACGACAGCGTGCGCGTGTCGAGCGAACACGCAGCCAGCGAGAGGGCGCCGCACATCAGTCCGCCACGCAAACGACTCGACCACGTCAACATTCGACAGCGGTGCATGCCACGGGTGGCGAGTGCCGACTGTGCTGATTCGGTAACGGCGTCGTGAACTTTCGCACGCAGGCGACTTCCCGAATTGACCTCGTCGACCGCTGTGCCAAGCATCGCCGCGAAATGGCTCCAGGCCTGGTGCGCCGAGCACTCAAGCTCAGTATCGTCTTTTCAGTTGCGAGCTGCAGCTTGCTGCCCGGCAGCGGAAACGACGAGCCGTCGGCTGCGCGCAAGGTCAGCGTCGACCGACCGGGGCTACCGTTCGCCACGCTGAGTGATGCCGAACTCGAGCGCTTCAAACAGGGCGACGCTCTGTTCGAAGCCACGATCCGCGACAGCGACGGGCTCGGACCACTGTATGTGCGCGATGCCTGCTCCGCGTGTCACGCGGGCGACGGTCGCGGCCCGGGGCTCGTGACCAAGGCGGTGCCGATCGACGCGAGCACCACCGTCGCTGCCACGCTGCTGCCGTTTGGCCCCACCGAGCGTCCGTACACCAGCGCCGGCGCGAAGGTCCCATTGCTCGCGCCGCGTGATCCGTCGCTGCGCGTGGTGTCGCGCTTGCCGCCCGCTGTATTCGGTCGTGGCTACCTGGAAGCGATCGCGGACGCGGATATCGAGCGGCTCGCCGAGCTCGCTCAGCGCCGTCCGGGGTCGGCGCGCGGCCGGCTCAATCGCTTGAAAGATGGCCGGATTGGCCGCTTCGGCATCAAGGCTCGCCTCGCCACGCTGCAAGATTTTGCGGCCGAAGCGTTGAACGGCGATATGGGCGTTACCTCGCCGCTGCGTCCCGACGAGCCCGCAGGACCAGAAGGACTGCGCGATGACGACAAACCCGGCATCGATTTCACTTCGGAGCAAGTGGCGCTGCTCGGCGACTACCTGCGTTCGCTGCAAATTCCCGAACGCCGCGCGGGTGACGGCCACGGCCGTGCGTTGTTCGAATCGACTCGATGCGGACAGTGTCACGTGCCGTCCATCACTACCGCAGCCGACTATCCACTCAAGTCACTCTCCGGTGTGAACGCGGAAGTGTACACGGACCTCCTGCTGCACGACATGGGCAGCGCGCTCGCGGACGGCGTGAGTGAGGACGGCGCGGGGCCCCGAGAGTTCCGCACCGCGCCGCTGATCGGGCTGCGTTTCTTGCCGCGGCTGCTGCACGATGGCCGCGCCGACACCGTCGAAGCCGCAATTTGGGCGCATGGTGACGCGGATTCCGAGGCGCGCGATAGCGTCACCAGCTTTCGCGCACTAGCTCCCGAAGAGCGAAGCGCGCTGGTCAAGTTCGTGGAGCTTTTGTGATGAAGTCGAGGTTCGTCCTGTTACAGATTTGGGTTGTCACCCTGGTGGGTTGCGGAAAGGGCGATGACCAAGCTCAGCAAGCGCGGGTCGAGCGCAGCATGAAAGTCTGGCTCGCCAGCGAGCTGCGCCACTTTCACGACGCCGCGGCCGATCTGCAGCGGGCCGCGCCGACCCCCTCGGGTCGCGGTTGGAGCGCGCCGGACGACGCAGAAGCGATCCGGCAAATGAAGGAGGCTTGGGGCCGCGCCCGCCAGGCCTACGAGTTGGTGGAGGGCGCCGTTGCGCCGCTGTTTCCAGACTCGGATCTTGCCACCGATGCCCGCTACGATGATTTCATGGCCAGTCTGGGTGCGGCCGGGGATCCTGAGCCTTTCGACGACAAAGGCGTGGTCGGCGTTCACGCCATCGAACGAGTGCTCTGGGCGGATTCCGTCCCCGCGGAGACGGTGGCGTTCGAAAGCCGCCTTCCCGGTTACCGCGCGGCTGCTTTCCCCGCCACCGAAGCCGAGGCGCGGAATTTCAAGGAAAAGCTGGCTGCAAAGCTGGTCACGGACATCGAGCAACTGGAGCGCCAGCTGGAGCCGGTCGAGCTCGATATCGCCTTCGCGTTCCGAGGCTTGATCGACCTGACCAACGAACAGAGCGAGAAGGTCGATCGCGCCGCGACTGGCCGCGAAGAATCGCGTTACGCGCAGACGACGCTGCGTGATTTGCGCGCCAACCGTGAGGGTTGCTTGGCCGCCTACGAGCTATTTCAGCCCTGGCTGTTGGCGCGTGGCAAGAGCGAGCTCGACACCCAGGTGCTCGCCGGCTTCGCGCGGCTCGCGCAGGCATACGACGCCGCGCCGGGCATGGCGATTCCGCGGCCGCCCGGCGGTTGGAGCAGCCTTGCGCCGAAGTCGGAGCACCTGAGTACGCCCTTTGGCAAGCTGTTCAGCGTCGTTCGGCACGAGACCGACGACAAGCAGGCGGGGTCGCTGTCGCACAGCTTGATGAGCGTGGCCGACACGCTCGGGCTGCCAAAAGCCGTGTTGCGGTGAATCTCCCGTCGTGAACACGCTGCGCGCGGTCGCCAAGCGTCGAATGGACTCCGATTTTCGGAGACACAAACTGTCGCGGCGTTTCTCCTGATGGTCATCAAGATCTGCAGCAGACGTCACCTCGGATTTCTCGCGTTTCGCTTACAAAGGCGACTTCGCGAACCAATCGAGTTCCAAGGAGACTTCATGATCCAGCGCGGACTATTCCCGTCTTTGTTTTCGGCTGCCGTGACGGCAGCTTTCATGGCCACGGCGTGCGGCGCCGCGGACGACCACTCCAGCAGCGAGAGCGGCTCGACGGAAAACGTCGGCAGCATCGACTTGTTGCTGTCGAGCGTGCCCACGGACACGTCGTGTCTACAGGTAACGGTGCTGGGCAGCCGCACCGTCAACAAGAGCTTCGATCTCACGCCCGGCACGACGCCGAAGCTGTCGATTAGCGGTTTGCCGGTAGGCATCGTCAAGGTCGACGCCAGCGCGTTTGCCGAGCAGTGCTCGAAGGTCAAGACCAGCAGTGTCCCCAACTGGATCCTCGAGAAGACGCTGACCGCGCGCATCGACGATCTGGACGTGGCCAAGCTGCTGCTCAAGCTGATCCGCAACGGCCGCAGTGAAGTGACGGTCGACTTCGAGGCGCCGCCCTGGTTGTCGTCGTCGCTCAGCCCGATCGACCTGGCCGTGATCGGCGACACGCCCTACGGCGCCGCGCAGATCGAGGACTTCCCGAACCTGATGGCCGCCATGGCCGCCGACTCGCGCATTGGCTATGCGCTGCACCTCGGTGACATCAAGGACGGCAGCAGCCGCTGCGACGACTCGTACTTCGCCCAGATTTTCGCGGGCTTCTCGACGCTGCCGATTCCGATGATCTACACCCCAGGCGACAATGAGTGGACCGATTGCCACCGCGCCAACAACGGCGCCTACAATCCACTCGAGCGCTTGGACGCCGTGCGCAAGCTATTCTTCCCCGTGCCCGGCTTGGCGCTGGGCGGCGGCTTCAAGCAGGTCTTGACGCAAGCTGAAGACGCGGGCTTCGAAAAATACGTCGAGAATCAGCTGTGGTTCGACGCGGGCGTCGCCTTCGGCGCCGTGCACGTCGTGGGGAGCAACGACAGCAAGCCCAAGTGGTACGCAGACGACACCACCGGCACCAAGGTCGATGACCCGGCCGCTCGTGACGCGGAGCGCACCGCGCGTGAAGCGGCAGCGGTCGCCTGGATCGATCGCTTGTTCAACGTCGCGGCCGAGCAAAAGGCCGCGGGCGTCGTGATCGCGATGCAGGCAGACACGTTCATCGGCGGCGCGGCCGATGACTCGTTCAACACCCTCTTGCAACGCATCGCCACGCGCGCCAAAGCATTTGCCAAGCCCGTGCTGCTGCTGCAAGGCGACTCGCACGTGTACGTCTCCGACAAGCCGCTCGAGAACGGCAGCACGGCGCACGGCGTGTCGGTCACGGTGCCGAACCTGTCTCGCGTGGTCGTGCAGGGTTCCACCACCAAACCGCTCACCGAGTGGCTGCGCGTGCACGTAGACGCCTCGACCCCCGCCGTATTCACGTGGGAGCGCAACGCTCGCTGATCACGCGACGCCGGCTGATCGAGCTCGGCGCACTGAGCGCGCTTCCTGCAGTCTTCGGCTGCCGGAAGCGCGACCAAGCGTCGGTGCTCTCTGGGCTGGTGACGGAAGTGGTGCTGGGCATGGCGCGCGACGTGCGCGCCGAGTCCCAGACGCTACAGGCACGAGTCCGCGCGCTGTCGGGTGAGCCTAGCCTCGAACGACAGCGCGGGGCGCAGAGCGCATTCAAGCGCGCGATATTGGCCTGGAAGCGAGCCTTCGCCTTTCGCTCTGGGCCATTCGTCAGTAGCGACGCTTTTCAGCGCGCGGCGTTCTGGCCCGTGCGCCCGACTCTCATCGCTGGCGTGCTCGGCGAGCAAGGCCCGATCGACGAACGACGAGTGCAACAGCTCGGCGTCGATGCGCGAGGTCTGTACACGCTCGAGTACTTGTTGTTCGAAGACGCAAATGCGCGGGCCATGCTGCTCTCGGATCACGCCCAGGGCGACCGCGTGCGCGCTTACGCGCTCGAGCTCTCCGTCAACATCCTCGGCTACGCCGAACGCATCGAGCGCCTCTTGGGCGACGGCCAAGCTTTCGCCGCGAGTTTCGCCAAAGGCGGCAAACTGAGCGTGGATACGTTGCTCTCGCAGACGCTCGACACACTGACGATCGCCTCCGGTAAGTTCAGCCGCGTCGAACGCGCGCGCAGTGAAAATCGCCCGCTACCGTTCGCGGTCGAAGGCTACTTCAGCAGCAGCTCGCTCGAGGTCGTAGAAGCCATCATTTCCGGCAGCAAGAGTCTGTACGTGGGCGGGGGCAAGGGCGGGCTCAGCGAACTCGCCGCGGCAGCATCGAAGCCCATCGACGACCACGTCCGAGCTGCATTCCGTGAGACAGAAGAGCAGCTGCGCGCGGTCGGCATGCCGATCGAAGTGGCGCTCGACTCACAGCCCGCGCGCTTCAAAAGCGCTGCCGCCGCCGTCGCGGAGCTCAGACACGTGATCGACGTCGAGTTGGTCAGCGCGCTTTCGAGTTGATTGTTGGTTGATTGGTCACGCTTCGCGGCGAGCGATGTCATCGCCGTTGGCGTCGAGTTTCGGTAACGCGCGGTGTGGTGAGCAGACTCGCCGAGCACGTTTGCGCGCCGAGCGAGGCGCAGAATCGCCGCCATCACCATAGTAAAAATATGAATTCGGGTCGCGCCTGCGACGGTGACGCAAGCGCGTGAAATTGCCACAGCGCGGGTGATCCCTTAGATCGGTACCATGTGAGTTGGCGCGACCGGTTCGACGAGCGAACCGCGTTGCAGCTGCTCAGTCGCGAGCGAGGTAGTGCGCGCATGGCATACGTCTATTCGTTGATCGAGAGAGAACGACAGAGGAGTCGAGCAATCGAGGCCGACGCGGCGAGCGTCGAAGCCGCCGACCTAGCCCCGCTGTGGCAGGCGCTCACCGAGGGCAAATTGGCAATCGCCGACCATTTCTCGACTCAGGAGCGGCACTTTCTCATCCTCGAGTGCCTCGACGCCCGCGTCGACACGCCCAGACTCAGCTCGAGGCAGCTGAACTTGCTACAACGGCTCTTGCTTGGTCAGCCGCAGAAAGGGTTGGCCATCGACTATCAACTCAGCGCCTCGACGGTGGCAGGCACGCTGGCTGAAACTCTGCGCGTCCTCGGCTTGAACGTCTCGGCGTCGCGAGCGCCGGCCTTGCTTTCACTCATGCTGCATGCCCACCGCGGGCAAGCCCCCATCGACCGTGGGCGCGTGAGTACGATCGAAAGCGAACGACGGCTGCGTGTGGTGTCGGTCAAACATCTCGATGAGGCCATTGGCTCGAAGCTGTCCCGCGCCGAACGAATGGTGGTACGTCTACGAACCGAAGGCAGAAGCCACGCGGAAATCGCGCAGCTCCGGCGAACTTCCCGACGAACGATTGCCAATCAGCTCGCCTCGGCGAGTCGCAAGTTGGGTGTGTCCGGGCGCTGCGAGTTGCTGAGCTACCTCTCGCGGGTCGCTCCAGCACCGCTGCCCGAGGCGCAGCTCGGGTCACGCTCTGTCGCACGGACTGCGTTCCCACCGTGATTGGCACTGGCGACTAAATGCAAGTGACGGTCAGGTTTCGAAACCCGAGCCGCACCTGCTTCGTCTGCAAGCGGCGCTCCACGACTTCAGTCGCGTTCCGGAAGCCCATGGCCAAAAATTGCTGTCTGACGCGGTAAACGTGCAGGTTCAGCTGGGAGCGATCCACCTTCAAACGCTCCATCAGATCTTCGATGTAGACCCAGCCGCACGAACCTTCGGGGACGCCATGGGCGCGATCCTCCAACCGCTGTCGCGCGAGCGTCAAGAGCACGACGTGATGTTGACGGTCCCCGAGCGACATCTGCGTCTCGTCGGTTTCGGCCAACGCTTCGACATACTCTTCGTCGAGAGAATGTCGAATCTGGAGCCGCGCCGTATCCACGTCGTAGCCGTGGTGCAGGAGCTCGGTCGTTGGCGATTCAGGACCGCACGAAAGCTGGTAGTGAACGCCTCCCACTTGAAACATGCTGCCGTGGTGCAGCATCGAAGCAGGTTTTTCGACCAGCTCGAGCCACCAGCCACCGCGTTCGTCGAGCCAGATGGTTGCCTCCGGCGCTTCCGCCGGTAGCCCGATGATTCCTCCCGGGATTGGCACGGGTTCACCGCCCGCGACAGGCAGCAACAAGGGCAGGGGAGCATCGTTGGATTCGAGCTCCCAGCGCTCGAGATTGGGATCGCCAAATGACACCACATCCCGGTGCTCGAGCGCTCGCCAGCCGCCGGTCGCCAACCGCTCGTTGTTGACGAAAGTTCCGTTGCGGCTACCCAGATCCTTGATTTGCCAATGGCCGACGCTCCACCTGATTTCCGCGTGATGTCCGGACACGTAGCCCACGTCCAAACGGAGAGCGCATTCATTTGCTCGGCCAATGATTTGCTCGGCGCGCAGCATCCAGGTCGCGCCGGTCTGTCGATTGAGCAAGGAACCCATGCAATTCGCGAATTCTAAGCCAACTCGTTCAAGCGTAACAGCGATCAAGTCTCGACCGAGACTCGACATCCCGGTATCGTCGTATCTGCGCGCGAAAGCGTTTGTGTGAGCCTCTTCCCGCCCGCGGGAGCTTCCCATGCTGGGTGATAGTCTCGGTGCTTATAGAATCGAGCGAGCGGTTGCCACCGGTGGAACCGGGCGCATCTTCTTTGCCAGGCACCTCGAGTCCGGGGAACCGGTTGCGCTCAAAATCGCCGGTGATCATGCGGGGGCGGCTTCCTCCAGCCTGCGACGTGAAGCGCGTTTGCTGTACGAGCTGGCTGGATTGTCGCCCAGCATCGTCTCCTGGAGGTTTCACGACCTCGATGCCAGCCCCCCTTGGTTGGCGATGGAGTGGATCGATGGCGTCTCGCTAGCCGAATACACGGCCCACATGCAGCGCGCGGTCCGTCGCGCGAGCGGCGACTCTGCCTCGACCACGATTCCCGGCGGTGTGCTCCAGCACGGTGACGGACACTCGCTGCAGCGCTTGCTGCACGTACTTCAACAACTGGCAGCTGCCTTGGCCAGCTTGCACGAGCGCGGAATCACCCACGGCGATCTGAGTCCGAACAACGTTCTCCTGCGCGCGAACGAGGTACCCGTACTCGTCGACTTCGGCGCCGCGTTTCTGGATCGCTCGGCTCACCAGCTTCGCGAAGTCCTGACCGAGGGGCGTCGCGAGTCTGGGACGGTGGGCTATATTGCTCCCGAGTTGCGCGCAGGCGAAGCCAATGATTGGCGGCGCGACTCGTACGCATTGGGTGGTGTCGCCTGGTACGTGCTGACAGGCGCTCAGCCCGGAGGAGCAACACCTGGCGAGATCGAACGCCTGATTCCTCAGCCCGAGCTGCGCCAGCTCCTGCTCGGATTGCTGTCACCAAAAGCGGAGCAGCGCACCAGCGCGCGTGAGGCGGAACTCGCGCTCAGTTCGTTGCGCGGTCTGGTCGCGCCTTCGAGTGGGGTTTCGCGTCGGACGCCATTGCCGCGCACACGCTTGGTGGGCAGGGAGCCGTCACTGAAGTTCCTCCGGGATCGGTTGAATCAGGCACGCGCCGGCCAGGGGTCGGCCGTGATTGTCAGTGGAGAAGCGGGGATTGGAAAGTCTCGCCTGCTCAATGAAATAGTCGGTATCGCCCAGCGAACTCGCTTCGAGGTCGTGGTGGCGTCCTGTGCAGACGCGGGCGCAGCGCGAACCGCCAACGTCACCTCGCCGCTCGCCGACCTCTTTTTGCACGAACGAGTCGACGCGGGGGACGACTCAGCGCCGGCCTTCAGACGAGCTCGGCAGCTCGAGGCGATTTTCGACGCATTGGGGGCGATAGCCAAGCGCGCGCCGCTACTCGTGGTGCTCGACGACCTCCATTGGGCCGATGATCTGACTTGGGCGTTCGCACGCTCGGAGCGCCTGGCACGGCTGTCGACTCTGCCCATCTGTTTGCTCGCGTCGTATCGCTCCGGTGAGTCGGGGGCACCCGCCGTCGGCACGTTGGACGCGCGAGTTTGGTCCACGCTGACGCTCGAGCGGCTGCCCGTCGACGACGTGCGGTCAGTCGCTCTTTCGCTGTTGGGCGTGACGACCCTGCCCAGCGGCGCGGAGCAGTGGCTCCACGATGTGACCGCAGGCAATCCGCTGCACGTCGTCGAATGCGTGCGAGAACTGAGGTCACGGCCGAGCGCTGACGGGTCATTGTCGGAACGAGTCTTCGCAGAACCCGCCAAGCAAGACGTCGTCGAGTCGTTACTCGGCGTGTTGAGGCGCCGCCTGACGAAGCTCTCGCCCGAGGCCCGCCAATGCGCGCGGATCGCAGCCATGTTCGGCGACACATTCGCGGTCTCGGAGCTGACCCACGCACTGAGCGCGGTATGCCCCGAGCTGCCGGCGGCTCAGGCTTTGGAGGAACTACGGCAAGCAAATGTGATCGAAAACGACGGCTTTGCCCGGGGTCGGTTCAGTCACAACTTGTTTGCTCACTGCAGTCTCGAGCCCGTCCCTGGGGTCGACGAGCAAGCGCTCGGACGTGAGCTCGCGCGGTACTGCGAGAGTGAGGGCTGGGGCGACGACGCGCGGCGCGGCGCGGGCTTCCTCGCGATGCTTCATGCGTTGGCGGGTTCGCCCGAGCGCGCGTTCCAGAGCTTCGTCGAAGCGGCCCGCGTAGCGCGCAGCGAAAACCGAATATCGACTGCGCGTTCCCAGTATCTGCGCGCGCTGGAACAATTCCAACTCTTGCCCGTCGAGGCGCAATCGCCGTACTCCTTCGTCGTCAGTGACGTGCACGCCGAGTTGGCAGATCTGCTGCAACGCGAAGCGCGGGACAGCGAGGCGGAGTTGCACTACGAGCGCGCACTGGCGCTCGCGCCGAGCGAACTCGGCGGGTTGAAACGAGCCGGCCTGCTGCGCAAGCGTGCTCGCGGGCTCCGTTCACGAGACCGCTATCCGATGGCCGTGGAGCTGCTGGTCGCCGCGCGTACGGAGCTCAGCTCGAACCGAGATTTGCCTGGTTTTTGGAGCGAATGGATCGAAGTTCAATTGACTCGATTCTGGCTCGAATACTACGCGAGAAGGCCGTTCGGCGACCTGCTCCAAGAGCTCGAACCAGTCATCCTCGAACACGGGACCAGCTTGCAGCAGAGCGACTTCTACCAATGCGCCTGCGCCTCGCTGCTCGTGGCTGCTCGTTATGCCGGGAACGAGCAAGCCTGCGAATACGCTTCGCGCGCGCTGCAAGCGTTGCGTGACAGTGAACACCACGATCGCTTGCCCGACGCCCACATGGTTGCCGGCTTTCCGCTGCTTTGGTGCGGGCCGGAGGGGTGGGCGCAGGCGGTCCAACTCATCGAACAGGCCGAACGAGGCGCGTTGTGGGTCGACGATCTCACGCTGCTCGCCCAGACGCGAACCTACCTGGCTTTGGCACACCGACGTTGCGGTAACGTAGAGGCAGCCGAGGCCGCGGCGCGCGCCGCGTTCATCTCGGCCGATCGCATCAACTCGGCGGGCTACCGCGGTGCGGCGTTGGCTAGCCTGAGCTGGGTGAGCTGGAAGCGCGGCGAGATCAAGGCTTGCGACCGCACGGCTCGTGAGGCTCGGACGTGTTGGCGTGAGGGCGCCCTCCGCCACCCTTTTCAGGCATTCTTGAACATCGTTTGGGCGGATGCCTTGCGCTTGCTCGAACGTTTCGACGAAGCGCGCTCCTTGCTGGCAGAGCTGCTCGCTCCGGACTTGCAAGCCCTACCGCCCGAGCTCGAAGCCGAGATTCTTCGAGCTACGGGCGAGCAGGAATTCGGCGACGCCAGGGCTGCGGACGCTTTGCTGCAGGGGGTGACGCGCTGCGCTCAGCTACATGGCTTCATCTAAACGGGCAGGTACATCGCGGCGAGGAGCGCGAGGTCGAACGAGGTCGGTGTTTGATGAGGGGCGTTCAGGGGTTGCAGGGACGGATAGCTGGCGAGCGTCGTCAGATCCGACCAGATGGGATGGGCCATGACCGACTCGTTCTCGAGGCGCTGGTTGCCTTGCGTGAATGGCTCCCAATCCGAAAACGGAACGTCGCTTCCCTGCTTCGGCTGACTCGGCCAAGGGCGCCGGATCTCTTGCTCAATCTCCGGTGAGAATTGCGTCCAGTACTTGGTGCGAATGCCGTTCAGCGCGAGATTGACGTCCGAATCGTTCCTGACGTCCGGACGACCGCTGTACAATGGGTTTTGGTGCTGGTGAGGGATTCCGAGCACGTGTCCCAACTCATGCAGGACGATCTCGGAAAAAATAGGGTCTTTGAAGTAGTCGTACAGCTTCTTGCCGGTGGGAATGAATTTTCGATTCGGTCCAACCAGCGTGGTGGGCGTGCCGTAGTTGATGCGTCGCGCGTAGCTGCCCAGTACCGAAACCTGGCCCGTGATCTCGGTGATCGGCGCCACACCGGCGATCACGGCGGGTGTCGACGCAAATGAAACGAGCACGTCATAAGGAATCTCGGTCCAGCCAGCGGGCGAACGTAGGTTGAAGATCCCTTGTTGGGCCTCGACCGGAGCTGGCAGCGTAGTATCGAGAAAGTCGAACCCGATATTGGCTCCTCCTTGTAGCCAACGAGTCGCAATATCCTCGTAGGTGCCGATCAGCTCGCGAAGCGACGGCATCTCCTTCGCGTCCGGCTCCGTTAGTTCTTGAAACGCAATGCGAATCTTCGTGCCTTGCGGCCACTTGAAATCCCAGGTGCCGAAAACATTGGCCATCTAGACCTTCTCCTTCGGATACAGGCTGGTGACGTTGACCAGCGGCAACACGGTGTTTGCGGCTTCGCAGTAGACGGAGCCTGCGACCAGGCCGTTCCGCAATTGGACGAAGATCTCGCTTTCGACGCCCAGACTCGGCAGCTCCGTCGGCGCCTTGTCTTCCTGGACGCGCCATACCTTTCCGTCGGGTCCGGCCACCAAGAAGTCCAACTTCTTCGCATCCAAGTTGCGCGGCTCAGCGACCAAATCGGTAATCTTGCCCGGATTGGGTTCGCTGTTCCACGCCGCGGTCGTCCACGGATTGGCTGCGCGAAGGTTCTCCGAGTTGATCAGGTAACAAGAGATCTGCGAAGTCGATGGGTCGGGTTTGTTCGGCAAAACGGAGAACGCCGGTCCACGAGGCTCCGTCGAATCGCCAGCCTGCGCGATGTTCATCACGTTGCGATAGTTGTCGTCGTAAAAACCGAGCGGTTGTGGATTCTCGAAACCTTCCGCGTTGGCTTGAATTCGAAACAGCTTCTTGTTGCTGGGAATAACGAGAAGATCGTGCAGTTCCTCGGCCATCAGTTTCCTCCGAGCAGAGTCGTTGACTTCATATGAGTGGACTAGGCGCGTCGATGGTCGGCGGCAATAGCAGTTGATTTCGTCACCGTGAGCGCGACGCTCGCGAAACTCGCGTGGCTCATTCGACGCGAGTAGTATGCGGCTTCGTCCCCATGGTCGTCGATAGCGCCAAAAAATTTACTCATGGCTGTCATCGCGCCATCTCACCGGAACAGACGCTCGAGGCCGTCGTGCCGTTCTTGAAACGTTCCGGCATCACCAGAGTCGCAGACGTTACTGGTTTGGACTATTCCGGAGTGCCAACGGTGATGGTGACCCGCCCCAACTCGCGCTCTTTGAGCGTGACCCAAGGCAAAGGCCTTTCGCTCGAAGCCGCAAAAGTATCGGCAATCATGGAAGCGATCGAGCAGGATCACGCCGAGACTCCAGAGCTTTCACTTCGGCTCGCGCGCGTCGGCGAGCTCGCGGGTCGAGTGTGTGACCTCGCCAAGCTACCGCGCTTTCCGCGCAGCAACGGGCCCCTGACGGACGACTCGCGACTGCTGTGGACGCAAGCCTCGTGCTTGACGACGCATACGAATCGCCTGGTGCCGTTCGAAATGATTCACCTCGATTTGACGCTCCCGTTACCGGAGGCCACCGGTTTCTTTCCGCTCAGCTCGAACGGGCTCGCTTCGGGCAACACCTTGGAAGAAGCGACCCTTCACGGGCTCTTGGAACTGATCGAGCGCGACGCGCGCAGCCTATTTTTCCTTTCGGCTCGCGCCGAGCGCGACGCGCGCCGGCTCGAGCAAAACACCATCCTCGACGCCCTTTGTCGGAGCCTGCTCGAGCGATTCGAACACGCAGGGTTGACGACTGCCGTTTGGGACCTCACGACCAACTTGGGTATTTCGACTTTTTTGGTCGGGCTCCTCGACCGTGAAGACAATTCGTTCAGGCGAACCCCGTTGGCCTACGGCAGCGGTGCACATCTCGATCGCAACGTCGCGCTGCTGCGCGCGCTGACCGAAGCTGCCCAAACGCGTCTCACGAACATCGTGGGCACGCGCGATGACACGCTGCCTTCGCACTTGGGGCACGCGCGCAGTTTGGAGCGACAGGCCGCTTACCGCGCCGAGCTTGCCATCGGCACGGCGCCCGCGCGCAGCTTCCACGATGCGCCGCACCGATTCTTCGACACGTTCACGCAGGATCTGGAGTTCGTACTGGGCCGCTTGCTCGAACAGGGCATGCCGCAAGCGCTGCGAGTCGACTTGTCTCGCGTGGGCTGGCCGGTGCACGTGGTTCGGATGATCGTGCCCGGTCTGGAAGGGCACATCGACATGCCCGGGTACGTCCCGGGCGAGCGCGGCGCCAGCCACGTGGGGCGAGCATGAAGACCCGCATCTTCTGCGGGCCGACCCTTCGCCAGGAAGAAATCGCACGACATCTTCCAAAAGCATCGATCGCCGGCCCGATCGGTTGGGGGGACGTGCTCACTGCGCTCGACGATGGCATCGAATGCATCGCGATCGTCGATGGTTTCTTCGATCAGCAGCAGCCAGTCTGGCACAAGGAGATCTTGTTCGCGCTGCACGCTGGAGTGCCGGTGCTCGGGGCTGCCAGCATGGGTGCGCTACGAGCCGTCGAACTCGAGCCTTTCGGCATGCGCGGCATCGGCAAGATCTTCGAGCTGTACCGCGATGGCTGGCTGGAGCGCGACGACGAAGTGACCGTCGTGCATGCCGCAGCATCGGACGGATACCGCGCGCTTTCCGACGCGCTCGTCAACATGCGTTTTACTTTCCGAAAGGCCGCGCGCTCGACGGTCATCAGCGACGAATTTGCAGAACACTGCGCCGGTCTCGCGGAGCAGCTTTTCTATGCAGAGCGCACGTACCAGACCGTGCTGAGTGCCGTCTCGCGTGACTCGAAATGGAGCCATGAGGCTCAGCGATTTCGAACTTGGCTCGCTGAGGAGTCCAATCGCGTCGACCAAAAGCGCGCCGACGCACTGGAGCTTTTGGCAGCGCTGGCCGGGCCGCCGTTGCCACGCGCGAGTCGCGCGTTTTCGTTCGCGCATACGGACGCATGGGCTCAATTCGTCTCTGCCAAACGCGCCGGCCGCTCGCGTTCGACCTGAACACGGCCTGACGCTCGCGCGGCGCATCGACGCTACGGGTTCTACGAGCCTCCACGAGAATCGAGGCAAATCGGCTACAAACCCGCTTGATTTTCGGCGAGGTCCGCTCAGCATGGCCCGCGCGAGTGTCCCAAAGTGAATCGGTCGCGCGTTCGATTGCTCATGGTCGCCAACACCGCTCGCCGAATCGGCGCGATGAATGTACGGTCGCCCCATGGTCAGGTGGTGTTGCTTGGTTGCGGTGGTGGCGTTCGCGTGCAGCTCTTCGGAGCGGCGTTTTTCGAGCTCGGAGCAGAACGGCGGAGCCGGCGGTCTCGCTGGATTGAACGGCGAGAGCGGGCGCGCCACGGGGGGCTCGGGCGGAGTCACTGCGGGGAGTGGTCCGGTCGGTTCGGAAGCGGGCGAAGCAGGAGCTGACGCCGCCGCAGGTGCAGCCGGCACTGACGGGGGCGGTGGCGCAGCGGGCAGTGACACTGGCGACGGTGACGCGGGGATGGCTGGCAGCAACGACGTTGCGACTTGCGCGGACTGCCGAATCGGCGCCGTGTGCGTCGGCAAAGGCAGCCGAAATCCCGCGAATCCCTGCGAAATCTGCGACGTTTCGCGCGCGCGTGATTCGTACAGTCCGAACACGGGCGCCAACTGCGGCTCAGGCGCCAGCGAGTGCTCGGCGCAGGATACTTGTGATGAGCGCGCGGTGTGTCAGACGAACGACGTCGTGTCCGGCACGCATTGTACCGGCGGCGCGTGCCAAGCCGGAGTCTGCAAAACGAGTCCGTTCGACTGCATTGCGCCCACTCCTCCACTGGCGGGCTTGCCCTCGCAAGTCTACGGCGCGACTGGCACGCCTGCCGCCGCCTCGGGCGGCACGATCGCCGATGGTCGCTACACGCCGAAGCGCGTCGATCTCTACAACCAGTCGGCGGTCGGCATCGACGTGCGAACGTTCGAGTTCAAAGCCGGGTTCGTGCAAGCAGCGTTGCGCTACTTCAATGTTTCAAACGGCGTCGCGTATATCCCCGAAGTGCAATTTGCAGGCACTTTTTCCGCGTCGGCGAGCTCGCTCAAGTTCGATCTCGAACGCTGCGATCCGAACTACGATCTCTCGATCCCGAACCTCTCCTACACCGCGACCGCCAACGGCATGGTCACCTACGAAACGCTCAACGACGGCACGATCGTCGTGACGAGTTACTTGCGGGAGTAAACCCGGGGTGAAGTCATCATCGCGCTATAAACGCGGGCGCTGATCACGACGGTGATCGCGAAATTGCGTGGTTGGGACGCCGAAGGCTACGCCGCCTCGGACGCTCATTCGTGACCATCAACAAACACCCGAGCAGTGCGAGCTTGGTTTTGGATTTCCGTGCGCGACCCAGCGCGGCGCAGGGAGAAATCCGCGCGGAGCGCGATCACGCTTCACTCGGTTTCTTGACCGGCGCCGGCGCGGGTTCTTCTTCGGGCGCGCCTGGTCGTTGCTCGCGGCATGGCGCGGGCCTTTGCGGAATGCCCGCGGTGTTGACGACGAAGCCAGCGACGAGCCCGTCGGAGTCGACCCAGGCGACGATCATTTGCGTACCCACCGTCGCCTGATCGGGACTGGTCACGATGGCCACCGAGCTCCAATTGAGCGTCGCCATGTCGCCGTCGCGACCCTGACCGGTCGGATTGCCGAAGCTCTTCAGCAGCTGCTCTCCAGTCGTTCGGCAAATTTCGACGCTCGCGATCTTGTCGTCGGGGATGAACTTGTTCATCTGCACCCCCTGCGGCTGCGTTTCGGCCGGGGCACACGAAAACGCGCTCATTGCCAGCCATACCGCGCACACGACCCGTGAATCCCACATCTCGCGTAAGAGTGCGCGGAGCGCCGAAGGCCTGTCAAGGCCGTGAGTGGCCGGCTTCGGTCCCGACTTGGCGACACATGCGCGCTGGTGTACTTAGATTCGATGGTTGGGCGACGTCGGATCGTACAACACTGGAGTGGAACGTACGTCGTGCGCACGGGCTCTACGCAAGTGCGCACGACGGAACAGGTTGGAGAAGACTCCGATCGAACGAGCCGCGCCCTATCGAACTTCATGTTCGATTTCAGGAACGGCGACCCCGAGCTGTCACGGGTGATCGAAGAGGTTCACCAAGCGCTGTATCCGAGCGCGGGTCGAATCAGCGACGCGCGGGCGGGCTGCGTTTCGAGCCGGGATTGCGACCGCGTGGAACGGGAGCTGCTCGCTGCTTCGCGGGCTGGGTTGCTCTCGATTTCGCCGCAACCGGCGCCGTCGCCCGCGCGCCGACAGATCAGCGAATTTCCGCAGCTCGGTCCGGAAGCCGCGAAAGAAGAGGAGGAAGAGCTTTCTTTCCTCAGCGTCGAATTGGTCGACGAGGACGGCAACCCGGTGGGCAACGTCGCTTACGAAGTGTTGCTTCCGGACGGTCACACTCGAACCGGCGTCGTCGGAGCGTCGGGCAAAGCCACCCTGCGCGATATCCCTGCCGGGCAGTGCAAGCTCACGTTCCCTGATTTGGATGGCGCTTCGTGGAGCGCCGGTTAGGGATTCACCAGCAAATGAGCGAACCGGTGTAACCGCACTCGGGCCGCTGCATGAGCGCATAAGCGGCGCCCGTGAGCAGCCCGCTCGCCAAACCAATCCCGCCGCCAGCCACGATTTGGCCGCCGGTTTCGAAATTTCCCGAGCTGCGGCCAATGCCCGTGATGGTCGCCAATGCCAATGGCGCAAACACGTTGCCCGCAAAGGACCCGACGTTGAACCTGCCACCGCTCCACTTGAAGGTATCGACGAGGAAGGTCGCGGTTCCCTGACCGAGCGCAGAGAAGGCGGCGAACGAGTGCGTCGAGAGCATGCCGTAGGTTTCGCAACCCGGTCCGCCCTGGTTCGCATCGCTGCACCCGGGACGGAAGCCCTTGAAGCTGTCTTTCAAGCCGTACTCGTTGAGCAGCGCGAGGCTCGTGAGGGTCATGACGGGCGCGAGCACCGATACGTGCCAACGACCCTTCCAGCCGACCGTCACTTCCGGGTCCGAGTAGAACACGCGCGGCATGAATAACTGCGTCCCGAGCGCGCTCACCGCGGTGATCGTCGTCACCGTGCGCCAACTGTCACTGCGATCGGGAGCCGTTTGCGCCGACGCACCGCGAGCAATCGCAAGCAAACTGATTATCGCGATGAGTATGAATCGATTTTTCATCCGCCCTCGGCTCGTCACTCCGCCGCGGAGTTTCGCCCGCGCTCCCCGTTTCGGCCAAATAAATGCGCGACGCGCGCTGTGCAGTCCGACGTGAGCGCTCAGCGTTGGCCGGAGCCCCGTGGACCGGGCGGCACGGAGTGCTGCGCCTGCTCGATCGTGCCGTCGGAGCGCCTTTGTTCGCCATCGGCCAAGCCGCGGTAGGCTTGACCGAACTCGCGTCCGAACAACACCGAGAAGAGTCGCTTCTGGTCGTCGGCCAGGTCCCCGTGCCGGCCTTCGTACACTTTCCACAACGCCTTGTGGTGCCCCTGCAGCAGGCCGGCCTTGTGCCGGGGATCGTTGGCCACGCGCTCGATCTCGCTCGGCGAGAGCTCGTGCAGCAGCGACTTGACCCCCATCATCACGCCGTTCAGCATGGCCACTTCGTGGATCATGATGTCCGCGAACACGCTCTCGACCGCGCGTGACGCCTCGAACGAGCGATCGCGCCAATCCAGCAAGCGCAGCGCCAGCTCGTCGACGTCGTGCGCATTTTCGACCGCGGATTGCGGATCCCCCGGGGCGCGCTGTCGCTGCCGCAGCGCGAATTCCGTCTCGAACTGGCGGTGTCCGTCTTTCAGCGGCACGAAGCTCTTGAGAAAGACGTTGATGGTTTCGTTCAACTTGCTGATGAACTGGGCCACGTCTTCAGCGCTGTTTGGCGCGCCCACGCTGGGCAAGTAGTGGATCGCCATCTCGCGAACGGCTTGCAACGCGAGCTCCTGCGGGGACGTCTTCGCGTCCGGATGCAGGGCCACGCCGTGGTCCGCGAGCATCGCCCGAAAGCGCGGTTCGGATTCGAGCGAGGGGAGCAAAGTGATGATTTGACGAGCAAAGCCTGCGCGCGCCTCGGCCGGAATTTCGCCGAGCGTCGTGTCCGTCATCTTGAGCACGGCTTCGATGCTCTTTTTGGCCGAGTCGAGCGGCTCGCGTAGCGCTGCCAGCCGCGGGGCGAGCCGCTGCAGCACTGCTTGGTCGCGCAGCTGTTCGCCCTCCGCGCCCGACATTTCCCGGAACATGGTGGTCGCGTGGAGCGGGCGTTGCGGCGCGCTGGGGGCCGGCGCCTCGATCGACGGCGTGTAGACCCGAAAGACCAGATTCAGAATCGCAAACTCGAAGCCGTGGTGGGCGAGGAAGACGCTCTGGTTTGGCGGGACCCGCCCGCCCTTGAGCAGCGTGCCGTTGGTGCTGCCTAGGTCGCGCAAGGCCAGCTGTCCGTCCTGAATCTCGAGCACCGCGTGAAATTGCGAAACGAAATTGTGCTCGAGCACTAGGTCATTCAGCGCGTTGCGCCCAATACGCACCGGCAATCGCGGAAATACGCGATCGAACACCTGGTTGCTTTGCGAGTCCTGGACTCGGACCCCGACCGCCAATGTCACCCGTTTGAGGGTACACCTTCCGGGCCTCGACGGCGAATTTGGAACGAACTTGC
>Ga0164309_10000067_pt1 | contig 57828 bp, 45 predicted proteins | sample Whisoiple_247_MG_FD_109984 | JGI IMG/M metagenome (GOLD analysis project Ga0164309, IMG submission 109984) | Soil microbial communities amended with fresh organic matter from upstate New York, USA - Whitman soil sample_247_MG | ecosystem: Environmental > Terrestrial > Soil > Unclassified >... | reverse complement strand
CAGAGAGCGCCCCGTGAGTGAACTGACCGATCGCGAGACCGTAAAGGCCGCCCAAGCAAGCCTCGTCGGCAACGCGCAGACCGTGCGCAAGTTCGACGTGCCGGTCGTGGTGGACCGCAACAAGTGCATCACCGGATGCCGCATCTGCATTGATTCTTGTCCGGTCGATTGCTTGGCCGTCAATCCCGAGACGGGCAAAGCCAACATGGCCTTCGACGAGTGCTGGTACTGCCTGGCCTGTGAGATCGACTGCCCGAAAGACGCCATCACCGTCAAAATTCCCTTCTTGCTGCGCTGAGCCCACTGCCCCCTTCGCCATGGACTACCCAAATCACGATGACCTCGTTCGAAAGCTCGGCGACCCCGATCCCAACAATCGCCAACTGGCATTGATGGAATTGGAAGACGTCGCCGGTGAAGAGTCGGTGCCGCCACTGATCGCCACATTGAACGACTCGGACCCAGTGGTGCGCCGCTTGGCGATCGCGCTCTTGGAAGAACTCGGAGACGCGCGCGCGGTGCCCGGCATCATCGCCAGTTTGCTCGACTCCGACGCTGCGGTGCGCGACGCCGCGAGCGCCGCATTGCGGGATTTTCGCGGTGAAGCGGCGGCATTTCACATGCTCGAGGCGATTCATCATTACCACCCGGAGGTTCGCCGCGCGGTAATCATCGGCTTGCGTGAGCTCAAGGATCCGCGGTCCGTCAAGCCGCTGCTCGAGGCGCTGTTGGACCCTGCACCGGCGGTGCGTCGCGAAGCGGTGATCACCTTGGCCTATCTGCGATTGCCGGAGTCTGTCTCACCGCTGCGCCGTCTGCTCGGAGACCCCGACGAGAGCGTGCGCCGAGTCGTGGTGGGCGCGCTAGGCTACTTCATCGGCCCTGCGTTGCTCACTGATTTTCAAAGCGCGCTTTCGGACGCGGATTGGCGCGTGCGCGTCGAAGCCGCGATCGTGCTCGGACGCTCGGCGCTCACCGGCGCCATCCCCAATTTGCGTGCAGCGCTCGCTGACCCGTACTGGCAGGTGCAGAAAGAAAGCATCACCTCGCTCGGTCGGCTCGCAGCAACCGGCGCAATTCCCGAGCTGCTAGACTTCACCCAAAGCCCACTCGCCGACTTGCGACGCGCCGCCGCCTACGCTCTCGGCGAACTCAGATCACCTCGGGCAACGCAAGCACTCCGAGCACTCGCCTCCGATCCCGATGTCGAAGTGCGCAAAGCCGCCGCCCATGCGCTGGAAGCGATCGCCAAAGCTTCACCTGCCTTCTCCGCCACCGATCAGGAAAACTGATGAAAACCACGATTTCTCGCCGCAATCTGCTACCTTTGCTCGCGCTCTCCGCACTCGTCGCCTGCCGCGAAAAGCACGATGCGCCGACCGTCGCGCAGTTGTCGGCCGCGGTGGACGCGCCGACCGAGACAGTCCGCGTCGCGATTGGCACGCAAGACACCACCATCAATTGCGCCACCGGTGGCCCGCTCGTCCGCGAGTTGCACCTGCTCGAGAAGTACCTGCCGAAGACCGGCCGCTATCAGCACGTGAAGTTCGAGATCGAGTGGCAGAATCAGCCGACCGGCGCGCAGCTCAATAGCAAGTACCTCGCCAACCAGCTGGACATCGTGCAGATGGCGGACTTCCCGTCGGTGTTGGGCGCAACGGCGCTCAAGGCCGCCGGTGACCAAGTCGAGTCGTTGTACATCTCCACGCTTTCCGGCGGCATCAACGGCGCGGGGAATGCGATCGTGGTGCCGGCAGATTCGCCGATCACCTCGCTCAAAGAACTGAAGGGCAAGAAGGTGTCAGTTCCGTTCGGTTCGACCGCGCACGCGATGTTGATCCGCGCGGTGCAAGATTTGGGTTGGGATCCGAAAAAGGATCTCGAGATCGTCACCCAAACACCGGAGGTGGCGGGCAGCGCCCTGAAAGCGCATCAGATCGACGCCCACGCTGATTTCGTGCCCTTTGGCGAGTTGTTTCCGTTCCGCGGCTTCGCCAAAAAGATCTACGACGGCAGCTCTACCGGCGTGACCACCACGCACGGCGTGCAGGTCCGCTCGGACTATGCCGCCAAATATCCCGAAGTCGTCGTGGCTTATCTGAAGGCGACGCTCGATGCCGATAAGCAATATCAGGAAGACCCAGAGGGGCTTTCGGAGAAGCTCGCGACGTGGACCGGAGTCGACGCTGAGGTCTACTACGCCTTCCACGGCCCGCAGGGCATTCAGACCCGCGATTATTCGCTCAAGCATGAGTACGTCGACGCCATTCGTCGCGCTCAGGAATCGCTGAAGGTCCTCAAGAAGGTCGAAAAGGAGATCGACGTCGACCACTACGTGCACGACAGCTTCATCCGCCAAGCTGCCAAAGAGTTCGGCTACGACTACGACGCGCGACTCAAAGACTATCGCCCGCTGCCGTTCAAAGGCAACGCCATCGACACGAACGCGCCGGTCACCGACCCGACTCTGGCCGGGCAAATTTGGGTCAAAGGCGAGCCAAAGGTCCGGTTGTACAGCAGCGTACAGGCGACTTTCGGCGCGCTGAGACAACTGGAACAAGAGGGAAAAGCGATCCGTGTCACCTTCGTGCACGACCGAAACAGCGGCAACAAGCTGTTCGCAGACAAGGTCTGGTACGTCGCCGATAGAGGCACGCTCTCTGCGTTCTTGTTGAAGCAATCCGCAATCGACTGGGCCGCGAAGCACGGCGGAACCCTGGTATCCTTCGCCGCGGCCCGACAAGGCGTGCTCTGACATGGAAAGCGCAGTGCAAAGCGCTGCCGTCTCGGCGGACACCAGCGCGCTGTCCGCAGATGAAGCCACGTTATCCGTCCCGCCGCGCGCCACGGCTTTTTCGCGACGTCTGCGCCCCGTACTCGTCGGCGCGCTCTCGATCGCGCTTTGGCTCGTAGCGTGGCAGCTGGCTTCAGTACACAAGTGGAACTTCTTTTTCCGCTTCGAGAACATCCCAGCGCCCACCGAAGTCGCGGCGGCGTTCGCCGAGTTATACGCTGCGCCGAAGTTCGCAGCGCACGTCGGCAATAGTGTTCGTCGCATCTTTCTGGGATTTTCGCTGGCCGCTGGGCTCTCGGTGCTGCTCGGCCTGTTGATCGGGCGCTTTCGCGTCGCGGCTCAGTCGTTGTTTCCACCACTGGAAATTTTGCGACCGATTCCCGCGGTGGCCTGGATCCCATTGGCCATTCTTTTGTTTGCCTCCGCCGAGCAGAGCATGGTGTTCATCACCTTCATCGGCGCATTCTTCCCGATTTTGCTGAGCACGATTCACGGCGTCGAGGGTATCGATCGGCGCTTGGTTTATGCCTCGCTCACGCTGGGCGCGGGACCGCTCGACGTGTTCCGCGAGGTCATTCTACCCGGCGCGCTGCCCTCGATCGTGACAGGCCTCAGCATCGGCATGGGGACCTCTTGGTTTTCACTGGTCACCGCGGAGATGATCTCCGGTCAGTTCGGCATCGGTTACTACACGTGGGAAGCGTACACCTTGCAGCAATATCCCAAGATCGTGCTCGGCATGATCACCATTGGGCTCTTGGGCATGGGTAGCAGCTTCCTCATCAAATGGATTGGACGCCGCTTCATGCCCTGGTTCAAACCCGATGCGAGCGCAACATGACCGAGACAGCAACGCTCGGTGCAATCGCGCTGCACGGAGTCGACGTTCACTTCGGTGAAGGCAAGACGGCCGTCCAAGCGCTGAGCGGCATCGATCTGAACATTGCACCGGGTGAGTTCGTCAGCATCCTCGGCCCTTCCGGCTGCGGAAAATCGACGATCATCGGCGCACTCGCAGGCTTCACGCCGATCACTGCAGGCGAGCTGCGCGTCGACGCTGAACGCGTGACCGCGCCTGGCCCGGAACGCGGTGTCGTCTTTCAACAGCACACGCTGTTCCCTTGGAAAACCGTGGCCCAGAACGTGGAATTCGGGCTGAAGATGCGCGGTGTCGGCAAGGCCGAACGCGAGCGCAAATCGCGCGCAATCCTCGGTTCGATGGGCCTATCCGAGTTCTTGTCGCACTATCCGCATCAGTTGTCGGGCGGCATGCAACAGCGCGTCAACCTGGCTCGGGTGTTGGTCAATCGTCCACGGGTTATCTTGATGGACGAACCATTCTGCTCACTCGACGCCCAGACACGGCTGCAGATGCAAGAGCTCCTGCTCAGTCTCTGGCACGAGCTGCACATGACCGTCGTCTTCGTCACTCACGAGGTTGATGAAGCGCTGTTCCTCAGCGACCGCGTGATCGTGCTCACCCAACGTCCCGCGCGCATCAAGACCGAAGTGACCGTCGAACTTCCGCGACCGCGCACTCGCGATCTGCTGACCAGCTCCGAGTTCGTGTCGCTCAAACGCCAACTACTCGACCTCTTGCTCGGGAGCGCGTTTGCTCCCGACACTCCTAGCTAACCCTCATTCCAGCTCGAATTCGCGATCCTTCACGGGCTCGACCGCGAGCAACGGCGAAGGTGCGTCAAAGGAACCCATGGCTCGCTTGCTTATCTCATCGTCCATTGCCATCTCCGCGCTCGGTTTGGTTCAGCCGCTTTACGCGCAAACCGAAGTGACTGCCCCCGTAGGCACTGAAGCGACCTCGGCGCCAACGCCGAGCGCCCCAGTGCCCGAACCGCCCGTTAATGCAGCCGCCGAAGTCAGTCCAGCGGCGCCAACGCCACTCGCGCCCCCAGCCGCGCAAGACACCGACCCCGGCACTGCGGGCGTCCATCAAGGAGTCTTCTTCGTTCGCGATCGCAAGGACGTCTTTCGGTTGTACGTCCAAGGTCGCACGATGATCGACTTTTACTCTTTCTACGGACCGGGAGTGAGTCACGTCAGCTCGCTGAACCCGACGTTCCTACTGCGCAAGGTGCGCTTGGAGCTCGGTGGTGAGCTGTATCGCAAAGTGCAGTGGTTCTTCGGCGGTGATTTCGGCATGGGCAGCACGGCGCTGGGTGCGAATCAGACCGTCACCGTGCGCGCGGCCCCGGCGGACGTGTTCGTCAACTACAAGGCGCATCCATTGCTCAACGTGGAAGTTGGGCAATTCGACCTGCCATTTACCGCAGAAACTCGCACTTCCGACAAGTTCTTGCCGTTCATGGAGCGCTCGGCTGCCGTGCGCATCATCGGTAAGGGGAATGCCAAAGACTCCGGCTTGATGCTCTGGGGCAATCTCGACAAACGCAAAGTCGCCTATGCCGTCTCGCTGGTGCAGGGCGACGGCATGAATCGTCCGAACGTCGATCATCGCTTCGACGTCGTGGCTCGAGCCTTCGTGCGACCACTCGCGGACAGCAACCTGCCGATTCGCGACATTCAGCTCGGCGCCAGCGTTCGCCGCGGCTCGCGTGACTCGCACCTCGTCAACTACGACTATCCGGCGATGACCACCGCGGGCGGGTACACGTTTTGGAAACCGACTTACGGCGCGGCCGCATCCGCCCCCAACCCGCAAGGTCAAACGCACGTCATCCCGTCTGGCTCGCAGACCCTCGCCGCAGCCGAATTCCGCTTGCCCACGGACTGGGTCGACTTCACCTTCGAAGGCCTATACGGCAACGAGCACACGCGCGAAGCGCAGGACGCCAACCTGTCGCAGAGCCTGCGTCTCGGCACGCTCACCAGCTGGGGCTATTACGCGCAAATCGGCGTCTGGCCCTTCGGCAACGCCTACGTCAACGGTATTCCCGGCGATCAAGGCGTGACCAGCCTCGACTTCAGCAAGCCCGACAAGCCGCCCGCATCAGCACTGCAATTGTTACTCAGGTGGGAACAACTCTCCTCGAACTACGAGAGCAACGCGCGCGGTGGCGACGACATCTCAAGCATCGAAGGCAAAATCAAGCTGAACACGCTATCGTTCGGCGCGACCTACTGGCTCGGCAAAACGCTGCGCGTCTCGGCCAACTACGGCATCAATTGGTTCCCCGAATCAGCGCCGAGCTCCGCCACGCCCGGCCTCGACAATGCCCGCGTCTGGAGCGCCGAGCAACGCGCGCAAGCCCCAGGCAACACGCTGAGCCCCGGCGTCGACGACTCCGCACGCAACAACGCCCACGTACTGCACGAACTCCTGGCTCGCGTCCAAGTCGCATTCTAAGCCCCGTGATAAGCCCGGTCTCAGCCCCGCCCCCGTAAACGTGCCCGTGCCCGTGCCCGAAACGCGCAACATCGCACGGCCGCGGGCCCCCACAGCAATCTCATGTGCCCTCCCAAACTTTGAAGAAGGGGCGCCCTCAGACCAGCAACGCACCTCGCAGTGCGAGTCGTTCCCACAGTCGGCGTCCGCGAAGCGCCGCAATCGGACGCCGAAGGCTGCGCCACAACGCGACGTGCCGTGTGACCATCAAAAAAGATCGCTCGCTCCCCGGCGAAGACTGCACGCGAGTCTGCTGTTTCCGTTGCGAGCACGTCAGCGCGTTTGCGGTAGCAGGCGCGCTGACTCTCGAAACGCTTCGACTCGTTCTGCGTTCTGGCTCGCAATGCGCTTGAATGGCGCAGAAATGCCCCCGTTTTGTGAAACGCGGCGCCAGAAATCGAGCGCCGCTCGACTCGCCGAATCCCAGATGCCAGTCGCCATCAGCGTTGAGGGCGCTTGGGAGAGGGAGAGGACGAACCGCAAAGCCGCAAAGGCCGCAAAGATCTGAAGGAGGAGGTTGGGTAGATCGTGGCGGGGCACCCAAGCAACGCATATCGTCCAGCATCGCCAACCCAGAAAATCTCCTCTGAGCTTTGCGCTCTTTGCGGCTTTGCGGTTAGTCCCCTTAGTCGCCGTAGATCGGGACTAGCCGTCCTAGGAAGCCAGAACGACCGAGAGCTCCGAAAGGAGTCGGCGCTCGAACTGGTCCTGCTTCGAGCTGGCCATACTGAATAGATACCAAATCCGACTTACATCAGCAAATACCGCCAGTTACCAGCGCAACTGGCGCTAGATTGAATAGATTCGTGAATAGATTCACGTGGTTGTCTGGGCGGTGCGGTGCCTAGAGCGCTACTTGTCGAAGCGATTGCGCGCCCAGCTGACGAGCTGTCCGGGCGATTGACGGTCCACGGCCTTTGCAAAGCGCTTGCGCCAGTCACCATGCGCGAGTCGGCGTTTGCCGCGGACTTGATCGGCGGTCATCAGGTAGGTCTCTGCGTCGCTGCCGTCGGCTAGGCGGATTTTCGAGCGCTGAAATAGAATCGGCACTTGGCGGCTGACGTCGAGCTTGCGGCGGGTTTCGAGATCGACGGCGTAGAGCTCGCCGTGCACCGCTACTTTGCCGTCGGGCACGAGCGCCGCGTACACGTTGAGCTCGACCAGCTGATACAGCGGTTCAGTCAGTGCGGGGCCGAGCGACTCGGCATTGGCGAGTAGCGCGTGATCGCGTTCTCCCGGCAGCATCATGCCGTAGAAGAACATGCGGCACGGCTTGCTGGCGTTCACGGGGTGTTCTCTTTCAGGAAGCGACGCACATGAGCCACTGCGAGCGGCAAATCATCCCCTGTTTTCCAGTCGTGGACGAGCTCCGCGCGGGGCGCCAAGTGCACGATCTCTTCGGATATTTGGCTGGGGTGATAGACGTCGTTGCCGCGCAGGACCAAGAGCGGCACCGGGCAGTTCTTGACCATTTCGCGGCTGACGCTGAATACGAAGTCGCCATCGTACATTCGGGCGCGAAACGGCGGCAGCGCTTCATCCGCAATGTCGCTGCGGGTCTGCTTCAGTTCAGCGGCCCAGCCGTCGAACAGTTCGTAGAATACGCCTCGGTTGCTGCCGCTATACCCGATGGGTTGTTGCAGCACGGCAGAGGACACGCGCCCGGGCGCGCGCTGGATCAATGAAAGAGCAAACGCGCCGCCAATGCAGCCTCCATACAAATGGCAGCGCTCGACCTTCAACTCGTCGAGCAGCGCGAGCTGGTCTTCCGCGTACGAGTGCCAACCGTCCGCGGCGCTGACCTTTGCCCGAGATGCGCCCGCGTTGCGTTGGTCCATCGTGATCACCCGATATTGTCCGGCAAATTCTTGGACCGGGTGGAACGGCGCGCGTCCCCAAATGGCGGTTGCCGAGCGCATGCCGCCCGGCGCGAGCAGGAGCAGCGGGTAGCCGCTGCCGTGTACCTCGTACTCGATCGTGAGCTCACCGCGACGCAGCGTCGGCATGCGGGTTACCATGGCATGCCGAGCTTTTCCCTGCTAGCCCCGAGCGCGGTGACTCGCCCGCTCGCTGCGCTACATGAACGCTTCTCTGCCCTGAGCACCGAGCTCAACGTGCAGGATTGGACGCTGCTCGGCGCCATCGCCAGCGAGCAAGCCCTGCCGCAGAGCGTGATCGAGCAACTGTGCCCTGCGCCGGCCATGCCTGCTGCCGCCTGGCTGAGGCGCGCCGAGACCGCGGGTTGGCTCGTGTCCGCACGTTTGCCGCGCAGCGGTTCTCTCAAGCCGCATTTTTCCGTCAACTCGGAGTTCGAGCAACTGGTGCTGCGTCACCTCGCGCGCAGCGGTCAGCTGGACGAGATCGCGAGCGCGATGCGCCGACTGCTGACGCTGCGCTCGGTCAGCGATCTGACTTTGGCGTTGCAGACCGGCAAACTCGCCGAGTTTCAGCGTCGCTACGCGGCACGCAAGCGCGCACCCGAATCAGGACCGAGCACGCGCGCGGAGTGGTTGCGACGCTCCCTGTGTGAACCCTTCGATCCCGACTGGCTGACGCGCGTCTGGGCTGGAGACGCCGAGCGCGTCACCACCTTGGTGCTGGCCGAATGCCTGATTGGGCCGACCGCATGCGACGAACTCTACGCATGGCTCGAACAGCGTAGTCACGATGCAGGTGCCGACGCGGATCCAGAGCTGTGCGCGGTGCTGTATCAGCACGCACTGCTGCGCGGGCAAATTCCGCGGGTATCACGCCTGGTTTCTCTGGTCACGAGCGAGGTTCGGGTGGCGTTCGGCGCGGCCGTTCGTTTCGCCGAGGGTGACCTCGCTGCTGCGCAGAGCAAACTCGATCAGCTGAGCTCCGGCGGCCGCAAACGCGCGACGCTCCCGGACTGCGGGGGGCTTGCACCGCTGCTCGCACTATTGGCGTGCTCCCGAGACACCGAAGATGGGCGCTCTTTGGGCAAGCGCATTCTGACGGCTGGCGACAGTGAGCTCAATCGCGGCGCACAGCGCGCGTTGCGCACGCTACTCCGGCACCTGACGGAAGCCCCCGAAGAGCAGCGACGCCTCGACGTCCATCAACTCTCGCCGGATGTCGGCGCGTGGGAGATCCTGATCCTGGCGTTGACGGTGCACTTGCACTCGGCGGATCAGTGGGCACGCGCGAATTGGTGCCAAGACGTGCTGCGCCGAGCGCGTGATTGGCAGCGCGCGGGTTACGAGTTCTTGGCGCGCCAAGCCTACTTTTTGGCGCAAATGTTGAACGAGCAGCACTTTACGCAAGAGTTGTCGCGCTTGCAGCTCGTGCTCTCACTCGAGCGCTCGCCGCGCGAGCTGGTGCTTTGGGATCTGATTTCGACCAAGCCCGAATGGCAAAAGGCGCTCGATGCGCTGGCGCAAATCTCCGACAGCAAGCCGCTCGAGCGCGCACATGGCTACCGCGTCGCCTGGTACGTCGACATGGTGCACGGTGAGCTCAGCCGTCCCGCGCTGCAAGAGTGTCGGGCCGACGAAGGTTGGAGTGATGGGCGACGCGCCTCGCTATCCGAGCTGCACGCGCTGTACGCCGAGCTTCCAGCGGAAGATCAGCGAGTTTTGGATTGCACGCGCGAGCAGCACAACGGGGAACGACAGTTCACGCCCGAGGCGCCGGAAGCGTTGATTGGGCATCCTCGCGTGGTCAACGGCCTCCGCGCGCGGGCTCCTGTAGAGGTCATGCGCGGCACGCCGCGCATCGAGACCCGCGAAGAGCGCGGCTACGTGCAAGTCTTCGTCGAACCGCAGGGCGCCGCGTTGGGCGTCAACGTGGTTCCCGAGGGCGAGACAAGATTGCTCGTGTACCGCGTTCCGGAGGCGATTTTCCGGGCGAGCGAGGCATTGCGCGGCGGAACGCGCGTACCCAAGAGTCACGAACGCGAGCTGCTCTCGGTGCTCGGCAAACTCGCCGAGCGCGTGGAAGTCCGTAGCCCCGAGCTGGGCAGCGAGCGCACCGTGATCGCCGACGCGACTCCGTGCGTGCGCTTTGCGTTGCACGCGGGCGCATGGCTCGTGCAACTCGGCGTGCGTCCGTTTTCCGAGCAGGGTCGGTTCTTCTTGGCCGGCGTCGGACGCGCTCATCTCAATGCCTACTCGGGCGGTCAACGCTTGCGTTGCGAACGCGACTTGCAGCTCGAGCGCGACAAGAATCTCGCGTTGCGTAAAGCGTGCCCGACGCTCTCGAGTGAACCGGATCCCGACGAGCAATCGCCTTTCGATACGCCGGACAGCTGGACCCTGGGCGAGGAGGGCGTACTGCAACTCCTGAGCGAGTTGCGTGAAGCGGGCTTGCCCTGCGCACTCGAGTGGCCAGAATCCGGCGCCATGAAGCTGAGCGCGTTGGCCAGCTCGAAGACGCTGCACGGCCGCTTGCGCACCGACAAGGGCTGGTACTTGGTGACCGGCGGAATGCGCATCGATTCCGTGACCGAGATCACACTCAATGAGCTCTTGCGGGCGCCGATGCTCGGCGGCGGCCGCTTCGTGCGCCTGGCGAATGGCTCGTACGTGGAAGTGGAAGCGCGCATCCGGCGCGTGCTCTCCGCTCTACGCGCCGTCAATTCAGCGCCGCGAACCGGCGCGGAACTGCGCTTGCCGAAGAGCGCGCTGCATGCCCTCCATGAATTGAACGGCGCAGACAGCGGCATCGAGCTCGACGTAGAGAGTCAAAGCTGGCTCGAGCGTGTGGCCCGCCTTTCGCGCAAAGAGTTCACGGTGCCGAGCGATCTGCGAGCAACGCTGCGCCCCTATCAAGTCGAAGGCTATCGTTGGCTCGCGGCCCTGAGCGAGCTCGGCTTGGGTGCGTGCTTGGCCGACGACATGGGCCTCGGCAAGACGATTCAGATTCTGGCCCTGATTCTGGCGCGCGTCACCGAGGCACTCGGACCCACGCTGGTCGTCGCGCCGACCTCCGTGTGCGGCAATTGGCTCGCCGAAGTCGCGCGCTTCGCGCCAACGCTGACTGCGATCGAATACAGCGGCAAGCAGCGCACTGAGCGGCTCGCCGCGTTGTCCGAGCACGGGAGCAGCGCGACGGTCGTGGTGTGCAGTTACACGCTGCTGCAGCAGGACCAAGCCGAGTTGTCTGCGCTGGCTTGGGGGACGGTCGTGCTGGACGAGGCGCAATTCATCAAAAATCCGCAATCTTTGCGCGCAAAAGCAGCCTATTCGTTGAACGCCAAGCAACGCATCGCTGCCACTGGCACCCCGGTCGAAAATCATCTCGGCGACGTGTGGGGGATCTTTCGCTTCTTGAACCCGGGCCTACTCGGCGATTGGGCGCACTTCAAGCACACCTTCCTCATGCCCGTCGAACGCGACGCCGGCCGCGAATCGACCGAACAACTGCAGAAGCTGCTGCGCCCGTTCTTGCTCAGACGTCTGAAGCGCGACGTGCTCTCCGATCTGCCGCCGCTCACCGAGGTGCAACACGACGTGCAGCTGTCGCCCGACGAGAGCCTGCGCTACGCCGCGCTCCGCAAACAGATCCACGACAAGCTCTATACGGTTCACGGTAAGCGCAACAACAAGCTCGAGGTGCTTGCCGAAATCATGCGCCTCCGGCGCTTCTGCTGTCACCCCGCGTTGGTCTTTCCGGACGCTCCACGCGAGTGCTCCAAAATCGACGCCTTCTTGGATTTGGTCGAGGAGCTGCGGGAGAATCAGCATCGCGCCTTGGTGTTCAGCCAATTCGTGGATTTTCTGGGACTCGTCCGCGAGCACCTCGACGAACGCCGGATTCGTCACGAATACTTGGACGGCAGTACGCCGGCGTCAGAGCGGCAAGCGCGCGTGGCCGCGTTTCAACAGGGCGACGCACCGCTGTTCCTGATCAGCCTCAAGGCGGGCGGATTTGGGCTCAATTTGACGGCCGCAGACTACGTCATTCACTTGGACCCCTGGTGGAATCCCGCGGTGCAAGCGCAAGCCACCGATCGCGCGCACCGCATCGGGCAGGAGCGCCCGGTCACGGTGTACCGGCTCGTGACACGTGAGAGCATCGAAGAGAGCATCGTGAAGATGCACGCGACGAAGCGCGAACTCGCCGGCGCGCTGCTCGATGACGGCGATGCCATCGCCGGAATCAGCGCCGACGAGCTGATCGAGCTACTCAATGAATCGCTCAGCCCACCGGCGTGATACGCACACCACCGCTATTCGTCGAACTGAAGCGGATAGCCGGCTTCGGACGGTAACTTGCCGTCGATGCGGATCACGCGCACGTCTTTCGTGACCTGATTCGGCCGCGCGTAACCCATGCCTGCGTTGGTATTCGTGACTAGCCGCAAGAGCTGCGAGAGCGAATCAACCGCGCGCGGCGGGCCGGGCAAACCTCGGATCTTGCGGTCGATCCAAAAGCGGCTGACCTCTTCCGGGCTCATGCGCAGCACTGTCTGGTCGAAGCCGACACGATCGCTCGAACGCGCGGTGTGATTGAACGGAATGCTGCGCGTACCGGAGAAGCCGCTGTCGTCCGCGTTCGTGAAAATGCGCCGCAATTCGCTCATTTTCAGGTTTTGTATGGTGGAATCTTTAGCCACGAACACCGCCAACGTCACGCGCACGGCGGCGCGGGCGCTGTGCTCCGCGCTGGGCAAAGCGCAGAGCAGCGGCAGCGCAACGGCGAGCGAAAGCAGGACGCTCCGGCGAGACCTAACGAGCTTCATGGAGCGCGCCATCAGAATGCCCACGCCACTTGGGTTGCCAAAATTCGCAACGGGTAGCTACCGAAGCCGGCCGCACCCGGCGCGTGGAAATGCCAGTCGGTGTATTCGAGCTTCACCACCACGGCCGCGGTTGGGCGATAGTTCACGCCTAGTTCATAGGCGGTCGCGGGTGGAGTCGTGGGCGAGTCCGGCGAGTAGGCGTGCTGCACGATCACATAGGGCATCAGCGGAACGACCGGCAAGCGATAGCCGACCAAACCGTAAGCACCCCAACGTCGATAGTCGGCTTGGAAGCCCGCTGGCGGCTTCAATGTCGTCGACCGCGGGCGCCCGCCATTGTCGAAGTTTGCCTCGTTCATGATGGCCTCGCCTTGAACGAGCCACGACTTGTATTCCCACTTCAGATCCGCGCCGAGTGACAGCTCCTGGTACTTGGAGACGGTCGTGTACTCTTGATCGACCGTGGAACCGCCATTTTTGACCACGTACTTCGCCGAGCGATCGTAGTAGCCACCGCGATAGATCGAGCCGCCGATGGTGAGCGAGCCAATCGCGTCGGTCTTCAGGTAGAGCCGGCCGCCGAACGCTTTGTCGTTGTCGAAATCCTCGTACTCGACCGGACCGCGGCCATTGGAAAGCGTGAGGTGGTAGCCAATCTCCACGGGATCCAAGAAGTAGCTGCCGTAGAGCTGGAGGCCGACCTGCTGCTCCGGAAAGAGCTGGTTCGAGACCACGAATGGCTTCTTGATACCGATGATGGTCGGCGAACCGTGGTCTACGTTCCAGATCCCGTACGGGGTCAGGAACTGGCCGACCTGTAGCTTGAGCAAGCCGTTGAACTCGTGTTCGACGTAGATGCGCTCGATGCGAATGCCGCCCCAGCGAATCGGCTCTTCGAACCCGGCGTAGTCGAGCACGGTGGTGTCGGTACGAACCGAGTTGCCCGCGGCGTCCGGCTTGGTGGCGCCGTTGGGCAGGTACATGAACCGCACTTCAGCGAGCGCGCGCCACGAGTCGCCCAAGTTGCTGCTGAAGTAGACGTTGAAGTTGCCGACCGCGAACGAGTTCACGCTCGGGTAGGTCCGGTTCCAGATGTTGTCTTTGTCGACCAGCAGCCGCTGATAGGTAAAGTCTGCGAAACCGTACAGATCGAGCTTGCGTTGCGTGTCGCTGTCGCTGCTGCTCTCATCCGTGGCAAAGCTATCCGTCACGGGTCCCGGCGCGGCGTCGAACTTGCCCTCGGCCGCCGCGTCTGCACTCTCCGCGGTGGGACCGGGAGCTGCAACGGGCGCAGCCGCGGGCGCCGTTGGCGGAGCGCCCATGTCGGCGCCGGGTTCGACGGCTGGAGCTGCCGGAGCCGCCCCCGCCGGAGTTGGCGCAGCCGGTGTCGGCGCAGCCGGTGTCGGCGGCGGATCGGCCGCGAAAACAAGGCCTGCGCGCGACAGCAGGCACACACTGAGTGCGAAGCTAGAGACACGCATCAATCAACGCCTTTGCAGGTCCCGGAATCTACGCAGATGGTCTTCTTGAGCAGTCCGCCGGAGGCTACCGCCAAATCGCAGCACTCTTTTCCGGGGCAGTCGTTGGCACCGACCTCGCAGCCTTGCACGTAGCAGACATGGCTCTGGTAGATGTCACACCAAGTTGCTTCGGTTCCCGCGCAGTCGGCATCCGACCCGCAGGACTGACCAGCGCCCGTCGGTGGACGCGCGCAGTAGCTCGGCGTCGCTACGGTATCGCAGGCATAGCCGCCGTTGCATTCGCCCTGCGCGCAATTGATGTTGGTGCAATAGCCCGTACCGTCATCGAGCAGATGACACGTGTTATACGTGGCGTCGGTGCACTCCTTGTCGGAGGTGCACGCTAAACCGAGAGCGTCGGGGACGAGCGTGCAAGCCCCATCGGGCGTCGGCCGCTGATAGCCTTCTTCGCACACGCAGGCGTCGTTGCTAGCGACCTCATGCTCGGCGCACGGCGCACAGCCCGGGCTGCCGTCGGGATTCATGCCGGCAATGGTGTTGCCGGTACACACGCAAATCCCCGCGTTCGAGTCGTAGGCTTGCCCAGGATCGCAACGATCGCTCGAGTCATACAGGCAGCTCGACACACCAAGCAGGCTAGAGAACGCGAGCAGCATTCCCAGCGCTGAAATCCGACGCACACTGACCATGGCCGATATGTACGACTCTAGACCCACAGTTCTTAATTCTCACTACTAGATTCGAGACCGCGAACTAAGAATCTCGAAATCGCGTGAGACAGCTAGAAATTGAGGGGGAATCTACCGGCCCGGCAGCATAACTACATGTCGGGAGAACGCGCCTCCCGACATCGTCGAAAACGGGCAAGGCTCAGAGCGGAGTGGGCCCAGCTTCGCACGATAGGTTTTGCATCGTCGGGGATGCCAGCTTGAGCGAGTTGAGCGGCGTGGCCAGATTCGCCACGTCGTTCGCCAAGATGCCACCGTACGAGATCGAGTACACGACGTTCTCGACGAACACACCGCGCCGCACCGAGCCGTCGAAGTAGCCGCCGCAGTAGCCGTAGTTACCGTTGGGCATGGTGCCGAGCAACGACGAGTGATCGACGCTGCCGATCTTTTGAATGCCACTCGCGACGTCCACGTGGAACACCTCGAGCGTGCTCGAAGGTCCGCTGTTGCTCGTCGCGCCATAGCCATACTGACGCACGTACGGGAACGCAAGCAGCTTGCGATCGTCGAAGTAGGTGAAGGCCTTGTGGTTCTGCGTGGCTTCCGAGGTCGCGTAATCGCCGCCGTCGTAGACGTACTTGTGCAAAAGCGCGGGCTGCAACGGATTGGTCACATCGAAGACCTGAATGCTCAGCCCGTACCAGTAGCCGCCATCGGTGTGTTGATGCCCGGTGTCGTCGGTTTCGCGCCCGATCGTCAATAGGTGCGTATCGTCGAGCGGATGCATGTATTCGCTGAAGCCCGGGATTTTCAGCTCACCGAGGATCTTCGGCTGCGTCGGTTCGGCCAGATCGATGACGAATAACGGATCGGTGACGTGCCAGGTCACGACGTACGCTTTGTCACCGATGTAACGGGTCGAGTAGAGCTGTTCGCCAGGCGCGATTGGCCCAGTGTCGCCAATCACTGAAAGCCCCTGCGCGCCGCCTTTCAGCACGAACACGTGACTGAGTTCGTTTTGCCGACCGTCACTGAGCGGCGGGCCGCTGCGCTGCTCGGTCGTGGTGACGCGCACGAGGCCCTGCTTTTCGTCGATGGCGAATTGGTCCTTCACCTCCCCGGGGACGGTGCCGGAAGCCACATACGCGGGCTGATCGTTGGCAACGTCGAACAGGTGCAGATGAGTATGGTTCAGCGTCTCTACTGGAATGACGGGCGCGGTCGTGCCGGTCCCCGAGGCCCCGCTGTACGCGTAAACCTGGCGCTGCAGCCAGGGATCGATGTACTCGCGCCCCGCGAGCACCAATGAGTTCGCGTTGCCGTACACGGTCTCCGCCGCACCGACGATCGCCACGGAGCGCGGCGCCTCGCTCGGCGCGTCCAGATCGAATGCCTGAATTTGCGTCATGCCGAACTCGGTCGAACCGACGCTGGGCATGTAGAAATCAGCGCAGTCCATCGAGCCCGCGTGAACGCCACTCGCATCCTTGGTGAAGCCAACTGGGACCCAGTCGCTGTACGTGGTCGCGTCGATGGCCGCGGAGTTCTTGGAACGCAGCGCTTCCCAAGCCGCGATTTGCGCTTCTTGGGAGGGGGGTTGGTATTGCCCAGTGTTGGAATAGGTGTTGGGGAACGACGGAGCGTAATCGAGGACCGGACCGTGGCTGCCGCCCTCCAGGATCAAGCGGACCTTGCTCTCGACGCGCCGTGAAGAGAGGTAGTCGCCTTCGAAGTAGAGCTCGCGTGCCACACTCGCGCTTGCGTCGCTCAGAGAGAGCACCGTCACCTTCGTCAACGGATTCGCGAAGTAGCCCTGACCACTGCTATATTCTGCCGCAGTGTCGTCGACACCCGAGTAGAGCGGCGTGCCGTAGCGATCAGAGTAACCCTGACGCCGTGCAATTCCCGCGGCGGCATACAGCGGTGTGCCGTCAACGGTGGAGAAGACGACCGCACGCCCGTTGGCAACGAACATCTCGTTTGGCGTGCCCTCGATGTCGATGCCACCTGCCAGGCCGAGATCGGCGGCCGGCCATGCATTGACGATCAGGAATTTTTGGCCGTGCAAGACATACAGCTTGGTGCCATCTGCCTTGACGATGTCGGCCTCGTCGACACCCTTGACCTGCGTTTCGGTCTCCGAGTGCTTCGGCGCGGCCGTCGAAGAGTCAGTCGCCGGCGTGGGGTTCGCGGTGGCGCCCTCGTTCACGGCAGGTCCCGAGGGCGCAAACGCCAAGTTGCCGTCGTCCAAATTCGGACCGTAGTAGTAGTCCGTGTAGCCTTCGCGAATACCGCGGATCTGCGCGTCGATTCGGCGATTGAGCTTGGAGTGTGCGTCGTCGCGCAAAGCTTGCGTCAGATCCTCACACGACTGCGTCCGACGCAGTGCGGCGCTCGAACTGACCGCGGGCTTGCCGTCTGCGCTCACGGAGCTGGAACAACCGAAGGCCAGCGGAGAAGCCACGGCGACCAACAAAGCGAGTGCTGTCTTCGATTGCATGGGAAACCTCGTAGGCAGAAGGAACTTCCCCCCCTGTTGCCACCCGCACTAAGCAAGCTCGGGGCCAACCGACAAACTTCAGGAATTTGTGGGCGATCGAGACTCGAACCGCGACTTCTGCGCCGACTGAGCTGTGCCAAGTGGCACAGCCGGCCTCCGTTCACGGCAAAGTCACGGCTGCTGCGGGTGAGCTTCCAACTCACAGTTCGCCGGTTCACGCACCCTGGCAGTGCCCTCCGTGCCCACGAACGCGGCGCCCGGTTGGGCACCTGCGAAGCGCGCCACGGCGGACACGAGCAAAGGCGCAAGGGCGGCGCGGGGCGCGGCGCGGAGCATCGATGACCGCACGGACATTGGGGCAGTGGGCGCGACCGCGTTTGGCGACGCACCCTCGCGCGCGAGCGACGTGAATCCCAGTTCGACGGCTTCGAGGCACACGCGCTCGGAGTTCCAGCGCACGAGCGCGGTCATGCTCGCGTTCCGGAGCTCGGAGCCGCCGCTGATCTCGAACCAAGGTTTGACGACGTTCTGCACGATCGCGCGATAGCCGTCGTTGCCCGCGCACGCGGGCGACGTTGCAAGCTCGAGGGTCGACCAAGGCGCGAGTTCGACTGGCGCGGCATCTTTGCTCAAAATCCAGGCCGGATTGTCCGAGGTGGGCGGTTCGTCGCCCGGCGGTAGCCGCAAGATCGAGGGCTTTCCGTCACGTCCCACGGCGATCGGATCGGGGTTCGCAAACAAGGACTCGCCTGGCGCGAAGAAGCGCATACCAGGTGCGCTCTCGCGAAAGAACATTGCTGCGGGCGCACGAAAGAGCGGTTGCTTGGGCGCCGCCAAGTCTTCAACGAACCCCGCTGCATTCTCCTCGTCACAGCCCAAGAACCGCTTACCTCGCGCATCCACGTAGCCGCCGCTTGCTGGGCACTCAGGGTGGATGGGCAGTGCCTGCCCTGTGTTCGAGATGAACAAAGTGAGTGTCTCAGAACCACCGCGCCACAGAACGCCGCCCGCGTGGCCAACTTCAGTGCTGAGCACCGCGCGTTGAAACGACTCTGAATAGCGATCGAAGCGATCGAAACGGTCGAAACGGTCGCTCGGCGAAGGGCTCTTCGGGACGATGAAGCGCTGAACGCGCCCTTGTGGATCGAAGGGCTCGACGAACTGCGCGCTCGGCGGTGCGCTCGGCAGAGTCTTCACACGCAGAGGGCCGCCGGAACGCGTGACGCAATGCAGCTTGGGCAACGCCGGCTTCGGCATCGCAGGGCCTGCAACGATGGCTCGAGCTGGTGAACCGTTCGGCGTCGTCGCGTTCGGCTCGGGCGCTTTCGGAGGATCTTCCGGCCACCCCAAGCGTAGCCAAAATCCGGTTCCAGCTGGGTGTTCGAGCACGCAGCCCATCGACGAACAAGTGATGCCCGTCGCGCGTCCGTTGGGGCGTGGATTGCTCTTTCCCGACGACACCTCGGGACTCGCATCGAAAGGAGGCCGTGCAACTTCCTGCCAATGGGCGCCGTAATCGTTGGTTTGCCACAAGTGCTCCACGACATCGCGGGCCAAAGCGTGAGGCCCTGCGCTCGTGATGGCGGTGAACATGTGCTTTTCTTGCGTCACGTACCCGTTTGGATCGACCGAGATCGTGCCGTTGCCCGTATAGCCGTGCACACTGCCGTCGGCCCGCACGATGAGACGCGCCTCATAGGGCGAGAGCATCGGCACCGTTTGGCCGGCCTCGGCCACCCACGGGGTGACGCGATTGCCGCTCGGATCGAGCAGGCCGAGCTTTGGCTCACTCGACTGATTGCTCTCGAACATCACCGCGCTCACACCCCCAGATTCTCGTGGCACCCAGAACAGCGGGTGCCACGCCTTGGAGATCTCCTCGGCGATCCTCAGCTCGGCCCAAACGCCGCCGGCACGACGCACACAGGCCATGTTCGCCATCGGTGTCCCAGAACAGCTCGCCATCACGTTCAGCGTGGGACCCGTGAGAAACTGCGGCATGCCTTGAAAGGTCTTCTCGACCACCGGCTTCGCACCGAGCGCGTGAGAGATCACGCTGGTCGTCTGCTTCGCGTAAAGCGTGCACACGATCACGCCTTCGTCGTCGAGCGAGACGGGCATACAGTTCGAGCCTTCGGGACCCGCCACCTTGACGGGAGTGGCCTCGCCCGTCAGCAAATCAACGCTGGTCGTGCCGGCGCCTTCGCCGACTAATGCACGCATCGCCGGCAAAGCAAGGCCGAGGCCGACCGCTCGACGCAGTCGGTCGCCCGTCAGCCAGTGCGGCGGCGTCGCGGGGGGCGCTTCTTTGAATTCGCGCGTCACGAACTGGCCATCGGCCTGCAACCAAGCGCTTTTCCCATGGGCCGCGACGAAGCCGATTTCGTCGCCTGAATCGCGGACGCCACCGACGCGCGATCCGAATACGGAGCTGACGTCTTTCCAGCTCTTTCCGGCGTCCGTGGAGAACAGCGCGCGTCCGGCGGCGTCACGCGCGACCGCGCGACCGTCGTCCCTAGCGGCGACTTCAATAACTCCTTTGGGTGATAGTTGAACCGGTCGGGGTGGATCGAGCCTGAATGCACGCGGGGGTTGTTCTTCCAGAAAGAGCAACAAGTAGTCGGGGCCGAATTCGATACCGAGAGCGTTCGTCGGCACATCCACGATCGGCTCCAGTGGCACACCGAACGAGCGCGCGTAGTACAAGGCGTCTTCCCAGAACAAGAATCCGCCGCCCAGGCGCGCCGGGACGGGTACGCCGCCCATCAAGCGATTGGTCGTATCTGGAGGAAGCTCCACCGAGCCGTCGGCGCTCGCGATCATGCGTCCGGGTGCACCCATCGTGATCATGCCGATGCGGCCGTCATCCAACGCGTGGTGCTCGAAGGTCGTGACTCCGAGCGAGACGAAGCGGTACACTGGTGCCGGCGCAACCGGGGCTTTGACGGTGGCAGCGGGCGGCGGGGTTTCTGCGTGGTGTGCAGCGCAGGCCGTTACAAAAGCGAAGCCGAAAGCAGCAGACGCTCGAGAGAAAACCCCAACCATGGCGGGCACGTTATCATGAGTCGAAAGGCGAATCTGCCGCTAACGGGCGCACCGTTCCGCGCCCGTTCCGACCCTCGAGGCCGCGCGCTGTACTCGTGATCGAACCGAACGACGCTCTGCACCCTCCCAGAGTTTAAACCGCCGAGCCGCAGAGCCGCAGAGATCTGAAGGAGATCTTGGGGTTCCCAATCAAGGTCGAAGCGCACGTTGTCACGAGCAAGTCGTCGCGAAGAGCAAACCCACGCTCCTCTCTTTCAGATCTCTGTGGCCTCTGCGGCTCGGCGGTTAGTTGCTCTCCTCTCCCTCGTCCGCGACGCGGCGATCCGTGACCATCAACCCCAATCCCCAGCATTGGACCCGACCGACCGCAGAGCTTGCGCGATTGCCGCGACGGCGTGACGGCGTGGCTTCGGCAGGTCTTCCTCGCGATAACGCAGCGCGAGCGGTGATGCGAGGGCAGAGCCGAAAGCGCTGCTTGGACGTTTGCCGAGGACCAACACTTTGAACAGTGGGTTGCCGAGAAAGCGGCTGAGCGAGTCACGCTCGGCGCTCGCGCGCAGGAGCTCGGGCAGCGCGTCTGCGGTGATGTCGCGTTCGGGCCCGAAGTGCACGACTTGCAACCCCGAGGCTTCGGCGGCGTGAGCAAAGTCGGTGAAGTTGACGTCAGCGGTGAGGTCCTGCGTGCCAGGCGCGGCATAGGGGTCGTTGGGTCGTGGCACGTTGTCCTGCCACTCGCCATAGACGCGAAACGGGAAGTCTCCACGACGCGCGCCTTCGAGCAAGCGGAAGGTCGAGTCGCCATAGTCGAGGGTGACGATGAACCCTGCGGCGAGCGACGAAGCGAGTTCGCTGATGAAGCGCGCGGCGTGAACGTTCACGTAGGTCACTACGCCCGAATCCTCAGCGGCCAGCGCGAGCGCGTACTGAGCGGCGTTGGCTCGCAAGTGCGCGGCGAGCTCTGGAACTGCGGAAGCCGAGACATACGTTTCTTCGAACCAGAGCCCGCCAAAAAGCGAGGCGCGCCGCTCTTCGGGCAAAGCGGAGAGCGCTCGCATCAGCTCGGCATAGGTCGCGGCGTCCAGGTAGAAATCGCCGGAATTTTCGACAATTCCGCAACTCGCGCGCGCGACACGGTTGCTCTCATCGATGCGATGAGCAAGCACCTCGCCCAGCGCATCCTTCACCGCCGGCTCGACGCGCGGAATGACGAGCGCGACCGAGGCGCCACCGCACGCGCTGAGGATCAACTTGTGTACGCCGAATGCGTCCGGCAGCTCGTTGCTGAGCACGAACCCAGTGAGGCCAGTCGGGAAGTCGCGTTGCAATGTTTCGCGAGGAGTGCGCGCGTCCCCTTCCAAGACCAATGCACTCGGGCCGAGCAGTGCGGCTTGCTTCTCTCGCAGCGCTGCGGATCGCTCATAGATTCGGTAACGAACGCACGCGGCGAACGCTTCCCAACATCGGCGATCGTTACCAGTTCGCGAGGCAGCACCTTTGACAACAGCGTCCAAGAAGTCACGCGCCAGACGACCATTGCCCGCGCCAAACTCGATCACGACAAACTCTGCCGTTTCACTCAGCTCGCCATGCGCCAGCAAGTCGAGCCAAGCCCTGAATGCCCAAGCGGCCATCCACTTGCCGTAGTCGGGCGACATTTCCTCGGGATGAGTGTCGAAATGGCCTGATTTACCGATCGCAACGCGGAGGGCGTAGTAGCCAAAGTTGGGATCGTGAAGCGCCGTGTCCATGAACGTCTCGAACGTCGGAAACATCCGAACCGCATCGGCGTGACGTTCAGCATCGAGGACCAGTTCGTTGAACAGTTCGGGATTGGCCAGTTCACGGCTCGGTGCGCCGTCTTTTGGCAGCGGCGAGAGGCCGGCCAAGGTGCCCTCCTCCTCGTGCGTGAGCACGCGCCCGAACGAGAGGCGACTCTTCATTCTGCGTAGGCTGCGCGCGCTCGGCACCTGCGCGAGCAGCTGATCCAGGCTGCGGTATGGCCAATGCTCGAGCAGTTCATCCGCGATCGCCTCGCGTGACTCGCCTGACGCGCCTTCCAACAGCCGGAGCAGGCCGTCACGATCGAGCTCGTTGATGCGCAGCGTATCCGAGTCCGGCGCAGGTCGGCGACCGATTTCGCGTCCGAGACGGGCCAAGAAGGTTCGCAGCGTGCGCGCGGCTCGAGCTTCATTCGATGCCGGATTGCGTCGCTCCTCGAGCTCGAGCACGCCGAGCTTCGTTTGCAGCGGCATGAGGCGCCACCAGCGGTCGCGTAAGTCTGCACCAAACGACGGCGGCAAAGCGCCAGCGAGGAAACGTTCGGCCCAAGGACGATAGGCGCGACCTTCGACCGAGCGCGCGAAGTTGGCGATCCAGCGCTCCGCTTCCAGCTTGCCCTGCTCTTCACTCTGACCGAGATCGCGATAGCGATAGCGCAGGCCGCGCAGCACGCCCTCGAAGGCGAGCGACGGATTCCCGAGTAGCACTGGAATCCCCACGAGGTCGTCGTTCAAACTCCAATCCTCGTACGCCATCAGCTGCACGAGGTACAAGAGCAGCAGGTTCGGGCCGATGCCCGACTCGAGCGCGCGCGCAGCGAGCAAGCGCAGCTCGAAGCTGCCATCCTTGCGGCGCTTGACCACGAAATCACCGTCGTTGACGCAAACGTCCGCGATGGCCGTACCGCCGTCGAGCTCGGGCTCGTAGTGATAGACGAGCGCGGCGATCATTTCGCACAGCAGATCTGCGGTGGCTTCGGCCCCGAACCCGAGGACCCATGACTTGTTGCGCTCCGAAAGCTCGATCTGGATCGCGCCGAGTCCGAAGGTAATCGTGTGATACTCCGGCAGGGCCTCGAAAATCACTCCAGGAACGTTGCCGGCGAGCGTCAGCAACGCTTTGGGCGCCACGGCAAAACGCTTGAGTCCCTTGGCGATGAACGCGCTGAGGTGCTCGAAATTCAGCTGCGGCACGAGGCGCTTGCTGCGACCGCGCCGACCGCGTTCATCCAGCAAGCGTGGCACCTGCAACACGAACGGCCCTTGCTCGCTTTGGCAGACGATGTCCCAGGTGAACACGCCCATGTGCCCCCAGCCCATCTCGCACGGCCCGCGCAAACGCTGCAGATCTTCAACCAAGTAGGGCAATGACTCGAGCTCGATCTGCTCGATGACTTGGCCGTCATACAAACGGGCGGGATGAGAGCTGACCAGGTTGTCGCGCGACCAGCGGCTCGACATCAGCGAAGAAGGTGCGACAAGACCGATACGCGACATCACGCGCCACGCAGCGTAGGCCATCTGCGGCGCCGATCGGCGGGAAATGTTGACGCGCCCCGCTGTTCTCGGGATGGTTTCGCCATGCATTCGGATCGCGCAGCTCAGGCTCTGTCTGCCCATCAGCACTTCGTTGAACGCGATCTCGCGCAGGAGCTCGAGGCTCACGCGAGCAATGAGCCACATCGGCAACTGCTCGAACTCTTCGAACGCAGCAGCGCGAGCGTCCCGGCGTACGCGAAATTTCTACAGGAGCATGGCGTCGATCCGGCTCGGATCCGCACGCTCGAAGACTTTCGTCAGCTGCCGCTGACCACGAAGGAAAGCTACCACCATCGCTATCCCCTGGCCGAACGTTGCCGAGAAGGCGACTTGAGTGACAGCCACATGGTCGCTGCGTCGTCCGGCTCGACCGGGGAGCCCACGTTCTGGCCGCGCGGCTTCGTGGACGAGCTAGCGGTCAGTGCGCGCTTCGAACAAGTCTTCAGAGACAGCTTTGGCGCCAATCAGCGCCGCACATTGGCCGTGGTCTGCTTTCCGCTCGGAACGTGGGTGGGCGGAATGTTTACCGCAAGTTGCTGCCGGCACCTCGCGACCAAAGGCTATCCAATTTTGCTCGTGACACCGGGCAACCAAAAGGCCGAGATATTTCGCGTGGCGCGCGCGTTGGGCCCGCTCTTCGAGCAAACGGTGCTGCTCGGTTATCCGCCGTTTTTGAAGGACGTGATCGACGCCGGGATCGCCGAAGGGGTGCCTTGGCATTCGTATTCGCTCAAGCTGGTGCTCGCGGGCGAAGTATTCAGTGAGGAGTGGCGAACGCTCGTCAGCGAGCGGGCCGGCATGCAAAACCCAGTGACCGACTTTGCTTCGCTGTACGGCACGGCTGACGGCGGCGTGCTCGGCAACGAAACGCCGCTCACGGTCGGCATTCGTCGCTTCCTGGCCGAGCGTAGCGATGTGGCTCAAGCGCTGTTCGGCGAAGCGCGCTTGCCGACGCTGGTGCAATACGACCCTTGGGAGCGCTACTTCGAAGAGCACGAACGCACACTCGTGTTCTCGGGCGACGGCGGGGTGCCGCATCTGCGCTATCACATCTCGGATTCGGGCGGCATTTTCGCGTACCAGACGCTGATCGATCGACTGCGTGATTTCGGCTTCGACGCAGAACAACGAGCGAAAGCGGCGGGCGCGACGCAACTTCATCGCTTGCCGTTCGTGTACGTCTTTGGACGTTCGCACTTTGCCGTCTCGTACTATGGCGCCAATGTTTTCCCGGACACGGTGAGCATCGGCCTCGAGCAACCGGAGACGCGCGAGTTCGTCACCGGCAAATTCGTGCTCGAAGTGAAGGAAGACGCCGAGCGCAATCGACAACTCACGATCGCGGTCGAGCTCGCCGCCGGCGTCGCCGCCGAATCTGGGCTCGCGGAACGCCTCGCGTCCGCCATTTTGACGGTGTTGTTGCGGCTGAACAGCGAATTCGCCAACTACGTCCCTGCCGAACGGCGACTGCCAGTGGTAACGTTGTGGCCCGCGGGGCACCCCGAATACTTCCCCGTCGGCGTGAAGCACCGTTACGCGCGAAAGTAGCGCCCTGAATCGAGAGCACATTGCCTCGCGCCTGGGCCCGCGCTAGCCCTCGGTGCGCGGAATGAAACGCCTCACGCCTCTCCAGCAATCACTGCGGGCCCTGCTCGGCCTGGTGGTGATCGTATTGCAGGTGCTGGGGGCGTTGCACTTCACGCTGGTACAGCACGGTTATTCGGCCGCTTTGGGCGGGGTAGTGCATGTGCACGCCGCCGCGCGAGCCGAACAAAAACTGCCCAACCGAGTCGCGCCTCGAACCGCAACGTTGGTTGCGGATCTCCCGGCGTGCTCGGCAGAACTGTGCCCGGAAGGAAACGCCCCCCAAAGCTCGGCACCGCAATTCGAGCTATTGGCCACTGGCTTCGTCGCATTCGGCGAAGCTCGCCTGCTGAGTGAGCGCGCCGCGTCTTCGGGCAAGTCACTGCGCGTGTTTTTGAGCGCGCCGAAAACCTCGCCGCCCGTCTGATCGCTACTTCTGTTTTCGAAGTTGGCGATTCAGTGAGTTCGTGCTCGCGCGCGAACGCGGCAATTTACCAGGTTCTATCGGTGTCTCATGTTTCAGTCACAGTTGCGAGCGCGCTCCCACAGGGGCCTCGCGTGCTCATTTGCTATCTCGATTTCCGTACTGCTCTGCGCCGTCGCGGCCCATGCCGCTGACGTGATGGTACCGCCACACGTCCGCGCGCAGACCGCGCCGGAGTGGCCGGCGAACGTCGCAGCCGACCGCGATGTCGACGTCATCGTCGTGGTCACGGTCGCCGCCGATGGATCGGTGCTCGACGCGCACGTCGATGACAGCGCGGGCGCCGACTACGATCACGCGGCGATCGAAGCGGTCAAGCATTGGGAATTCGACCCTGCGACGCGCAACGGTCAGCCGATCCCGGCGCGTGTGCGCGCGCTGGTTCATTTCGCAGCCGCGAGCTCGCCCGCGACGGAGCCGCCGCCCGCCGAGCCCGCAGCGCCCGCGGTGACCGCAAACGCGCCCGCCTCCGCGCCAACAGCGACGCCCGACCCCGTGGTGCCCGACAGCGCCTCCAAAGAAGCCGCCGAAGATCCCCACGGTCCGACGGAAATCACCGTCGCGGGCCGTGCGCGACCGCCTTCGCGCGGCGCGTCGGACTACTCGATCAGCGTGGCCGAGCTCGCGATCGTGCCGCGAAAGAATGCCTCCGATCTGTTGAAGCTCGCACCGGGCATCATGCTCAGCAACGAAGGCGGTGAAGGCCACGCGGAGCAGGTGTTCATGCGCGGCTTCGATGCCGGAGAGGGACAAGACATCGAGTTTTCGCTCGGCGGCATGCCAATCAACGAAAGCGGCAACCTGCACGGCAATGGCTACGCCGACACGCACTTCATCATCCCCGAACTCGTGTCGTCCTTGCGCGTGGTGGCCGGGCCGTTCGATCCACGGCAAGGCAACTATGCGGTGGCTGGTAGTGCCAGCTATGAGCTCGGCCTCGCGCAACGTGGCTTCACGGCCAAGTTTGCTGGAGGAAGCTTTGGCACCCAGCGCTTGCTCTTGCTCTGGGGACCAGCGGGCGAGAGCAAGGGCACACTCGCAGGCGCAGAGATCTACAAGACCGATGGCTTCGGTCAGAACCGCGACTCCCAACGCGCGACCGCCATGGGCCAGTATGAAGGACGACTCGGCGCAGAGGGCTCGTATCGCGTGCTGGCGAGCGCCTACAGCACGCACTATCACGCCGCTGGCGTGATTCGCCAAGACGACTACCAGAACGGGCGCATCGGCTTTTACGATAGCTACGCCGCGTCGTCGTTTGCGCATCAAGCGGTGCCGGAAGGCGGCGATTCGTCACGCTACTCGCTGTCCGCCGACCTCGACTCCCGCGCGGCCGACACGACACTCTCGCAGCAGCTGTTCCTGACCTACCGCTCCATGCGAATTCTGGAGAATTTCACGGGATTCTTGCTGGATGTGCAGGAGCCGCTGCAGAGCACGCATACCCAGCGGGGTGATATGCTCGATTTGGCGGTCAAGGAGACGACGATCGGTGCGCGCGGGTCGGCGCGTTGGCATGGTCGGGCGCTCAACGAGCCGCAACACCTCGAGCTGGGCTACTTTGCGCGCGGTGATTTCACGAGCGGGATTCAGCAACGCCTTGCAGCGGCGACCGGTCACCCGTACCTGACCGAAACCAATCTCGACGCAACGCTGGGCGACATTGGGCTCTACGCCGATGCCGATTTGAAGCCGGTGCATTGGCTCAGCGTGCGCGGTGGCGTGCGCGGTGATCTCTTCACCTATGACGTCACGGACAACTGCGCCGTGCACGACGTGGATCATCCCTCAGCCTCGAATCCCCCCGTCGATCAGAGCTGCCTCAGCCAGGAGGACTACGGCAAGCCACGCGAGCCCAATCAGCGCGCCTCGACCTCGAGCATCGCGCTGCTACCTCGCGCTTCGCTCTTGTTCGGACCGTTCGCCGGTTTCACATTGACGGCCAGCTTTGGCAAAGGCGTTCGTTCAGTGGATCCGAATTACATCACGCAAGACGTAAAGACGCCGTTCGCGAGCATCAATTCCTATGAAGGCGGCGTGATCTACAACTACCAAGGCGATCGACTGGCGCTCTCGGCGCGCTCGATCTTCTTCCTGACCTACGTCGACAAGGATTTAATCTTCAGCGAAACCGAGGGGCGAAACGTGCTCGGCGTCGGGACCACGCGCACCGGTTGGGCTGGCAATGTGCGCGCCACAGGCAGTTTCTTCGACGAATCGGCGAGTTTGACCCTGGTCAGGTCCGAATACAACGATACGCATCTCCTGGTCGCGTACGTGCCGAGCGTCGTGTTCCGCTCGGACACGGCGCTATTCGAAGAGCTGCCGTGGCAGCTGCTCGGACATCGCGCACGTGCAGCGCTCGGCTTGGGTGCCAACTACATCGGCCCGCGTGCGCTACCCTTCGGTGAAAAGAGCGATCCGGTGTTCACGCTCGACGCCTCTGCGACGCTGAACTTTTCGCACTTCGAGCTTGGCCTAACCGTCACCAACTTGCTCGATTCGCAATATCACCTGGGCGAGTACAACTTCGCCTCGGACTTTCGCAGTGCGCGTGCGCAGCCGGGCGGGGCCAGCGCGCAACCCACGTTGCTGCCAGAGCGCACATTCATCGCCGGCGCGCCGCGGGCAATTTACGGCTCTTTTGCGATCACTTTTGGAGGCGTGTGATGCGTGCTCGTTTGCTTTCGATCTGGCTACTCGCGTTTGCGATCAATACCCCCGCGTGCGTCGGCACGACCGGCGATCAAGTCGTCGACTTCGACGCCGCAGCCTCTGGGCCGGAGGATGCGGTAACGGGTGAACCACTTTCGTTCGAGGGCTCACGTGGCTGGCACGTCACACTGACTCATGCCAGCCTGCACATCGGAGCGCTGTACCTGGCCGAAGCGATGCCGGTCTCGGGTGCACAAGCCACGAGCTGTGTCCTCCCAGGCAGCTACGTCGCGCAGGTCGTGCAGGGACGTGACATCGATTTGTTGTCGAACGCGCCGCAAGCATTCCCGGTGCGCGGGCGCGGGACCACGCTCGAAGCACGCGCTGGCCAGGTTTGGTTGACCAGTGACGACGTGAACTTGGCCAGTGTGCCAACGCCGCCAACGGTGATCTTGAACGTGCAGGGCAGCGCCGAGCGCCCCGGCGAAGTGCGGCCGTTCGAGGCCAAGCTGACCATCGCCAGCAATCGCGTGGACTCGAGCGGCGAGGCCGCGGGGGGTTCGCCGATTTGCAAAGAGCGCATCGTTTCGCCGATTCCCACGGCCATTCGTGTCGAAAACGCGGGGGCGCTGTGGCTCCACGTCGACCCGCGCCTCTTGTTCACGAACGTCGACTTTGGCGCGCTCGAGTCGGAAGGCGATCTGTACGTGTTCAAAGACGATTCGAGCGATCAGCCGAGCGCCAACCTGTACAACAACCTGAAGCAGGCCGGACCGCTGTACGATTTTTCTTGGGTCCCACAGCTCCGCTGAGCAACGGCGCGCTTCAGGGAGACAAGGCTGGCGCGGGTTGGGCACCCGAACGCGGTGTCACGTCTTTTCGGTTCTTTGCGGCCTGGCAAAGATCTTCACAACGCTCGATGAACGCGCGGGCACTCTTCGGCATCGACACGCGTGCGCGAGCCATGGACGAGACCAACACCGATCCTGCGCGCAGCAGCTCGCTGAATTGATCACAGAGTTGCTGCTCCGCCCCCGACCCGCTCGGCGGCAAGGGCTGGAAGCCACACAGTGATTCGCTAGCAACCACGAACGAAGACCAAACCTCGAACACGTCGATGTCGGTACGCAAGGTTTCGGTCTTGAGCTTGGCGGCGCGTACGAACGTGTCGACCAACGGGGCCAAACCTGCGAACGGCGGCAACACGGCGCTCGTACTCTTCAACGCATCGCCAATCGAGTCGATCGTGCGCATCGTGAGCGCGATTTTCACATATCGGCTCTTGTAGAACTCCTCGATCGGATAGGCGAAAGCCTTGAATGGCTCGCCCCACAGCTCGTCGATTCCTTCTTCACCGCTGCGATGCAGCACCATCTTGCCGAGCGCGAGCGACTCCTGGAGATGCTCGCCGCATTGACGCATCAACGCGTTGTCCGACTGAATCTCCACGCCGCACGCTTGCAGCTCGACCAGCTTGGTGAAGATGTCGGTGGCGCGGTTGAACAGCGCACCGGCCAGCATACCTCCCTTGACGCGCTTCTTTGCCTGATCCGTTTCGTCGAGAAACGCGCGACGGGCCTCGTTCAAGCGTATGCCGGGCACGTTGAGTCCGTACTCGACGTGATTGAACAAGCGATGCGTGAGCGCTTCGATCAGGCGCTTCTTCGCCAGAAGCGTGTCGGCGGGCGCATCGTATTTCTTGATCCAGTAGCCGTCGTAGTAGACGCGGAGCTGACCGTCGATCAGGCGCTGCTCGCCTTGCGGGATTTCGATGTCCGTCATGTGCTCGTCACCCACGTCGTCACCTACGGCAGTGATGCGCTTTGCGCCAGCGAATGATCACAAATGTTCGAGCGAGTTGGAACAAAGGAATTACGAACCGCGAGCGCGATCGTTACGCACAGGCGCTCCACAAGCGAAGGCGAAACTCAGTCGCGCCCGAACGCGAAACGTTCACGAAGCAATCGCTGATCGGCTCGCAACTCAGTCGCGAACTGAACGAGTTCAGACCTCGAGTCGACAGTCCAGCGTTCACGCAGAGCGACTCGCGATTTTGCTACAAGATCCGTGACAACGGAATACTACCGTCCCAATACCGAGGACTGTGGCAGAGCTGCCGTTTGCCTCAAAAAAAGACGCATTTCCAGGCAGATTTGCGGGTTCAGTGGTTTGCGTCGGGCAACCGATGAGCATATGCAAAACCCGCAATGACTGCGAATCGGAATTCGGGTCCACCAGTGAAAACGGCGGCCGGCGTTGGCTCTCAGCAAGGCTTGCCTTCCGGGCCGCCGCCTCCGCCGCGCCGTCCTCAGTCCGCAGCTCCACCGCCGCCGCCTCAGCGGCCGGTACCGAGCCAAGCTCCTGCGGCGTTGGCGCAGGCACGCCCGAACGTGAGCCAACCGCCGCCTCCGCCGAAGCGCAACCGACCCCCGGAAGAAGGCGCCAGCGTCGCTCCGTCGGCGAGTAGTGCCGCGCCCGCTTCTGCACCGCCTGCGCCGATTCGGCGACCCGCGTCGGGCATGCCGTCGTCGCCGCCCCCGAATCCAATCCGCAAGCCGACCTCGAACCGGCCACCGCCGTTGCCACAGTCCGCAACGCCGCTCGCCCCGTGGACTCCGCCGGTGCAGGGCCGGCCAGTCACTCTCCCAGCCTTCGAGGCACCGATCGCACCGCCTCCGGTCGAGGCAAACCCAGCCACCGCGTCTGTGACGCCGCCCCCCTTGCAGGCAAACCCGTTCATGCTGAAGTCGGCGAGCCCGATTGCGCCGCCTGCGCCCTCCCCCGCACCCGCTGTCGAAGTCGCGCCAGCTGGTCAACCGGTGGTCAAAGCCTCCGCCGAGCCGAACCCGATCCCGCCACCGGTCCAGGCACTTCCGATCGAGGCGAGCCCGCCCGCTCCGCCCGTGCAAACGAGCCCCGTCGTCCCTCCGTCCGTGCAAACGAGCCCGGTCCCTCCGTCAGTGCAAACGAAGCACGTCTATTTCGGCCCTGCGGCTGCGCCGGAAGACGCAAACCCGATCGTGCGCCCGGAGCCCGGCTACCTGAGCCCGAATCCGCCGCGCGTCACCGAGAGCGCGCCCCCACCTCGCGTCACCGAGAGCGCGCCCCCACCCCGCGTCGCCGAGAGCGCGCCCGTGAGTCCGGTCGCGCCAAGCGTCGCCGAGAGCGCGCCCGTGAGTCCCGCCGTTCCAAGCATCGAGCCAGCGTTCTCCGGCGCGTTCGTGCCGCCCGTGGCGCCATCGGTGGCAGTCGTCGAATGGCCCAAGAAAGAGCTCGAGCAGCCGATCGCCGCGCCAAAGCCGAGCGTCGAACCAGCGCGCGCGTCTGACTCCGTGACGACTGGTGCGCTAGACGTCCCGGTGGTCGAAGAGCCGAAGCGCGAGCCAAGCGAGGCTGCGGACTCCTTCGAAACGGCGCCCACGGAGCTCGCCGCCAGCGAGACGCCGATCGCGCAGCCAGAGCCCATCAACGCCGACAGCGCCAAGGCCGAAGTCGGGCCGACCAGCGAGGTAGCCGCTCACGAAGTGGTCGCGGCGGTTACTGCGTCCGAGGAGACGTCTTCACCGTCGAATTCCGAGTCGATCGTCGTCGAATCGGAAATTCAGGAACATGCCGCGGTGACCGCGCAAGCGTTCCCTGCGCCGCGCAAGTTCGCCTCGTCCGGCTCCGAGATGCCGGTGGTGATCACGACGCCTCCGCCACCGGCTGCGCGAGACACCGCCGCTCCGAGCGCGAAGCTGTTCGACCTCGGCCGCGACCTGTTGCCGAAAGCGGAAGCCTGGTCGCGCAAGAATCTGCGAGCCACGCCGCGCACGCTGGTGATCGGCGCGCCGTTGATTGCCCTGCTCGGCATCTGGGCAGTGCGCGGTCTCGTGTCTCATCCGAAGCACGCGGCAGTCGCGGAAGGTTCGAGCAACGTCGTGGCCGAGGTGGCTGCGGCGACTCCAGCGCCGGAACCGGCCACTGCGAATCCAGCTCCGGCGACGTCGGCGATCTTGATCTCCACCAGCTCACCGACTCCAGCCGCCCCGCCCGCGGCAGAGCCCGCCGAGTTGGCCACTGCCGTCAGCCAAGGGTTGCCCGCGCTCGAGGCGCTCGCGCAGAAGTTCCCAAGCGATCCTCAAGTCGGGATTGCGCTCGCTGGCCAGCAAGCACAGGCCCAACGTTTCGACGCAGCCGTAGACAGCGTCGAACGAGTGATCGCGGCGGATCCCAAGAGCGCCCAGAACGGCAAAGTGATGGGGATTCTATGGCGCGCCGCGCAGTCGGGCGCGACCGAACCGAGCTTCGCGGCGTTGCGCAAATTGGGCGCGAAGGGCGCAGACATCGCCTTCGATTTGGCGATCACCGCGGGTGTGCGCGACTCCGTGCGCGAACGTGCCAAGACCGAGCTGAAGTCGATCTCGGCTGACGCGAGCGCCGACACGCGCACCGCGACCGCGCTGCTCTTGGCGTCGGACTGCGGCGCTCGCAAAGCCTTGCTTTCGCGCGCCGAGCACGAAGGCGGCAAACGCACGCGGGCTTTGCTCGAACAATACTCGCGCGGCGCTGCCTGCACTTCCGAAACCGACAAGTCCTGTAACTCGTGTTTGACGGGCAGCTCCGAGCTGACCCACGCGCTCACTCAATTGAAATCTGGAGACAGCAAGTGACAGGGCTTCGAGGAATTGGCTTGGCACTACTGCTCGGCGCGCTGAGCGGATGCAACTTGGTGAGCGGCGGTGTGAACGTCGAACCAGTTGCGGTCGCGACGCAGAAGCCGGGCAACGTGGCGCTGTATGTGTCCGTGAGCAAGCACGGCAACGGCGTGCTCGGACTGCAGAAGGAAGACTTCAAGGTCTACGAAAACGGCGCCGCGCTCGACAACGAGCAAATCAAACTGACGCTGCTGTCGACCAATCCGTCGACCTCGCGTCACGCGACAGTGCTCGTCGACATGAGTAAGGCGCTCAAGCGTGAGGAAAAGAAGTCCATCGCTGACGCGCTACGCCCCTTCATCGCGCGGCTGCGACAGCGCGAACCGGTGAGCCTGTACGCCTTCGACGGCGCGGAGAAGGCGCACCTCGTCCAGGAATATACGCAGCAAGAAACGCGCAGCGAGCCGGACGAAAAAGACACCAGCATGGATCGCTTGCTCGGATTCAGCCGCAAGGATTCCTCGACCAGCTTGTACAGCGCGGTGATTGATGGCGCCGACCAGCTGAGCGCGTCGCTCCGCGCAGAAGGTCGCCCGGTCGAGAACGGCACGCTGATCGTGGTCGCGCTGAACCCGGATTCAGCCGGCCGCGTCGAAGACAGCAAACTGCGCGATTTCGTCGATCAGTCCCCGCATCACATCTTCTTGATGACGGTCGGCACGGCCGCAAGCTCTGCCGACATCAGCTTCATCGGCAAAACAGGGGGCACCCGAGCCGGCTCGCCGATGACCATGGGCGCACCGCTGAACGACGTCGCGAACGCGGTCGACGACGAACTCTTCCGCAACTACGTGGTGGCCTATTGCTCGCCCGGCCGCGCAGGCAAGCGCGATCTCAAGCTGGAAGTGACGACTCGCGATGCCAAGGGCAACGCCAGCGTTGGCTCGTACTCCACGACCTTCGACGCTGACGGCTTCGGCCCGAGTTGTGACCCGGGCGCCGCCCCGCAATTCGTGGTCGCCAAGCGTGAAGCACCGGCGCTGCCCACGAGCAAAGCTGTCGCCTCGAACACCAAGCCGGGGGGCACCAAGGCCAAGTCGTCCGGTGCTGCCCACGAGCCGCGCGAAAAGGCGCCCGCTGCAGCAGCCCCGGCAGCCACACCGACTCCAGCGCCGGCGAGCAACGCCAATGCCAGCCCAGCAGCCCCGATTGCGGAACCCCCGAGCGGGCTCGGATACGAGTAGAATCTCGCCCGCCATGGACCCAAGAGTCGTCGACCTCGAGATCCGCTACGCCCATTTGGAGCGCCAACTCGGCGAGCTGAATCAGGTCGTGTTCGAGCAGCAACAAGCCATCACGCTGCTCGAACAACAAGTGGTCGCGCTACGTAGCCGCATCAGCGGCTTGGGCGAACCGATGGAGAACGAAAAGCCTCCACACTACTGAGCCGTGACGGCGCTCTCGATCACTTCCGCGCTCGCTCGCGCGCAGAACACGCTCCTGCCCGTGCTCGACATCGTCGAGCAGCGCGTTCACGATGCGCGCATTCCGGCGTGGTGCGAGCGCCGAGGCTGGAGCGATTTCCTGCTCGGCCTGAGCGAGGCCGAGCTTCGGCGCTGCGAAGCCGAGGGCTTGGCCGCCGCACTCCCCACGCTCCACGCAACACCCGATTCGATGACCGAGCTCGCGCAGCGCGTGCGCGAAATGAGCGCATTGCCGGTGTTGCGCGTGGCCGCTGCGCAGCCAAGCCAAGAGGATTTTCGCGGCGTCGGCGTGCGCAAACAACGCCAATTGGCGACCTTGCTCGGCGCGCTCGAGCCACTTGCCGCAGTCGCGCGCCGAATCGTCGACGTTGGCGCTGGCAGTGGGCATTTTGCGCGCCTGTCAGCTCAGCATTTCGGGCGTGCAACGCTCGGACTGGAGCGAGATCCGACGCGCGTGGCCGAGGCCACTCGCCGCGCGCAGGCACAAGCGACGAGCGAACCATTGACCGCACAGTTCGCGGTAATCGACGCGGGGCGCGAGGCACTGCAACTCTTCCCGGGCGATCTCGCGATCGGACTGCACGCGTGCGGCGAGCTCGGTGACACCTTGGTGCGGGTCGTCGCCGAAAGCGGCGTAGATTTGGCGCTAATCTCCTGTTGTCTGCAAAAGATCCGCGCGCCCGAGCGTGCGTCTCTGTCTCGCGCGGCCAACGGTTTCGCTCTGCGCAAAGACACGCTCGGGTTGAGCAACCTGACTTCGCAAGCGGTCGGCGTCGAAACCAGCGTCGAACACAACATCCTTGGGCGTCAGGCGCGCTATGCGTTGCGGCTGCTGCTGATCGCGCGCGGCCTCGAATTCGAGCCGGGCGCCGAGATGACCGGAGTGAATCGACGCCAAGCGCAGTCAGGTCTGGCCGCGATCGCCCAGCGCTCACTCAGCCTGCACGGACTTGCGCCCGCGAGCGACGCCGAAATCGCCGCATTCGAAGCCGAAGCCGAGCGGCAATTCAGCATCATCCGCAGGCTGTCGTTACCGCGCGACATGCTCGCGCGACCGATCGAGCTGAGCGTGATCCTGGATCGCGCAGCGCGCCTTTCAGAGAGCGGCCACGCCGTGCGCGTAGCCACCATTTTCGAGCGCGCGGTGACTCCGCGCAATATTTCGCTATTCGCGAGTCGCGACGGCTCGCGCCTGCCGCGTGTGGTCGGTTCCGGAAACTTGAGCTAGGCTCGCGCCGCTTTGCCCGCCGTACTTCCAATTCTGACTGCTCCAACGACGTCCCGGCGCGCTGCGTCGCAGGGTCCGTCCTCGGCGTATTCCGCGCTTCCAGCAGATCTGGCGGCACTCGGCTTTCAGAATCCGGACCACGCCTTCGCGCAACTGCAACGTCCCTGGGCCTGGCATGTAGGCGCGCCCGCGCTGGGTCGCAATGACCGCGCACTCGCGACACAGCTCTCCCTCGCTCTGCCGCAGCTGGTGACGCGCAACAGCGCGGCGGACGGCTCCACCAAATTGCTCTTCGAGTTGGGCTCGGGCGATCGGCGCGACCGCGTCGAGGCCGTGCACATGCCGCGCGCAGGCCGCGTCACGATGTGCATTTCGAGCCAGGTGGGCTGCGCCATGGGTTGCACGTTTTGTGCAACCGCGAGCATGGGTTTCGGCCGGCATTTGTTGGCCCACGAGATCGTCGGACAAGTGCTGGTCGCGATGCACGAGCTCGGTCCACGCCATCCGGGTGATCTCACGTTGGTGTTCATGGGCATGGGTGAGCCGCTGCACAATCTCAGCGAGGTCGCGCGAGCCCTGCGCGTGCTGTGTCATCCCGCGGGTCTGGGCCTGTCTGCGCGGCGCATCACCGTCTCCACCTCGGGACTCGTGCCCGAGATCGGCGAGCTCGGACGACTCGATCCGCGCCCCCTGCTCGCCATCAGCGTCAACGGCACGACTGACGAACAGCGTTCGGCGCTGATGCCCATTGGCCGCCGTTATCCGCTGGCTGAGTTGCGGACGGCTCTCGAGAGCTTCCCGGTGCGTCCGCGCGAGCGCATCACGGTCGAATACGTGCTGCTTGCGGGCGTGAACGACAGCCCCGATGACGCGCGGCGCCTCGCCAACTATTGCGCGTCCTTCCCACATCAAATTAATCTGATCCCGTTCAACGAGCACCGTGTTGCAGAATTCCGCGCACCGACTGAAGCGGTGGTCGATGAGTTCGCGCGCGCGCTGCTCGGCGAACGCCGCACCGTGCTCACCGTCCGCCGCTCGCGCGGTCGTGATGTAGGTGCCGCGTGCGGACAATTGGTTGTTGGTTAAGCGCGCAAACTTCAGAAAGTTACCTGGGCGAGCCTTGACGTAGAGCACTCTCGGCTCTCTGCTCATGGCCGGAGGAAGCCCATGAAGCTATTTATCAACCCGCTCTCGCCCAATGTTCGTCGCGTTCGGCTCACCGCAGCCGTGCTCGGCCTCCAACTCGAGGAGAAGTTGCTCGATTTCTCCAAAGGGGAACACAAGAACCCGGAGTATCTGCTGCTGAATCCGAACGGTGCGGTGCCCACGCTGGTAGATGGCGACTTCGTACTCACCGAATCGCGCTCGATCATGCAGTACCTCGCCTCCAAAAAGCCGGAATCCGGCCTCTTGCCGCGTGACGAGGCCGGTCGCGCCGATGTCACGCGCTGGCAGTTCTGGGACTCGTCGCATTTCTCGCCGCAACTCGGCACGCTCGCCTTCGAGAAATTGATCAAGGGCATGGTCGGACTCGGTGAGCCCGACGTCGCCAAGTGTAATGAGGCATTGGTCAACTTCCGACGCTTCGGCGCCGTGTTGAACCAGCGGCTCGAAGGTCGGCAATACGTCGTCGGCAATGGACTCACCCTGGCGGATCTGACGCTGGCGTCGTCGATGATGTACGCCAAGCAAACCGAAGCGCCGATCGCCGAGTTCCCCAACGTCGAGAAGTGGTTCGCTCGCATCACCGCGCTCGACGGTTGGAAGAAAACCGGTAGCTGAGAGCGCGTGATCGAAACGCCACGCGAGCGATGCATCGCCGCCGCTCGCGTGGCAACTCGATGACGATTGTTAGTAGCCGAAGCGCGAGGTCGGCTGCGCCGATGATTTTCTGAATAGGCTCGGGAACCATTTCTTCGCTCCGCCGTTGTGCGCCTGTGCGACGACGGGTTCCGTTCAGTTCGCCCATTCAGGAGTCACATGAAACCAAGCATCGTTTTGCAATGTCTGGCCATTGGTGTGCTCGGCGTCAGCACCGCGCACGCAGCAACGATCTGGGACGAAGCCAGCAACGGCGACTTATCGGGGCGACGGCCTGTCACCCACGTCGCTCAGCGCTGCGCCCGGCTCCAACGTCGTGCTCGGTCTTACCGGCGATCACGGGCAGGGCGTCGATCGCGACTACTTCAAGTTCACGGTGCCCGCTGGCTCGACCTTGACCGCGATCAAGCTGCTGCCCAACACCGCTGTTTCCGGCGGAGTTTCGTTCCTCGGCATGCAGTCCGGACCACAGCTGACCGTCACTCCGTCGGGGGGGGGCCAGGAGCAGCTGATCGTGCTCGGCCACTACGGCAACGATCTGATCAACATGGATCTGCTGCCCGAACTCAAACGGAGCACGACGAAGATCCCGCTGCCGAGCGGCACGTACTCGGTCTGGGTTCAGGACACGGGCGGACCAGCGGAGTACGGCTTGGACTTCGTGATCAGCGCGCCGGCAGCCGCCGCCATGCCGGCGCCAAGTTCGCCGTGGTGGGGTCTGCTGATGCTCGGAGTCCTATTGGGCTCGGTTGTGTACTTTCGAGCCGCGCGTCTAACGCGCTTGGAACCGTCCTGAATTCACTCAGTGGCGCTCAGCGCACGATCCATCGGCTCGATTTCGTGCACGTTCACGGCCGCGCGGTCACGTAAAAGAAGTCTCGAGTCGAGGCATGGCCCAAGTACTCGTCCGGCTGATACAGCAAACCACGAACCGCGCCCACGGCGCTGAGCGCGCCACGGTCGCCCTCGCGATACAGGATAAAGCGCGGGAACGAGAAGTTGACGTCGAGCTGAGCCACGTCGCGAGCACCCACATGCTGCATGCCGAGCGCAAGCGCCCGTGCCGTCGTCGCGTTGCTGATGCCCATGAACAGCGTGCGCCCGTCGGCAGACAAGCCCACCGCAGAGCGACGAATCACGGTCTTACCCTCCAAGGTCGCGCCCCAGTTGCGCGAATCCGCCCCGCGCAATCCAGGGTGCAACACGCCATCTTGCACCATGCAGCCCGGCGTTTGACGCCACCAGCTGAACTCCGAACCGCCACCAAGCGCCGTCCAAGGCGCGATGCGCAGAGCGCCGTCATTCGTGGCGGCAAAGGTGCATGATTGCGGCTTCGGAGCGAGCAACTCAGTGCCATCGACCATCATGCCGAATTGGCCGTGCTCGGCTTTGAACCCACCGTTGAACGCGGCAATCAGCTCACCGCGATCGGCTTCCGGAATCACGCCGGGGCGCGCCGCATCGATGCCGGGGTCCGCGCTCTTCGGCTCGACACTGCCCGCGACCGCGTGCACGCTGACCTTGGACAGATCGAGCGCGAACACGAACAGCTCGGCGTACACTCGTTCGCTGTCCGGGTGGACAATCGTCCGGGAGATCGCGCCGCTCTTACCGGTGCGCACATTCACGGTTTGCCAAGTGCCGTCTTCGGCGCTCGCCGTCTTTGGATACAGCGCACCCACCGCACGCGGGAGCAGATCTTCGACGGTCGCTTTCGGCGCGACCGTGACCAAGAGCTCACTCGGCGTCGCGTCGCTCAAGCTACGCGCTTTGCCGTCGCTGGTCGCTTGCTGCACGCGATCTTCCACGCCTGCAACGGCTTCTTCCAGCTGAGTCACGTGCTCACTGCCCACCATCGAGCGCAAGCCGTCGGCCACCATCGGACCAAACCAGGGCACGTGTCGCACCGCAAGCCAAGCAGCGCATAAGCCAACGCCACCCAACATCGTCAAAGACAACAGCCAGCGAGACGCCGGCCGAGTCGGCACAATCGGCGCTGCCCAGCCGCCAATGGCATTGAGTGCATCGTGAGCGGGTGGAACGAGGGACGACAGGGCAGAAGAAATCGCGCGCATGGTGGACAGGTCAACTCCTGCCCACCGCTACTGCAGCCAGTGTGCCACCCACTCGCTGCAGCTCAGCTGAAACGACGCCCCCTGGAGATATCCAATTTTCGCCGCGATTTCCGCAAATTCCGCCACGGTAGACGGACGTGAACCAGCATTCGCTGTGTTACGCGGAACACGCTCAGCCGTAACACGTACACGCCGCGACCCGGCGATCACATCCGGCGGAGTTTACTTCTTCGCGCCACCAGCCGCCTCGAACGACAGCTTCTGCCCGCCAACCGCCGCCGAAGCCATCAATCCCTGCTTCGGAATCACGAACGTGGCAACTCCATCCTTGAACTTGGCATTCTTGGCCACGCCCTGATCCACGCCAATCGCAGACACCTCGGCCGCGAATTGGAACGAGTTGTCCTTCAGCTTCTGGAGCGCCTGCGGTGTCTCGAAGAACACGACCTGACTGTACGACTGCCCGCCGACTTGAGCGCCAACCGACACCTCGCTCACGCTCACCGTTCCAATGTACCCGCCTCCCTCGAACGCTTCGCCGTTACCGTGCGCACCGCCGACAATCAACCCGCCCTTGCCGACGGTCGGAATCACGACGTACCCGGTCGATGAGGAGAAGAGCGCCGCGATCGTCGAGTCCTTCGCCTTGAACGCCGCGATCGTGGCCTCGACGCCCTCGACTCGCTCCACGGCGCCCGTCTTTGGGTCCTTCTTACTGCCGCCACACGCCGGCGCAGCGACGCACACGAACAAAGCCGCACACAACAAGTACCCCAACGAAGCCTTCATCATTCGCCTTCGATCGCAGACATTTCCGACGCCGTCAAACCATCGGCGTGCACGCAGCACATGACATTTTCGAGAATGGGCGCTCGCGATCCAGCAGCGCACCTCGCAGACGCACCGAGTTCTCGCCGCGACTCGGCAAGCGCTCTACAACCCGAACTTGCCCGAAGATGCCGACTCTGCCTCTCGCGAAAGAAACCAACGCCCAGGTCAAAAGTGACCTCTCCCGGGGTGCGGATCCCGGGGTGCGGCGGTGATGAGAACGCGGCGCGCTGTGAGGTGCGTTGTTGGATCGCGAGCGCCCACTCCCAAGCAGGGTCGGTTCCGTTGTCACTGCATTGGTAAAAAATCGCAACTGCGTGATCTCTCAGAAGAATTGGATGCGAGGAGCGAGCACGAACCCCAGTCCGCTGAAAAGCTGCTACGAGGGGCCCCCGCTATGCCCTCGATCAACATCAACGACGTCAGCAAAGCCTACGGCAAAAAACGCCTCTTCCAAGAGGTGTCGGTCGAGTTCAGCGAAGGAAAGCGCTACGGCCTGACCGGTCCGAACGGCGCGGGCAAGTCGACCTTCCTCAAGATCGTCTCGGGCGAACTCGAGGCCGACTCCGGCCACGTGACTCGGCCCGAGCGCACCGGCGTGTTGAAGCAGGACCAGTTCGGCTACGAGAAGATGATCGTGCTTTCGGTCGTTCTGATGGGCAACCAGCGGCTGTGGGCCGCGATGCAGGAAAAAGAGGACCTGCTCGCCAAAGAGACGCTCACCGACAAGCAGGGCGAGCTACTCGGCGAACTCGAAGGCGTGATCGCCGAAGAAGACGGCTACTCCGCGGAGTCCGATGCGGCCGAGTTGCTCTCCGGCCTGGGCATTCCCGAGAGCGAGCACGAGAAGCAGATGCGCGAGCTACCCGGCGGCTTGAAGCTGCGCGTATTGCTCGCCCAAGCGTTGTTCGGCAATCCGGACGCACTCTTGCTCGACGAACCGACGAACAATCTCGATATCGACAGCATCCGTTGGCTCGAGAAATTTTTGTGCAACTACCGCGGCGTGCTCGTGACCATCTCGCATGATCGCCACTTCTTGAACGAGATTTGCACGCACATCGCGGACATCGACTACGAGACCATCATCACCTACCCCGGCGGCTATGACGACATGATCATCGCCAAGGGTCAGGTGCGTAGCAAGGTCGAACAGGAGAACGCCGAGCGTCAAAAGAAGATCTCGCAACTGCAGGACTTCGTCGCTCGCTTTGCTGCCGGTACTCGCGGCACGCAGGTGCAAAGCCGGAAGAAGCAGATCGATCGCCTGCAGCTCACGGACTTGAAACGCTCCAACATCGAGCGTCCTTTCATTCAATTCTTGGTCAAGAAGCCGTCAGGCAAGCAAACCGTGACGATCGAGAATTTGACCAAGCGCTGGCCGGACGTCACGGTGTGCGACAACTTCTCGACCATCGTCACCAAGGGCGAAAAGGTCGCCATCATCGGCAAGAGCGGCATGGGTAAGACCACGCTATGCAAGATGCTCGCGGACGGCCTCAAGCCCGACGAAGGCACGATCAGCTGGGGCCATCAAGTGAGCGTCGGTTACCTCGCGCAGGATCACCGTGAGGGGATCCCGAACGGCACGACCGTGAGCTCCTGGCTGCACTCCTTCGATACGCTCGCGACTCAGCAAGACATTCGCGGCCTGCTCGGCAAGATGTTGTTCAAGGGTGAAGAAGGCATGAAGCCGACGGACGCGCTGTCCGGTGGTGAAGCCGTGCGTCTGATCTTCTCCAAGCTGATGCTGACCAAAGACAACGTGCTCGTGCTCGACGAGCCGACCAATCACTTGGATCTCGAGTCGATCATCGCCCTGGGCGACGCGCTGACCAAGTACGAGGGCACCGCGTTCGTGGTCACGCACGACCGCGATCTCGTCGCCAGCTTTGCCAATCGCATCTTTGCCTTCACCGACAAGGGCTTGATCGATTGGCGCGGCACCTACGACGATTTCCTCGAGAAATACGGCGAAGACGCGAAGAAGTGAGCTAGGGCTAGTTACTCAGCGCCCTCCTTTGCTTCCCTTGTTTGGCCCTGCAGGGAGGGCACCACGTCCGGGGGCGCGCGCGCAAGGAGGCCAGGCGGGTATTCCGAGCAGCTCTGCCGCCTCCAACATGCGGTCGTCGTACGAGGCGAGCACGACCGTTTGCCGCTGAGCGCGCAAGAAATCCGCCGAGGCGAGATGGATTGCATCGAGCGTCCGCACGGGCACCGGAAACGCCTCGGTGGCGCGCGCGAGCACTGTTGGCGCAAGCTCGATCAAGGCGACGCGCGCAAAGAGCGCGCGCGCAGCATCACCATGGCTTTTGGCGAGATCGCGTGCATGCAGCCTGGTCCACAACTCGTATTCCAGTAGCCGACTCGAAACGACCGTACTCCCCCAAAGTTCGTCTGGCGGGTGGCGATCCTCGGCCAACAGATGCGCGAGCGCAACGGACGTATCGAGGTAAATCATCTCTCGCCGCGGTCCGCCGAGAGCTCGCGGAGCAGGTCCGCTAGAGGAGCGACCGGCTGTCGCGGTGGGGGCTGACCGTCACGCAGAGTCGCAGGCGTTAGCCAACCTTGACGAACGGCTTCAGCCAAAAACGCGTCCGACAGCACGGGGCTGCGCCCGTCACGGGGCGGCCCCAGCTCAGCCACCACGCGATCGCGATCCGTGACCAGCACGGTTTCGCCGGATGCGGCCAAACGGACGTACTCGCTGAGCTTATTTTTCAGCACTTTTACACCCACTGAGCGCATACTCAAAAGTAGCCCCCGGTGGCTACCTGGTCAAGACCGTCCCTGCGCAGGCCGCGAATCGGATCGCCGCTCGCAGCAAGGGGCTGGATCGAAGATGATTCATGAACGAGTGATTTCGATGGATCATCGGTCGACCATTCTTGCGGTTGCGGCTTTTTCTACAATCGGTCTGATACAGAACCGTCAACCCAGGCATCATCACTCATGAACAATACCGCCTCGAGGCACCAGGTTCAGCCATCGCGAGCACTCGGCATCAGTCTATGGGTCGTGCAAGCGTTGCTCGGCGCGCTGTTCGTCGCTACGGGTGTGTGGAAGCTGCTCACGCCAATCGCGCAGCTTTCCTCGATGATCCCCTGGGCAGGCCAAGTCTCTCCGAGCTTTCTCGTGGCCATCGCCATCATCGATCTCTTGGGTGGAGTCGGTGTGGTGCTACCTGCGCTGTTGCGCATCAAGCCCCGGTTGACCACGTTGGCGGCGCTCGGCTGCGCTCTGCTTCAGGTTTGCGCGATCGTCTTTCACCTCTCACGCGGTGAAGGCGCGAACACACCGTTCAACTTCGTGCTCGTGGGCCTGTCGTTGTTCGTCGCTTGGGGCCGGCACTACAAAGCGCCGATCACGTCGCGCTAGCCGCGTCCGCTGGCGCCAAAGCGCCGAATATTGCGGGCCTTGGCCTTCACACGCTCTTCTTCGCGATCGCGCGGCGGCGCGTTCGTGACCAACGTTTCGACCAAGTGCCTGGTGACGACCGCGACCTCGTCCACGGCGCGTTCGAACTCCTCCTGGTTCGCTTGCGACGGCTTCTGCACTCCGCTGACCTTGCGCACGTATTGCAATGCGGCCGCGCGGATTTCCTCTTCCGTCGCGGGCGGTGCGAAATTGAACAGCGGACGAATGTTGCGACACATGTGCCAATTGTGAACACGGAGCCGGCAAAGGGCAACGCCGCCGAGCTTCGCGCGAGATTGCCACGTTGACTCCCAGTTCCACCGTTCAATGATTCCAGTTCACACGGAGGAGCTCGCATGAAAACTCAGAAGCTGTACCGCGGACGCCTGCTTGATCATCTCCAGCTCGTGGTTCGCGATCTGTCGGTGAGTAAGCGCTTCTATCAGGCCATCTTCAGCACACTTGGTGTCGAGATCGGTGGCGAGGGGCAAGACTACTTTTGGGCAGACGAGCTATTCATTTCCACGAAGGAGAGCCCGGCGGCACAGGGGCAACTCACTGGCCGCGTTCACTTGGCGTTTCAAGCACCGAGCCGTGAAGTGGTGCAGCAGTTCTACCAAGCCGGAATCGAGGCGGGAGGCGTTGCCAACGGTGATCCTGGCGAACGCCCGTATCACCCCGGCTACTACGCGGCGTTCTTGATCGACCCAGACGGGAACAACGTCGAAGCAGTGTTCCACGGGCCCGCCAAGCGCTCGACGCCGGCGATCGAGATCACGTTCTAACGGCTCGCGTGAGCCGTTCAGGGAGCCGTATCGGACTCCGGTGTCACGGGCTTCGCTGGCGGATGCGGATCATTCGGATCTCCCGTCTCTTCCTCTTCGTGCACGTCGTGCGGCGCGGGCGGGCCATAGTAGCGGTGGTCTTGGTGGAGCTTCGAACACTCGCCCGTCACGTAGTAGCCGTAGATCGCCGATGCCCCGAACAGCGCCAAGAACCCGAGTCCAAAACCAATGTCTACACCGCGGCTGATCGGCGCGCCCTCATACACGCTGTCGGGCGCTGCAACCGCGTAACCCGTGCGGACCGCCTCGAGCCCGGCGATCACAGTATCGACGATCGGTGCAGCTTTGCTCGTCGTGCACTCGTGGGGCGCGTACTGCGCCTGCTCGGTCGACGGCGCAGGCCCCTTCGGCGCTGTCGTGAACAGAAAGGAACATCCTGGCAGCCCCCCGAGCATGCTCGAGATCAATGCTGCACCCACCAACTTGTTACCCGCCCGAGTCATCATTTTGCTTCTCTTCACCCCGAACCAATCGTCACGGCGCGGGGCTCAGTAGCGTAAAATCGATGACTCAGGCAATTGCTTTGGGAACTTAGATCCCAGTGGGTAACCTTGCCAACCGCCAAGCCGCTGCGATTGGCGAAGATTCTACTCTAGCTGCATCAGCGGTTGACGGGCAATGGTTGAGCGGTCGTTGCCTGCCGTGTGCGCGCGGCCAGCACCGCCGGCAAGACGACCACGGCCGAAATCAGACAAGTGATTTCGCCGAGCACGGCAACCACGCCAAACAGGAAAAGAGCCTGATTCTTGGCGAGCAGCAGTGAGCCGTAACCAATGATGGTCGTCAGCGAGCAGAGAGCGACCGCGCCTCCGGTGGAGCGAATGGCGTCAATCACGTCCCGCGAGCCCGTTTGACGGTAGCGAGCCATGACGTTGACCGCGTAGTCGACGCCGATCCCGAAGGTGATCGGAAATGCGATGAAGTTGCAGAAGTTGACTTTGACCTTCAGCACCAAAGTCAACGCCGTCAACCAAAGCACGCCGACCAATAGCGATCCGATGATCAACAGCGTGGAGCGGTTGAAACGGAAGATCGCCGTCACGAGCAGGACCACGCCGAGCAACGCCGCCAACGTCGAAAGCGGGCCGTCACGCGAAATGGAGGAGATGATGTCTGCTGAGAGCGGGATGGATCCAGCGGGGCGCGCGTCCGCACCACCGATGCGGCGCAGCTCATTCGTGAAGGTGGCGAGCGGCTCGCCATGCCAGGTTGCGTCGCTCGGTTTCGGGTACACCAACACCGCGCGGTCGGTTCGCCCATTGCGCTCTCGGAGACCCGCCGTGAGCGTGTGCGGTAAGTCATCCGCGCGCAGCACGTGCAAACTATCCTCGGGCAAGTACGGCTCAATCGCCGAGCGCTGCTCCGGGCTGAGCTCGGCGCGAATCCGCGGCGTCAAAATCTCGCGAATTTGCGCGACTTCCGCGACCTTCTGCGGTTGTTCAATCGGGATCACGTCGTGCGCATCTTGCACTTGAGAGACGTAGTCCTTGAGCACGCCGCTCTTCGCGGAAGCTTTGAGCTCGACGCTTACCCGTTCGGTCGCCTGGGGTGAATCCGTGAGCACGACCAGCGGCGTCAAATAGCGACCGAGCAGCTCGTCCATGCGGTGGCCCCAGTACGCTTCGCCAGAAACGCGCGAGTCGGAGCGCCGCAACTGAGAAAAATCGTACTCGATCCACGAGCCGTCAATCGAGCGTACTCGGTTCAGCGAGAGGGCCGTGAGCAGCGTGGCCACGATGACGATCGGCGTCGGATGGCGCTGCACGAAGTCAGCAACGCGCCCCATGATGGTCGCCCGATGCGCCCCACCGCGCAAACTGCTGTCGTCGCGGTCGAGCCAAGCGATCAGCGACGGGCCGAGCAAGAAAGCCATCGCCCAGCAGGCCAACATGCCCACCGCGCCGATCACGCCGAACTGGTGGAAGCCACGAAACTGCGTGAGCATGAGCGAACCGTACGCGGTCGCTGCCGCAAGCGCCGCGACGACCGTGCCCGAGCGGGAGCCCCAAATCGCCATCACGAGGGACTCGCTCACGGCCTTGCCGAGGCGTCGCTCTTCTACATAGCGCGCCAGCAAGATCACGCCGAAATTGACGCCATTTCCTACGATCACCGAAGCCAAGAAGGCGGTGTTCGAATTCAGGCCATCGATGCTTGCCGGCGGCAAGGTGACCAGCGCGAAGGCGTACAGCGCGGCGAGGGTCAGCGGCACGAGCAGCGCGAACACGCTCTTACCCCAACGGAAGAACAGCAAAATCACCGTCAGTGTGAGCACAATCACGACGACCGAGGACACGCTTAGATCCGAGACCAGCGCTGCCAACTCTTCGATATCGATGGCGACATCCCCGGTGTACCCAATGCGCATGCCTGGCGCGTACTTGTCCGGCCCGCCGAGTTCACGCAAATCCGCCTGAACGCGTTTGAACAGCGCGTTCCCCAAGTCCGATCCGGTGGTCAACGAAGCAACCTCGATCAGCATCAACGTCAAATGCTGATCTGGGTTCGAGAAGCGTCCACCTTTGAAACGATCCGCTCCCTTCTCCTCGTACTTTTTTTGGAGATCGCTGAAGTCGAGCTTCTCGTCGTCGTCCTCGTCCAGGCCTAGGTCGAGGCTCTTGCTGACTTCGCGATCGCGTTCGTTGGCAATGCGCTCCTTGGCGGTCTTCAAGTCCGCGAGGTCGACGTACAGCGGCGCATTCTTTTTCAGAAACTCGGATTCGACCTGCACGCCGGTTCGCACGGAGGCCACCAAATCCCTGGGGTACTTGCGGACGCGTGCGGCCAAGTCATCCACGAGGCGCTCGCCGGCAGGCAGATTCGCAGGCTTGCCCACGTCAACTAGGACGCCCAAGTAGCGAACACCCGGCATGCGCGCGCGCAGCTCGTCAATCGCAGCGACGCTCGGCGCGCTGCGCGGCAGCAGCTCTTCGACGTCACTCTTGAGGTTGGCGTACAGCTGCACCGTACGCACCGCCGCCGGGATCGCCAAGATCACCGCCACGAGCCACAGCCACCAGCCATTGCGCAACGTCCAGGCGACGTAACGTCGCACGCGGTCACTGGGCGCCGCCTCTGATTCCGAAGGCAAGCTCACTTCACCGCTCCGTGCGCGGGAACGCCAGGCAAGACCACCCCCCAACGCGCATTGAACACGCGCCGAATCAGCGACGAGACCACGACCGCATACAGCGATCCCACGACGACATCGAAAATCCAATGGTGGTCGAGGTAGACCGCGGCAAAACACATCGACAGATAGAACCAGGTCAAGAGCACGCGCCCGAGCCAGCGGTGCCGCCGAAAGCCGTCGATCAGCAGCAACAGCGGGTAGGCCACATGCAGCGAGGGCACCGCGCCGAACACGTCACTCGAGCGGCCATACATGCCCGAGAAGAACGAGATCCCGAGCCACGCATCGACCCGAGCCAAATTCGGCCCTTCGCTAGCGTGCGTCGCGAGATCCACGACGCACCCGTGCTGGTGGTAATACCAAGGCGGTGCCGCTGGATAGAGGTGGTACGTGATGAACCCTGCCACGTTCATGACCAAGAACGACCAAGTGAAGCGTTGCAGGGCTGGGTAGTCGCGGCGAAACAGATAAACCGCGTACGCGACCATCACCCACAGGAACGTCGCGTAGGGGACCGCGAAGTAGTAGTCCCAAAACGGCGTGGCGTGCTGCTGGAAGTAGTCGTGCCACGTGGTGTGGACGCCGTTCAATTCCACGCCGAAGAAGCGCTGGTCGATGGCCCGTAGATCGCAGACATGCACGTTGTCCGTGGTCAGCCCGACGTTCTTCACGCTGCGCATCGAGTCGTAGAGCACGCCCACGAGGCCAATCGGCAAAATGCCGAGATACAGGCGTTTGCTCCAAGGCGAGGCATACGCGAGCGCGGTCGCCACGAGCGCCAGCGCCAGGTGATCCCAGCGCAACTTGCCCTGCACCGCCCAAAACGCGCACAACAGCCAAAACGGCGCTGTCGGGAGCAACGGCCAACGCGGCCAGAGAGAGCGGACGTGGGCCGCCAATCGCGTACCGATCGGATTCATGCGGTGGCTCTCCTCGAGAACACCCACAGTCGCTGCGCCGGATACGAAACTAGTGCAAAGGCCGCCAATTTGGCCGGCAGCCAAGCGATGCGCGGCGACCAGCCCAGCCCTTCCACCGTCGCGGCGAGCAGCAAGCGCAGCGCGAGAAACGTCGCCAACGAGACAGCGGCGTAGCGAATGGCCTGCGGCCAGATGCCCTCACTGCTGCGCGCAAACGTGTAATGGCGATTGATCATGAAGTTGACCACCGCGCCGGCGATCGCGCCCGCTGCGGCAACGAATCCATAGTGCCTGGGTAGCGCGAACAGCAAGAGCTGGTAGACGACGCCGTCCGCAATCGTCGCCGCACCCGAGGACAGCGTCGCTTTCAGAACGACGAACAGCTCGCTCGTGCGCGCAGGCTCATGCACTCTTGGCGATGGCATGGTGTTCGCGACCCTCGACCTCGGTCAGAGATTCATCGAGCACGGCCAGCGCTTCGTCAGCCTCGGCGTCGGTCAAGATCAGCGGCGGGTTGATGCGCACGCGCGGCGCGTACGCCATGGTCACCAAACCGCGGCGCAGCGTCGCGTCGAACAGCTTGCGGCACTCGGCACCGGTCCAGGCTTCACGCGTGCCCGGCTTCACCAAATCAAACCCCAAGAACAGGCCCTCACCGCGCACGTTGGCCATGCTCGGGTGGTGCTCGGCAAGCGACGAAAGCCCCGTTTTCAGCCGTGCGCCGACGCTGGCCGCACGCTCCACCAAATGCTCGTCGCGAATGATCCCGACGCTCGAGGCTATGGCCGCGGCGGCCAACGGATTGCCGCCATAACTGGAAGACGAAAAGCTCGGCTTCGACCAAGGCTCGGCGCTGGCGATCTCGGCGCGAGTCGCCACTGCGGTCGCGGGGTAACCGCCGCCCATGCCTTTGCCGAGCGTCATGATGTCCGGCTGAATCCCAGAGTGCTCGATGCCGAAGGAGCGTCCCGTTCGCGCAAAGCCCGTGATCATCTCATCAGCGATCAAGAGCGCGTCGTTTTCACGCGCAACTTCCTGAATCGCGCGTAGAAAGTCCGGCGGCGGCACGATGTTCCCAGCCGTGCCTTGCATCGGCTCGACCAGCACTGCAGCGAGCTTGCCCGTGGTCTCCTTCTTCAACTTGTCGCGCGCAAACTCCACGCACAGTAGCCCGCAGGAGGGGTGCTGGAGTTTGAACGGGCAGCGCGCACAATCCGCATACGGCGTGAGGTGCGCGCCCGGCGCCATCGGTCCCAAGCCGTGTTTGAAGTCACTGCCCATCTGCGCCAGAGCACCGCTGGTCTTGCCGTGAAAACCGCCCCAAAAGGACAGCACTTCGAATTTTCCGGTGTGGGCCCGCGCCAAACGCAGCGCGCTCTCCACCGCCTCGGCGCCGCCCGAGAATAGCTGCACCTTGTTCAGGTTCTTGGGCAGCATTTCCGCGAGCAGCGTGAGCGCTTTGAGGCGCGCTTCGGTCGTGAACGAACCGACGTGGATCTTCGCCAACTGCGCGCCGAACTCGGCCAAATAGCGCGGGTGCGCATAGCCCAGCGCAGCAACGGAAATGCCGGCCACGAAGTCCAAGAAGCGATTGCCGTCGACGTCGAGTAACTCACTGCCCGAGCCAGAGTCGACCGCGATCCCGGCGTACTCCCAAATCGCTTGCGTGCCCGGCGCAAGGTGCTCGCCCTCGGCATGACGCAGCGCTCGTGATTTTGGTCCCGGAAGGTCCGTGATCACGCGCAGCCGGCGCTTCGGTTCCGAAGTTGGGCTCATGCGCGCCCCCTCGGACCGCGGCCCAGCTCGACCAAGGCGTGCCGCGCAGCACGAGTGAGCTGCACCGCAGCCAAGTTCGAGACCACAGCCACGACTCCCACCGCCAGCAACGTCAGCGGCATTTGTACGGGAAAGTTCGTCATTTGCAAGAGCGGGCCGAGCAGCAAGCCCGCAGTCAAGTACGCGATGCGCTCATGCCGACGCATCAATCCACCGGGCAGCGAGAGGTTCATGGCCTCACTCTTGGCGCGCACGTAGCTCACGAGCATTGAGCCGAGGAGCCCGAACAAAACCAAGAGTAACGCAGGGACTGATTCCCGATAGTAGATCGCGAGGCCCAGCAGCGGTGCAGCATCGGCATAACGATCCACCACTGCGTCCAGCACTTCACCGGCGTCGGAGGAGAGCCCGCGTTCGCGAGCAACGATGCCATCCAGCGAATCGAAGGCGGCTCCGAACAGCAGAGACGCGCCAGCCGCTGGCAGCATGCCGAGCGCCGCGAAGGGCAACGATGCGCCAGAAATCAGCAGTGAAATCAGCGTGAGCGTATCCGGAGAGACGCCCGTGCGCGAAACACCGCGACCGATCGCGCGTAGTGCCCAGTGAAATGCCTCGATCGGGAAACGACCGAGCAGCACCGTACTCGACTCACGCTGCACGCGCGGATCCAGGGCACGCCCTGCGATCGCCACGCGTACAGCATAAGCCGCTAGCACCAACGCGGGCAGCGCGAGAAAGAGCCCGATCAGCGCCTTCTCTTGAAGCCCGAGCGTGGTCATGGCCGCGAAGGCGCGGCGCGGTGCTGGCCGTTCGTGCGCGCACCGTTCTCGCGTGCTGGAGGCCGTGCGTCCACGATTGCAATCTCACGCGAGCTCGAGCTGGCGGACAGGTAGGCGGCGGAGATCACCTTGATGCACTCGATGGCATCGCGTGCATCCGCTCCTACGTAGTCAGACGTGGCGATGGCCGTCTTGAATTTGTCGAGCAAGCTACCGAACCACTCTTTGTGACTGGCATCCATCCAGTGCGAGGGCACGGACTGCACGCCAGCGCGCCGCGCCAGATCGGGTCGCTGCGCCACCAAATCGTCACGAACCAACAATTGGACCTGGTCGTCATCGACGGTGATGGCGCCGTACTCGCCGTGGATGGTGTACATCACTTTGCGAGCACCTGCCGTCCAGGTGAGCTGGGCTGTCGCGATGCCGTTCGGGAACGTCAGCGTGCAGCTGAAGTTGTCCTCGGTGTCGAAGTCGCCCAGGGTGTTGGCCTTTGCGCTAACGGACACCGGGTGCGAACCGAGCCATTCGAAGGCGAGGTACAGTGTGTGACTGCCGTGGTCCATGGCGATGCCGCCGCCCGAAAACCGGCGTTCGCGCCGCCAATCAGGCCGCCACTCGCTGACGCCCCGAGCGTGTGTCGTGCGAAAGGTCTGCAACGTAACCAGGTGAACTCGACCGATGCTGCCGCTCTCGATCAACCCGCGCACGGTCTTGATGACCGGCGCATGCTTGTAGTTATGACAGGGGAAAAACACTCGTTTTGCGCGTTGCGCGTGTTCCGCCAGGGAGATTGCCTCTTCCGGGGACACAGCGATCGGCTTCTCACACAGAACGTGCAGGCCGCGATCGAGCGCGGCGTGCGCGATTGCCGCGTGGGCGTACGGCGGGGTCGTGATGTCTACGAAATCGATACGGCCCGCTTCAGCCTGCAGCATCTCCAAGTGGTCCGCGTAGACGCGAGCCTCCGGAAAATCCCGCTGAGCTGCGGCGCGCCTGGCCTCATTACTGTCAACAATTGCGACTATTTCGAAATCACCCACGCCCGTGTGTCGTTCTGCGTAGACGGGGGCGTGTCCCTTGCCAGCAATGAAACCGTAGCCGATAAGGGCGCAACGTAAGGTCTGTGTCACGCGAAACCTCTCCTGAAAAACCGAGGCAGTTGGGGAGCGCGAGCTTGGTTTTCGAGCGTCACTCGATAACGAAATCTGCTCGAGTCCTTAACTGTTGTGTAACTAGGGCGCGTGCTCGACGTGTCAAGGTTCGGAGCTAACTCGTTGAACCAATTTGCAGCCTTGGGCCGCGATTCAAGTAACCAGCGCGTTACTGTTGAGAATGCTTGCGACCTTTTTGTCGGCACCGGGTTGTTGCGAAATGTGAGCCCCCCGAAATGGCGAGCTGGCGTTGCGACGGATCGCTCGCGGAAGTGCAAATCTGAACAGACAAATCGCCCACTAGGGGGTTTCAGGTTGCCCACATTGGCTTCAGGTTGAAGCGTTGGTTGCTGACTTCAGAAAGTATCGATGACCGCGCACAGCCTCGAACAAGAGCCCGAAACCCAAACGCCCACGGCCAGCGGAGCAACGTTAATGCGCAGTCTTTTCTCGCTGCTTGGCGAGAAGTGGACGCTCGTCGTGCTCACTGCGCTCCGCTCCGAGAGGCGGCGTTTCAGCGAACTCAAGCGTGAAATACCGGGCGTCTCTCAACGCATGCTGGCCCAGACGCTACGCGAGCTCGAACGCGCACACTTCGTCGATCGCATCGTCTTGTCGACGACGCCGCCGCGGGTCGAGTACGTGTTGACGGACCTCGGGCGCGGCCTGTTCCCGCATTTGCGGGCAATGCGCGAGTGGGCGATGTTACATGAAGACAAGTTGTTCAGCGTGCCACCGCCCGCAGCCGGTTGACATTCCACCGACGCTGTTCTTCGGATCTTGAAGTAGTGTGAAACGCGGCCTGTGGGTCTCGGCACTCACCCGCGCGGCGCTACGTATAGGAAGACGGCTGCGAACGGCGTGATTGGAACGACCGATTGCTCTGTGTATTCCAGGGCTTGGTCGCCGGATTAATTTCAAAGGCAACTGTCCGTTGCTAAACGCCATGAACGCCTTATATCTCGTAGCGTTCTTTCCTCAATCCGAAGGCTTCCATGGCGACCGCGACGGCAGAGATCGACACCGCACCGACAACAAAAGAAACCAGTGAACCGCGCAGCAAGCGAGGACTCGTCCTCGGGCTGATCGCCGCCGCCGTGATTGGCGCTGGCGGCATTTGGTACGTCACGCATCACGGTTTGGAGAACACGGACAACGCGCAAATCGATGGCGATGTCGTGTCTGTGCCGGCGCGCGTCGGCGGTGTGGTGACGAAGATCTCGTTCGTAGATAATCAGCGCGTCAAGACCGGCGATCTGCTGGCTGAGTTGGATTCGGCGCCTGCACAGGCGCGCCTGGCGGAGGCCGAAGCGAACCTGTTTGCCGCGCAAGCGCAAGCCGACGCAGCAGATGCCACCGCACGAGTCGCCGAAACCAACGCGATTGGCGACAAGTCCGTCGCCGATGCTTCGTTGATCACCGCAGCCGTGGGCGCCGCGTCGAGCTCGGACCAAATCAAAGAAGCCGCAGCTCAGCTCGATTCGGCGCAGACCTCGTTCGCTCAAGCGCAGACCGACAATGAGCGCGCCAAGCGACTCTTCGGTACTGGCGCGATCTCGCAAGCCGAGTCCGATCGCGCGGATACCCAGCTAAAAGTAGCCCAATCTTCGGTGGATGTGGCGCGCGCGCGGCTGACGGCGATCAAGAACTCGGCGGTGCAGGCGCAGAGCCGCGTGGTCGAAGCCAAAGCCAAGGCCAAGATTTCGAACGACGTGGCCACGCAGATCCAGCTTGCCCAAGCACGCGCCAAAGCAGCCCACGCGCAAGTGGACACGGCGAAGGCCGCGCGCGACTTAGCCGCGCTCGATTTGTCGTACACCAAGATCTTCGCGCCGAACGATGGTGTCGTCTCGAAGAAGAGCATCAACGTCGGTCAGATGTTGTCGCCCGGGCAAAGCATCGTACAGCTCGTGACCGACAAACTTTGGGTCACCGGCAACTTCAAAGAGACGCAAGTTGCTCAAATGCGAGTCGGCCAGCCCGCGACCGTCGAGGTCGACGCTTTCAGTGGCGCGTCGATCCAGGGTGAGGTCGAGAGCTTTTCGGGCGCGACGGGTGCCAAGTTCACGCTGCTACCGCCGGACAACGCGACCGGTAACTTCACCAAAGTCGTGCAACGGTTGCCCGTGCGTGTGCGGCTCCACGAGTTGCCCAGCGGCATCACGCTGCGTCCGGGCATGAGCGTCGATCTGACGGTCAACACCCGCAAATAGGCGGCAAATCGAGGCCAAATGGCACAATCCGGCGTGGCGATACCCGCCCAGCCACGGGCGGCCGCGGGCGGCAAATGGGCGATCGCGATTGCGGTCGCACTGGGCGCGTTGCTCGAAGTCGTGGACACCAGCATCGTCAACGTTGCGTTGACGGACATGCAGAACACGCTCGGCGCAACGCTGTCCGAGGTGAGCTGGGTCGTGTCCGGCTACGCCGTGGCGAACGTCATCGTGCTGCCGCTGACCGCTTGGCTCGGTGAGCGCTTCGGCAAGAAGCGCTACTTCATCTTCTCCTTGGTCGGCTTTACCGTGGCGTCGATCATGTGTGGGCTAGCTTCGACGCTGCCCATGCTGGTGATCGCGCGTGTGCTGCAAGGGTTGATGGGCGGTGGTCTGCTCGCGAAAGCGCAGGCGATCCTGTTCGAGACATTTCCGAAGGAAGAGCAAGGCGTAGCCCAGGCGTTCTTCGGCGCCATCGTGATCGCTGGGCCGGCGATCGGGCCAACGCTCGGCGGCTACCTCGTGACCAACATCGGTTGGCGCTGGATCTTCTTCGTCAACGTTCCGCTCGGCATTTTGGCCGTACTGATGTGTCAGGCCAGCCTCAAGCCGGACACCGAACAGCGAAATACCTCGCAGATCGACTGGATCGCGATCTTGATGCTGGCGACCGGCCTCGGTTGTTTGCAGACCTTCTTGGAAGAGGGCAACTCCGAGGATTGGTTCGAGTCTCGGCTGATTGTGACGTTGTTTGCGGTCGCGATCGTCTCGATTGTGGCCTTCGTTCATCGTCAGCTGAACAGCAAGAACCCGGTCGTGGACTTGCGCGTGCTGCGTTACCGGTCGCTGTGGGCGGGCAGCATCCTCAGCGTGATCGTCGGCATGGCTCTTTACGGCACGTTGTTCGCGGTGCCGATCTTCGCGCAGACGTTGATGCACTACACGTCGCAAGAGACGGGCATGTTGCTCTTGCCGAGTGCGCTCGCCTCCGCCGTGACGATGATCGGCGCGGGCCAAATCATTCGCAAGATCGACTCCCGGCTAGCCTTGGTGACCGGCGCTTGCATCTTGGTATTCGCCGTTTACCAACTGAGCAACCTGACCTCGCAGACCGGCGTCGATGATTTCTTCTGGCCACTGATCATTCGCTCGGTCGGCACGGTGGCCATGTTTTTGCCGCTAAATATGGCCACATTGAGCCCGATCCCGAAGCACGACATCGCCAAAGCCTCGGGCTTCTTCAACCTGACTCGCCAGCTCGGCGGCAGCGTTGGCGTCGCGTTGCTCACGCTATTGCTGTCCCAGCGCCAAGCCTTCCACCGCGCGGTGCTGGTGGAAAAGATGCCACTTGGCGATCCCGGCTTGGCCGACCGCGTGCACGCCCTGAGCGGCGCGTTCATGGCCAAAGGCGCGGTGCTCGTCGACGCGCAGAACCAAGCGCTCGCTTCGCTCAACGGCATCGTGAACCGCGAAGCCCTCGTGATGTCGTTCAACGACACCTTCTTCGCAACCGGCGCCGTAATCCTCGCCTTCTTGCCGCTCGTGCTCTTGCTCGGCAAAGCCGACAAGAACGCCAAGGTCGAAGCGGGCCACTGAGCCCAACCACATCACGCTAACCTCACCCCGGGTCCATCACCCGGGGTCGGGTTTTGAGAGTGGGCGCCCACGATCCAGCAGCGCACCTCGAGCGGCGGCGTTGTTACCGCGCACTGCGGCTTCTCAGCTCATTGCTCGAATAGCGGCGCGAAACCGCCGAAGATCATGCGCTTGCCGTCGAAGGGCCAGTTCGACGGATCGGTTTGCATGCGCGGGTCCTTCATCACCTTCTCGTTGACTGCATTCCGGTGAGCGCGGGATTCATAGGTGATCCACGCGAACACGACCGTCTCGTCGTCGGTCATGGCAACGCTCTGCGGGAACGATGTGAGCTTGCCTGGCTTTACGTCGTCCGCGATCCACTCGCGGTAGTCGAGCGCGCCATGTTCGAGCCAAACCTCCGTGGCCGTTCTCGCCAGCTTCTTGTAGTCGTCCAGCTTCGCTTTCGGGACCGGCACGACGAATCCATCCACATATGACATAGCAACCTCCTCTTGCTGCAACTTGCAGCTAAGCGTTCAGCTCCAACCCATCTCGGTCAACGAGGCAAATTGAGCCACGCACAGGAACCGCCACGACACTTCATCCAGCGCCCCAGAGAAGAGAGGACTAACCGCCGACCCGCAGAGGCCGCAGAGCCTCAACAATGCCCACAGCCCCAAGTGCACCAAAGAAGTGCAAAAGTTTTTGGGGTTTCCGCTAACCGGCGCACTCCGCCATCTCTACGACGTAGAGCGTCGCCCCAAGCAACCCCAAACTCTCTCTCTGATCTCTGCGGCCTCTGCGGCTCGGCGGTCTAACTCAGGGAGCGCCCTCAGTCGCGCAGAACTCTAAACTTGGACGTGAATAGTGCGCTGCGCGAGCCGCATCGCGCCGGGAACTGCGCCGTGTTGCGAGGTGCGTTGCTGGATTGTGAGCGCCCCCAATCCCTGAAGCGGAATGCGCGGCAATTGGTCGCAGCCTGTGCGGTGGGGCACATCTGCTAGGTTACTGGGGTGACTGCACGAACGCCTGCCTCGGTAGCGACTGCGCCGAAGATTGGCCTGGCCTGGCTGGTGCGCCTGCGCTGGCTGGCGATTGCCGGGCAGCTTGCGATTGTGGCTTTGGCCGTCTTGGTGCTGCGCATATCGTTGCCGCTGCCGCTCGTGGCAGCGCTGATTTCGATCACCGCGCTGAGCAATTTGGCGCTGACGGCGTGGCTACGGAAGAGCGAGCCTTCGGCGCACGTGCTGTCGGGTGTGCTGTTGCTCGACGTGCTGACGCTGACGGGTCTGCTGTTGTGCGCGGGCGGGGCTTCTAACCCTTTTAGTGTATTTTATTTGGT
>Ga0164309_10000066_pt1 | contig 58004 bp, 56 predicted proteins | sample Whisoiple_247_MG_FD_109984 | JGI IMG/M metagenome (GOLD analysis project Ga0164309, IMG submission 109984) | Soil microbial communities amended with fresh organic matter from upstate New York, USA - Whitman soil sample_247_MG | ecosystem: Environmental > Terrestrial > Soil > Unclassified >... | reverse complement strand
GTGCACGACCATCGTTAGGTCGGGCGAGCTCTTGCGCGTGACCACGCCGAAGCGCCGCACATCCTCAGGCAAGCGAGGCAACGCCTGGGCAACGCGGTTTTGCACTTGGACCTGCGCCAAGTCCAGATCCGCGCCAATGCGGAACGTGGCCGTGAGCGTCATCGAGCCGTCCGCGTTCGACGACGAGTTCATGTACAGCATGCCCTCCACGCCGTTGATCTCTTGCTCGAGCGGCGCGGCCACGGTTTCGGCGATCGTCTTCGGGCTCGCGCCGGGATACTGCGCGCGGACCACGACCGTCGGCGGCACGACCTCGGGATACTCGGAAATCGGCAGCAAAAACGCCGAAATCACCCCGAGCACGAAGATGACCATCGAGAGCACGCCCGCGAAGATCGGGCGATCGACGAAGAAGCGCGCGAATTTCACGGCTTCACCTCGGCCACCTTTTCGAGCTGTGCGGCATCACGCATCGCGACTTCTTGAGTGGCCACCGTGGCGCCCGGGCGCACTCGCTGCAGACCGCGCACGACGATGCGTTCGCCCGTGTTCAGCCCCTCGCGCACGATGCGCAGGCCGCCATTGAGCGGCCCCAACTTGACGGTGCGGTGCTCGACTTTGCCATCGGCACCCACAACCCAAACGTAGCGTCGATCTTGATCGGTACCCACCGCCAGATCGGCGATCAGCACCGCGTCATGCGAGCCCTCTTCGGGCAGTTGCACGCGCGCAAACAAGCCGTGTACCCAGTGTCCATCCGGGTTCTTGAGCACTGCGCGCACCTTGATCGTCCCGGTTTGCGGATCGACGCGATTGTCGACGAAGTCGAGCGCCACCTCGTGCGGAAACCCCTCCTCACCCGAGAAGCCGACACGCGCGGTAGCACCCGGTGTGCGCCCGAGCCGCAGCGCGCGCGTTTCGTCTACGTCCACGTAGACGTAGAGCGGATCGACCGAGACCACGGTCGTGAGTGGCGTCGGCAAACTCGGACCAACAAGATTGCCTGGAGTGACCAAGAAGCGGCCGATTCGCCCAGAAATCGGCGACCGCACATAGGCGTAGTCCAAATCCAACTCGGCTGAATTGACGGCTGCGCTGGCCACCTGAGTGCGCGCTTCGAGCTGGTGGAAGGTCGCGCTGCGTTGGTCCCAATCTTGCTCAGAGATGACGCTCGCTTGAAACAGTTGCTCTCCGCGTGCGGCGTTCTTGCGCGCGAGCTCGACGTCCACGCGTGCGCTGGCGAGCTCGGCACGCGCGCGATTGAGCGAGGCTTGGTAGGGCTTGGGATCGACCTCGAACAAGAGCTCGCCCTTCTTCACCAGATCCCCCTCGTGGAACGCGGCGCGCGTCAAATAGCCGGTAGCGCGCGCACGGATTTCGACCGTGCTGGGTGACTCGGTGTGGCCTGTGTGTTCGCTGAACTCGGTGACGGTTGCCTGAGTGACCGGCGCGACGGTCACCTGTGGCCGCGCATCCGCCGGGCCCGCGTGGGCCTCTTTCTCGATGTTCTTGGCGCAACCCGCACTCGAGAGCGCCACGGTGCAAAACACGATCGACGCCGCGACGCGCGCAAACTGCGCGTCGTGATTGCGAAGCTTTCCGTTCATGCGCGGAACCTGGAGCCAATACCCCGATAGTCAATCAACTATTTGAGTATACAAACCGTAACGGGAAAGCCGTGCTACCGTGTGACGTGATGGTTTCGAAACCGATGAGCCCGGAAGAACGCGCCAAGGTGTTCAAAGCGCTCGCCGACCCACGCCGGGTGGAGATCGTCGAGCTGCTAGCCAAGGGTTCGCAGTGCGGCACCAACATCGCCGAGTCGCTCGGCATCAGCGTGGCCCTGCTCTGTCATCATTGGGAAGTATTGGTAGACGCGGGGATCCTGAAAAAAGAGCGCCAAGGGCAACTTCGCATCTGCAGCCTCGACGCTGAGCGCTTGCGCGAAGCGCTGAACATGGGTGCCGCTCTCGCCGACCCGCAAGCCCCCGCGAAGGGAAGAGCGAGCACCGCGAAGAACGCACGAGCGAGACGATCACCAAAATCAGCGACCGGTCCGCAGGCCCCACGCCCACCGGCCCCCAAATCAAAGTCGTCAGCACAGCCTCGAACGCGCACGACCTAGTAACCAGTGCATTCAGAATCGGACGCGCGATTCGTTTGCATGGACACTTGGACAAGACACGCGCGTCACTGATTTTGGGGGCGCCCCAGACCCGGCATCGCACCTCACAGGCAAGCGTGGTTCCCGACACGAGGACGGCTCCCTGAGTTTGAACCGCCGAGCCGCAGAGGCCGCAGAGATCTGAGGGAGATGTTGAGGGGGGTTCGCAGCTTGCCCGCAAGGTTCGGCGTCGTTCACGACGATGAACGGAACTAGCGTGCGTCGGAGAGATTCAGCCCGCGCCACATCGCCCGACGAATGTGCGAAACTGCCGCGATGACACCGGCACAAATCACCGAAGTCTGGGCCATGCTCGATCGTGAGGCGCTCGCTGAGATCACTCGCAAGGGCCCGCCTCCGGTGTTCGCGACGATCAGCGGCGCCCACTTGTATGGCTTTGCGTCGCCCGACAGCGATGTCGACTTGCGTGGTGCGTTTCTGTTGCCAGCCAGAGACTTACTCGGTCTCCATCCGCCCTCGGAAACAGTGACCATCGAAGACAAGACCAGCATCGACTTGGATTGGGTCGCTCACGACATCCGCAAGTTCGCGCGGATGATGGTCAGTCACAATGGCTATGTGCTCGAGCAGCTCTACTCACCGTTGGTAGTGTTCTCGACGCCCGCTTTTTCCGAGCTACGCGAACTCGGGCTTGGCTGCATCACTCGACCGACAGTCAAACACTACCTCGGGTTCGCGCACGGTCGACGCAAACGATTGGCCGAACCCGATCCCACCGTGAAGCATCTGCTGTATGCATATCGCGTGTACCTATCGGGCATCCACTTGATGCGCACGGGCGAGGTCATCGCCAATCTCGGCGTGCTGAACGACGCGATTCGGCTACCGGAAGTGAACGAGCTCGTGCAGCGAAAGCAGCAGGGCGCTGAGAAAATGCTGCTCACCAGCGGAGAAATTGCTCAGCACACTGGGCACTTGGATCGCCTCGAAGCAGAGCTCCAGCGCGCGCACGAACTGAGCATGTTGCCCCACGAGGCGACGACCGCCGAGGCTTTGAATGACTTCGTGGTACAGCTACGCATGAAGCAACTCACGGGGTGAACGTGTTCGATCCGAACCCACACACGATCTTCGTGACGCTCGCCGGCAGCCAAGCGCATGGCACGGCGCGCCCGGGCTCGGACGTGGACCTCCGGGGCGTGTGCATTGCACCGCTCTCTGTACGCTTGTCCTTGTTTCGAGAGTTCGAGCAGAGCGAGGCCCCGCTCGAGGGCTCGCTCTGGGAGCAGGTGCGTTCGCGGATCGCCGCTCATCCGACCGCAGCGAATGGACTCCAAGTGCGCAGTGAGAGTGTGGTGTTCGAACTCGCCAAGTTCTTGCGCTTGTGTGCGGCCGCCAATCCCAACGCGCTCGAGATCTTGTTTGCAGACGAGCGTGATTGGCTGTTTGCGGCTCCTGCCTGGCAAAGCCTAGTCGCGCAGCGCCAGCAATTCTTGACCAAGAAGGTCGGGCAAACCTTTCTCGGCTACGCGCTGGCGCAGCTCAAGCGCATTCGCACGCACCGCGCCTGGTTACTCACCCCGCCCAAGGCTAAACCCTCCCGCGCGGACTTCGGCTTGCCAGATTCGAGCACGCTCGGGCGCGACGACCAGCATCGCATCGAGCAAGGAATTGCCGACAAAATTCGCAGCTACGGCATCGACACGCTCGACCTACCGAAAGCGACGCGGGTGGCGCTCGATGAACGCTTGCGCGCATTCTGGCAAGACACGCTCGCCTGCTCCGAAGAAGAGTTGGAGAACCGCATGCGCGCGGTCGCAACGCAGTCGCTGAGCTTGCCCGTAGCGGTCGTCGCAACGCTCAATGCGGAGCGACGGTACCTCGCGGCATTGAAGGATTGGCACTCGTACCAAACTTGGCAGAACGAGCGAAATGCTGCGCGCGCAACGCTCGAACGCGAACACGGCTACGATACGAAGCACGCCATGCACCTCGTGCGCCTGATGCGCATGGGCTTGGAAATCTTGAACACCGGCGAGCTCCGGGTGCGCCGCCAGGATGCCGCCGAGTTGAACGAGATCCGCGATGGATCGCTCGATTACGACACATTGCTGACTTTAGCCACGGATCTGCAACGCGGACTCGAGCAAGCAGTTCGAGTCAGTCACTTGCCGAGCGATGTCGACTTCGCACACGTGGACGCACTTTCGCTGTCACTTGCCCGCGGTTCGGAATAGCGCGCTGCGCGACGTCGCACCGGAACGTTTCACGATTGCGACGTAGCCGTCAGCGTTCTGCAGCATGCACTCAGTAGCGTGCGCGCGAAATTCGAAAAGTAAGCACGCCTCGGAGGGTTCGCCATGACTACTGATCGTCGCAAATTCGTCAAAATGTTGGGTGCGGGAGCACTTGCAGCGGCACTCCCGCAGAGCATCAAGCGCGCCTTGGCGATCCCGGCTCACCATCGCACGGGCACGATCGAGGACGTCGAGCACATCGTGATTTTGATGCAGGAAAACCGCTCCTTCGATCACTACTTCGGGACGCTGCGCGGGGTGCGCGGCTTCGGTGATCCGCGCGCGGTGAAGCTGCCGTCAGGCGATCCGGTGTGGCATCAGCCGAATGGGGCGAGCAAGGTCCTGCCGTTTCGACCGGATGTGCCGGACATGGGCTCAGCGTTCTTGGAGGACACCGCGCACAACTGGGCGGATACGATTCGGGCCTGGAACAACGGCAAGTACGATCAATGGATCCCGCAAAAGGGCACCAGCACCATGGCGTACATGAAGCGGAAGGATATTCCGTTTCAGTTCGCGCTCGCTGACGCGTTCACGATTTGCGACGCTTATCACTGCTCGTTCATGGGCGCGACCGATCCGAACCGCTACCATATGTGGACTGGCTGGATCGGTAACGACGGCAAGAACGGCGGACCCGTGCTGGACAACTCCGAAGCCGGCTACGATTGGTCGACGTATCCGGAACGCCTGCAAAAAGCCGGGATTTCTTGGAAGGTGTACCAGGACATCGGTCAAGGTCTCGACCAAGCGCACTATTGGGGTTGGGGCCCGCCGTACATCGGCAACTACGGTGACAATTCGCTGCTCTACTTTCATCAGTATCAGAACGCAGCGGAGGGCAGCCCGCTCGCCGAGGGCGCGCGCACGGGCACGAACATTTCGGCCGGCGGCACGTTGTTCGATCAGTTCAAGAAGGACGTCGCCGAGAATCGCCTGCCCGCGGTTTCGTGGCTAGTGGCACCCGAGGCCTACTCGGAGCATCCCAATTGGACACCGAATTTCGGTGCTTGGTACGTGTCGCAAATCTTGGACGCGCTCACCGACAACCCGGAAGTGTTCAGCAAAACGGCGTTCTTCCTGATGTACGACGAGAACGACGGGTTCTTCGATCACATGGTGCCGCCGACGCCGCCCACCTCGCGCGCACAAGGCGTCTCCACCGTCGATGCCTCGCTCGAGATCTTCAACGGCAATGCCGAGCATTCGGTGACCGGTCCGTACGGCCTGGGCATTCGCGTGCCGATGATCGTGATTTCGCCTTGGAGCAAGGGTGGCTGGGTGAACTCCGAGGTCTTCGATCACACCTCGTTGATTCAATTCATCGAGCGGCGCTTCGCCACGCGGCACAATCAATTGATCGAGACCAACATCACGGATTGGCGCCGCGCGGTAGCCGGTGATTTGACCTCGGCGTTCGACTTCAAAGCGCCCAATTCACACAAAGTGCATCTGCCGAGCACGGCGAGCTACGCGCCGCCGGACCAGGCGTCGCATCCAGACTTTTCGCCGAGCGTGCCAGCCGTGCAGTCCGTGCCGAAGCAAGAGCCGGGCGTACGCCCTGCCCGCGCGGTACCCTACGATCTCGACGTCTCCGCGGACACCGATCTCTCCGACGGCAAAGTGACGATCCGTTTCGGAAACTCGGGCAAAGCTGCGGCAGTGTACCAAGTGCGCTCAGCCAACGCGGCTGAGGGGCCTTGGACGTACACGGTGAGCCCGCGCGCTCGCGTGGTCGAAACCTTCGACCTGCGCAATAAGGGCCAATCCAAGTACGATCTGTCCGTGTACGGCCCGAACGGCTTCTTCCGCTCGTATCGAGGCAGCGTCGAAAGCTGGGACAAAGCGAACCTGAGCGTCGATACGCAGTGCGAATCCGATCACGGCCTCACGCTCGACGTTCGCAACAAGAGCCGGCAAACCGCGCGCATTCGCATCTACGACGCCTACGGCAAGCGCACGCTCGAACGCGCCGTCGGCCCCAATCAAAACCTGATCTGGCACTGGAGCCTAGAAGACTCCTACGGTTGGTACGACCTAACGCTCACGGTCGACTCCGACTCGACCTTCAAGCAACAACTCGCCGGCCACATCGAAACTGGCAAAGACAGCATGAGCGACCCATTGCTCGGTGCGTAACGGCCAACATCGGCCGAGAGAGGGGAAGACCGCCAAGCCGCCAAGCCGCCAACTCCTCTCGACATCTCAGAGCCCTCAGCATCCACCGGAGCTCACGAATGAATTTTGGGGTCGCGAAACACGCCGGCCTGAGTCGTGTTTTCGACTCGGTACGGTCGACTGGGTGAACCCCAATCTCCTCTTGGCGTTCTCCCTTGGCGGCTTGGCGGCTTGGCGGTTCAACGTCAGGGAGCGCACTGAGCGTTACTCCGCGTCGGCTCGGCTGGCTCGGCGGAGTTCGCGGTGGGATTTGGGGGGGCGGTCTTCGTCTTGGAGTTGGCGGTCGAGCATGTCGGCGTAGGCGCCGCCGCGGCGGAGTAGCGAGTCGTGATCGCCGACTTCGGCGATTCGGCCTTGAGAGAGCACCACGATCATATCGGCGCTGCGAATCGTGCTCAGGCGATGCGCGATGATGAACGTGGTTCGGCTCTTCAACAGACGCTGCATCGAGACTTGGATCAGTTGTTCGCTTTCGCTGTCTAGGTTGCTCGTGGCTTCATCCAAGATCAGGATCCGTGGATCCGCGAGGATGGCGCGGGCGATCGATAAGCGCTGACGCTGCCCGCCGGAGAGCTTGACTCCGCGTTCTCCGACCAGCGTGTCGTAGCCTTCGGGCAAGCGCGAGATGAACTCGTGGACGTTCGCGGATCGCGCAGCCGCTTCGACTTCTGATTCTGTCGCGTCACTCCGCCCGTAGGCAATGTTGTCCCGCACCGTGCCGTCGAACAGGAACGTGTCTTGTTGAACGATCCCGAGCAACTTGCGGTAGCTCTGCAGGCGAATATTGCGCAGGTCGACACCGTTCAAGCGAATCGCGCCGCTCGTGGGATCGTGGAAGCGGGCCACTAGATCCGTGATCGTGGTTTTGCCCGCGCCGCTCGCACCAACCAAGGCCACGACCGAGCCGCCTGGTATGCGCAGCTCGAAGTCGCGAATCACGGGCAGGTCTTTGCGATAGCCAAAATGGACGTGGTTGAAGTGCAGCTCCCAGACTCTTTCCGGAGCCTCCACAGCGCTCGGTCGATCGGGCTTTTCCGCGGGTCTGTCGAGCAGATCGCACACGCGCTCGAGCGCCGCGAGCCCGCGCTGCGTCTCACTGTTCGACTTCACCAGCTCCGTGATCGGATCGATCAAGCGCAAAAGATAGCCTTGGAAAGCCATCAACGTACCGACCGTCGTTTGGCCGCGCAGCACCAAGTATCCCCCAAAGCCGACGATGGTCACCTGCGTGAGCGGCATCACCAGATCCCAGACCAACGCCACGCCACGTTGAGTGCTCGTCGCCAAGCTGTGCTTGCGGATCACGGTGTGTTGCCCGAGCAAGAACGAGCTCTCTTCGCTGCGCTCCTGCGCGAAGCCGCGAACGACACGCAAGCCACTCAGCCCCTCGGTCACACGCGCGTCGATCTCGGAGCGGTCCTGACCCATGGATTTCCAGATCAGACGGCTGCGTCTGAGCCACACGTTCTGCGCGATCACGATCGGCGGCACGGCGAGCAACACGGCCGCGGCGATGCGCCAATCGAGCGTGAAGACCACCAACAGCGTCGCGCTCAATCTCACGGCGGACAACAGCGGACTCAAGAGCGCGGTCTGCAACAACGCGGTCGTTTGATCCACGTCGTTCGAGAGACGCGAAATCACGCCGCCGGTTTTCAGTTCGCTGATGTCGCCCATGGGCAGGCGCAACACGCGCCGGAACAAGCGTGCGCGCAAGGCAGACGAGAAGCGTGAATCGAGCAACTGAGCGCGAAAGCTGCGCCACAGGTCGAGCAGCGAATTGATCACGAACAGCGCGCCGATGCCTGCCGAGAGCAGCACCAACTGCCTCAATTTGCTGGGCAACGGCAGCGCGGAGCGCAGCACCACGCGATCGATGAGGTGACGAGAAACCAGCGGCCAAATCAAATCGATCGCGATACTGCACAGCCCCAGCGCCACGACCAACCCGAGCGTCCGTCGATGCGGTCGCAACCACTCGCCGCATGCTCGATAGCGTCGCAGACGTCGTTCATCGAGATTGAACAGCGACCGAAACGCGGTCCTGGGCTCGACTTCGTTCCGACTCGACTGACAGAAAGCGACGAAGCGCTGCTTGGACGTAATCGGCATACGGTTCATTGCTACAGCGTGAGCACCAGGTTTGGCGACGCTCACCCACATTAGCATCGCCCCGTAGCTCTGGCAGAGCTCACGTGCCGAGCAAATGCGCCCCACGCGCGAAGCAACGCGCTAATCTGTCTCAGTCACGCAGGACTTCGCGCAAGATCGGCTCTGCTTCGGCGCAGATGCGATCGAAAGAATCATCGCGGAAACCGAGCAAGGTACAGCTGTCGTCCACCATACCTACGGGGATAGTACACGCTGACATCGGCACGCCCTCTTCATCCGCTGGACCCAAGATGTGCGCGTCGAAACGCTGAGTCAGGTAGTCCGCGATGTTCACCACCGCGGCGATACGCACCGAATTGCCGGTGTGCTCGTGGTGATGATTGGCCACAATCAAGGACAGCTCAGTAGACAGGCCCCACAGTTTGGTCACCGTCTTCGACGCCTGCTCGTGGAGCGCGTTGATGTCCGGCCAGAGTTCGCGCAGAGGTGGCGGGTTTGCTTCTTTCTTGCGCAAAATGGACAGCAGCAAGGCCGCAAAGCCCACGTCATGCAAGAGCGCGCCGAGGAATGCTTGGTCCTCGACCACGCGCGCGTGACGACACACGACGCGCGCGAGATAAGCCGTAGCCGTCCCGTGCCGCCCAATCCGACGCATGATCTCGGCGTATTCTCCGGACGCCGTAAACACGCTCTTCTTCAGCGCCACATCGAACACGCTGTCGCGCACGGTGCGGATCCCGAGGCGCATCACCGCGTCACTCAACGAGCGCACGGGGCCGCGCCCCGCGTGGATCGGCGAACCGACCAGGCGCATCACGGCGCCGGCCAACATCTGATCCCGTTCCAGCAACCGAACGACGTCCTCGACATTCACGTCCGGCTTGGCGGCGAGCGCCACCAGTTCGAGCGCTACCGTTGGCAACGGCGGTGGCTTGTAGGTCGGATCCTCGAACGTTCGGAACAGCTGTGTGCGCAGTGTCGACGAATTACCGGAGGTAACCATACGCTCTGAATCACCCTTCAGAGGAAATCGTAACGCAAAGGCAAAGGTTCGGCAAAACGCCTGGCCCCGCGGACCGCGCACACCCCCGCCTTTGCGCGTCAGGCGCACGGTTCGGGGCTTTTAGGGGGGCACGCTGCGGGCCTGGTCCGTGCCAAGCCCGCGTCTGCGTGCGTGACGAATCAGAACTCGAACTTGCCGAACGCGCCCAATTCCTTGAACGCCTGAACCAGACGGGCGGCTTGGCCCTTCTCACCCAGGTGGACCCAAGCGCGCGGATCGATCACCTTCTTGTTCGGCTTGTCGGCGCCTTCTGGGTTGCCGAGCTGCGATTGCAAGTAGGCGCTCTTGTCGTCCATGTACTTCTTGATCGGCTGCGTGAACGCCCATTGCGTGTCAGTGTCGATGTTCATCTTGATCACACCGTAGGAAACGGCCTCGGTGATCTCCTCCGGGGTCGAGCCGGAACCGCCGTGGAACACGAAGTCGAGCGGCTTCGCGCCGGTCTTGCGCTCCTTCTCGACGTATTTCTGCGACTCGTCCAAGATCGCGGGCTTGAGCTTGACGTTGCCGGGGGCGTACACGCCGTGGGTGTTGCCGAAGGAGGCGGCCACGGTGAACGCGCCGATCGGGTTCAGCACGTCGTACGCGCGGAGCACGTCCGAGGGGCTGGTGTAGAGCTTGGAGTGATCGACGCCGGAGTTGTCCACGCCGTCTTCCTCACCACCGGTGACGCCGAGCTCGATTTCGAGCGTCATCTTCATCTTGGCCATGCGAGTCAGGTATTTGCGGCAGATCTCGAGGTTGTGCTCGAGCGGCTCTTCCGACAAATCCAACATGTGGGAGCTGAACAGCGGCTCGCCGTTCTTGGCAAAGTACTCTTCGCCCGCGGTCAGCACGCCGTCGACCCAAGGCAAGAGCTTGGCCGCGCAGTGGTCGGTGTGGAGGATGACCGGCACGCCATAGGCGGCGGCAACCGTGCGCACGTGCAGCGCGCCTGCAATCGAGCCGGCGATCGACGCCTGTTGCGCCGAGTTATCGAGGAACTTGCCGGCGTAGAACTGAGCGCCGCTCTGCGACAGTTGAACGATGATCGGGGCCTTCGCCTCGCGCGCTGCCTGCAAGGCGGCGTTCGCGGTGTGCGAGCCGATGACGTTGACCGCGGGCAACGCGCATTTCGTCTCCTTACAGTAAGCGAACAGCTCCTGAAGAGCGGTTCCAGTGATGACTCCGGGCTTTAGTTTCATGGTTGCCATGTGGGTATGCGCACCTGGTAGCACACCTTTCCGGCCGGCGGGAGAGTTCGCGAAGCGGGGAAAGCACCTGCCAAACTTGAAACCTGGCGGCCACAAAAGGTGCCGCGCGAGCGCGGGCCGGGTGAACGGTGCGCGCCCTTGGCCCACCATGGAATCGGCGGAAATTCGCGCTGACGCTATGCGTCGCGACCGCTAAGGCGTGTCGAGCACTTCCCGCACCTTGGCAGTGAGCGAGGCGATGGTGATAGGCTTTGCCAAGAAGGACATCGTGTCTTCCAGCAGGCCATGGCGCACGACCGTGCCATCGGTGTAGCCGGACATGAACAGCACCTTCATGTTCGGTCGCGTGGGAGCCAGGCGCTTGGCCAACTCCGGCCCGCTCAGCTGCGGCATGATCACGTCCGTCAACAGCAGGTCGATGGGCGTGGTCTGGTTCTCGGCGCTGCGCATGGCATCCGCCGCGTTTCGACCTTCAATCACGCGATAGCCGTTGCCACGCAAGATGCCGCCGGTGACGACGCGCACTTCGTCGTCGTCCTCGATCAGGAGAATGGTCTCGCTACCGCGCGAAATGCGCGGCATTGCCAGCGGGCGCACCGAGTCCTTCGGACGGTCGACACAGGGCAGGAAGACTTTGAAGGTCGTCCCTTTCCCGGGCTCGCTGTAGAGCCAAATCGTGCCGCCGCTTTGCTTCACGATGCCGAACACCGTCGATAGCCCGAGGCCCGTCCCTTTGCCTTTCTCCTTGGTCGTGAAGAACGGCTCGAAGACTCGGTTCTGCGTGAGCTTGTCGATCCCCTTGCCGGTGTCGCTGATCGCCAGCATCACGTGCTGGCCTGGCGTCACCCCTAGGTGTAGTTTGGCGTAGTCTTCGTCCAAGTAGACGTCCGCGGTCTCGATCGTCAGCTTGCCGCCGGTCGGCATCGCGTCACGGGCGTTCACGACCAAGTTCATGATCACCTGCTCCAGGCTACTCGGGTCGACTCGAACACGCGACAGAGTGGCAGTCGGACGAACCACCAAATCGATATCTGCGCCCAGAATGCGGCGCAGCATCTTCTCCGTCCCGCTCACGACCTCGTTCAGATCGAGCACCTTGGGCGCGAGCACGTGCTGACGACTGAACGTGAGCAGCTGCCGTGTCAGCTCCGCGGCCCGCGAGGCCGCACGCATCATTTCCTGAATGTCGCCATGAAGCGGCTGATCCGATTCGAGCCGCGACATCGCAAGCTCGCCGTAGCAAAGAATGACGGACAGCAAGTTGTTGAAGTCGTGCGCAACGCCTCCAGCCAGCAGCCCGACTGCCTCCATCTTCTGCGACTGTCGCAGTTGATGTTCGGTGCCGCGTAGCCGAGCGCCTGCCTCTCGCTCTTGAGTCGTCTCGAGGGTGATGACACAGATCCCTTCCGGCACCGGCACGATGCGCAGATCGAACCAAGCGGGTGTGCCGTCCGGAAACAGGAACTCGACCTCGGTCACCTCGCGCGTGCGCTTCTCCATGCTGCGCTCGAGCAGCGCGAAGAACGGTTGCAGCTCGAGCCCCGGATAGCACTCCATCATCGTGTGACCGAGGAGCTGCTCGCGCGGCAGACGCGCATGGCGGACCAGTGCATCGTTCACGTAAAGGAACTTCCAGTCGTACCCAATGACCACGCAGCCTTCATGCAGGCTGTCCAAGACATCCCGCGCAATCTCGTCGAGCGATTGCATTGTCCTCCAATTGATCAGCATGGCCGGGGAAAAACGCCGCCGCAAGGCTCGTCACTGACGCAAAAGTGCAGCACTGGGCTCGCGTTCTGCCCGCACAACCCCGGACATCGACTTGTCACCGCGTTCACCCGACATCGGCGCCAACGCGCGTTAGACAAGGTAAAAACGCGCTCAAATCGCGTCCTTGACCGTGAACGAGCGGCGAGGCATCAATCGGCGCATGCGCCCTGCTCGCAAACCGCCTGCGATGAAAGAAGCGGCCATGGACCGGGCGCTCGATCGATTTCGCACGGTATTGAAGGATCGCTCGCTCAAGATGTCGAAGGTCCGGGAATCGATTGCCCGCACCGCGCTCGCCTACGACGGCCACTTCAGCGTTGACGATTTGCTGAATGTGCTCCATGAACGCGGTGTACGCGATGCGCACATGGCGACCGTATACCGAGCGGTTCCGCTGATGGTCGACGCTGGGCTGATCCAGCCCGCGTTGGTGTCCAAGAGCGACGGGCAACGCTACGAGGCGGCGTTCGAGCGCGAGCACCACGATCATTTGGTGTGCACCCAGTGCGGCCGAGTCGTCGAATATCAGTCCGAGGCGCTCGAGGCGTTGCAGCGCGAAATCGCGCGACGCTACGAGTTCGAGCTCGACGACCACGTGCACGAGCTGCGCGGACGTTGCAAAGAGTGCCGGCGCACGACTGCACGCGCCGGCCACTCGTAACGCGAGCCCCAAAGGCCTTAGTCGCGAAACGAATATGCCGCGCCGTGCGTTAGCGCCTGATCGAGCATCAATACCGAAGCGCCGAGCAACGCGGCCAAAGTGGCCAAAAAGAACAAAGAAACCCAGACCTCTCGCGCGCGATCCCTCAGGAACGTGAAGCCGGCCGCAGAGCCCCAAATGGGCAGCAATGCGTACGAGCCGAAGCGCAGGCCCGACGTGCTGGGGGAAGGCACCACCAGCGCTAGCGCGCCGCTCAGCAGCAGAGCCACCGGCAACGTGCCCGCAATCGCGATCGCAATCCGCAGGGCGCCCTGAAACGACAGGATTTTTGGGCGAATCTTGGGGTTCGCACTCATGGAGCCGGCGAATTCGCGTGCCCAAAACCGCGCGGGCCTGCTTACGTTCACCCGCAAATGCCGTACGCCGCTCGCGGCTTCGCGCCCGGTAACGCCCGCCGATCCCAAAACGAATATGCGAGTCATTCGCATTTTCATTTATACGCCGCGCGCTCCACGGTCAAGATGGTCCTCACTGCGAGCCGCCATCTCGAGTGGCAACCAACTCGATCCGGCTCTCGCGCCCTCGATCCTCACAGCGAAAGTAACCCATGAGTCGATACATCGGTCCGAAAGTTCGCGTTCTACGAGCGCTCGGTACGGACCTTCCCGGCCTGACCCGCAAGAAATCCGAACGGCGACCCACGCGCCCCGGCCAGCACGGCCAAGCGCGCAAAAAGTTTTCCGAGTATGCCCTGCGGCTGATCGAGAAACAGAAGCTGCGCATGAACTATGGCTTGTGCGAGCGCCAGCTGTTGCGCTTGTTCATGGAAGCGGCAGGCACCAAGGGAAACACAGCCGAACGCTTGGTGGAGCTCTTGGAGCGGCGCCTGGACAACGTGGTCTTCCGCGCAGGCTTCGCGCGCACCATCCCGGCGGCACGACAGTTGATCATGCACGGGCACGTGCAGGTCGAGAACAAGAAGGTGGATATTCCGAGCTTCCGCATCAAACGAGGTCAATCCGTGTCGATCCGCGAGCGCAGCCGGCAGCTCACCTCGATCGCTTCGAGCTTGGCGACTCCGCTCTCATTCCCGACCGATTGGCTGTCGGTGAATCCGGCCGAGCTCACCGCGACCGTGACCGCACTGCCAGACGTCACGGCGATCCCTTTCCCAATCCGCCTGCAATTGGTGGTCGAGTTCTATTCACAGCGCACCTGAGCACGCGGGACGCGGACGATTTGTGGCATGTTCTGCTCGATGTCGCATCGAGCAAGATGTATCCATGAGCGTGTCACGCGCCTCATTGCCTGCGGCTACGCGTTCGTGACGTTGCTGAACGCTCCGCGAGCCGCGCACGCCAATGGTCGTTATCCCAAGGCCGACCAACTGCAGATCGCGCCCGACGACCCTCGATTTCTGGCCGTGCGCACCACCTTCGGTCTGTTGCTCTCGCGCGATTCCGGACAGAATTGGGATTGGGTGTGCGAACGAGCGATCGGCTACTCCGGCGTGCAAGATCCCACGCTCGGCCTGATGAGGGGCGGTACGCTCATCGCGAGTTTGTCGGAAGGGATCGCGCGTTCCCCGGATCGCGGCTGCAATTGGGCCTTCAGCGAGGCCGATCTCGGCGAGTCCCCTGTGATTGATCTGACGGTTCGTCAGGCCGGGGCAACGCAGGCACTCGCCCTGGTTTGGGACGCACAGCAGCTTGGCTACAGCTCACGCATCCTTGCCAGCGTCGACGATGGCCGCACATTCCTACCTTATGGCACTCCGATCGATCCGGCAGTGCTCGTAACGACAATCGACGTCGCACCGAGCGATCCTCACCGGGTCTACGCCTCCGGAACGCGCTCAGCGGATGGCGTGCGCTCCGCGCTGCTGTTCAGCTCTGAGGATGACGGCCAGCACTGGAGCGAACATCAGCTCCCCTTCGACCCCAAGCTCGAACAAGGCGTGTACATCGCCGCAGTCGATCCCCAAGACGCGGACACCGTGTACTTGCGCACGAGCAGCGCGACCGTCGGCCGGTTGCTCGTCACTCACGATGCCGGTGAGCATGCCTCGGCAGTGTACTCGGGTTCATTGCTGTCGTTCGCGCTGTCGCCAGACGGAAAGCAGCTCTACTTCGGGGGCGAGGATGGCCTCCATGCGGGGCTCGCCAGGGATTCGAAGTTCGAACAGCGCGCCAGCATCCGCGTGCTCTGTTTGGCGGCCACCACTGACACCGTGTATGCCTGTTCCGACGAACATAGCGGTTTCACGATCGGCGCTTCGACGGACGGCGGACTTTCGTTCGAGCCATTGCTGCACCTCGAGACCGTTCGAGGTCCGCTTTCGTGCAGCGCGGCCGAGTGCGAAACTGATTGGCCCGTCGTGCGCGCCCAACTCGGGATCCCATTGCCGACCGAGGCGGACGCAGGCGCCGCCGCCGATGCAGGCGCGACCGGCAGCGGCGGTAGCCCTGCAGCGCAGGTCACACCCAAGGGCTCATGTGCGGTCGCGTTCGGCGACGCGAGCAGCACGCTTACCTGGCAAGCGTTGCTGCTCGCTACCTTGGGTCAACTCAGTCGGCGACGCAGGTCACGGCTGCGCTCGCGTCTTCCGGCCAAATAGCGCCGTAGTACAACCCGTATTTGCCGCCTGGTTCCAGGTCGTCACGCCTTTCCGGGCACTTGAAGCTAACGGCGACGCCGTCGCCATCAGGCAATGCGCTTGCCAACGCGTCCTCGTCCGTGCAGGCCACGGCCGCGCCGAGCACGCTGCTGGCCTCACAAATGCGGAGCGCCTGCGGAGCAACGCCACTCGCCGTTTTACACGTGAGTTTGACCGCAGCACCCGGCATACACGAACTCAGATGCCCATCGTAGGTGTAGCCGCAGTTGCGCTTCGGCCCCAGCTGTCCGCGTGTGCACGGTTCGGTCACCATGCCCTCACCCGGCACAGGCAAAGTCACCGGTAGTTCCTGGTAGTTGTTGGCGGAGGCATTCTTCACGAAATCGCACTTCGGACGATCCACGGTCTCGCCCTCTTCGGTCTTGAACTTGGTGGGTTCCCAGACCTGGTCGCCGTCAGCGTCGACCACGGGCGTGCCCTCACACAGAAACTGATCTGGATTGGACTTCAAACCGAGGGGCTTGGTGACCGGCCCAGCGGAGGTGTCAATCGTCGTAACGTCCACCCACTGACATTCGATCCCGGCGTTGTACTGATCGCCCCACCCTGGGCTGATCCCCTGGAAGGCACAGCTGCCGTAGGGTGACCAAGTGGGGCTTGCCTCGTGGTTCGAATAGCGAGCCACGCTCTCCAAGCAAAACGCCCGCTTCGACCCAAGATCCGGATCATCGCCGTACGTGAACGTGGCGAAGTGGTTGAAGTGATAGTGCTTGTGGCAAGCGCTGTATTCGTAGACGTGGTGGTTGGCGTTGGGATTGTCGTTCTTCGAATCGTCCAAGTAGTAGTTCACGTCGCCGATGTTCACGGCTTCCGAACCCACGTTCTTTTCGCTGGCGTTGAATTGGAGCAAGCGTCGCCAACCGGTGCCACCCACGCACTGTTCGGCTAGCGAACAAGCCGACGGCGTGATGTAGCGATAGGTCAAGCGATTGATGTTCAGTTCATCACCGACGACAGCGAGATCGGCGCCCGTCGCCGTTTCGACCTCGCCCACGCGCGCGGCCTCAGCGAGATCTGCGTCCCACGGAATGCGTTCGAAGAGAAACGACGTCTCCACCTTGCCCACGTTTGCCGTGAGCGCATCGACACAGGACATATCCGCGAGCTTCGTCAAGTGGCACCCCTCCGTGCTCAGCTCGGGCTCGATGTCACACTCCTGATCGTAGAAAAATTCGACGTCTTCGGTGTCCACGCTGTTGGGAGGAAACTCGGCTTCGTCCATGCAAGCAAAACCAGTGCGCTGCACGAGCAACTCGGGATCGACCGGGAAGACGAACTCTTCCGGCCAAGTGCCGCCGACCTCGGACAGTGCGGGTTCGGAGATCCCGGGCGACTCCACGTCCGTGACGACAGTCGCGTCCAGTTCGTAGTCCGCGAGCACATAGTCGTGACCCTCGACCATCGCTCGATAGGCGGTCTTGCCCCTGTTCTTCAGGAAGCGAATCGTCTGCGCCTCGGGCGGCGGCAATGGCAGCTGATTCTTGCCCGAGTCATCTTCGTAGAACGCGGCGCGGAAGTTCAGGCGATAGGTCGACAAGGTGAGCTGTCGACGCGCGCGCGCCTCGAAGAAAGAGTCCGGCTTCGCGAGCAATGCTTTGGCCACGCGCTCGCGGATCGACTCGGGCACTTCATCGAGCAAAACGCCAACCTGCGAGGTCGCAGTCACGTGAATCAACGCGCCAGGATCCGAGCTGGTACTGCCCGCAGCACCAGCCGCGCCGCCTTCACTACCACCTGCGCCATCCGGAATGCCCGTCGCTTTCACGTCAGAACACGCGGCGCTCACGAGCAACGCGCCCAAGAGGCTCAAACACCCACCACCCGTCCATGTCTTGATTCGCATGAAGAGGCGCACGCTAATGTAGTCCGCGACACGATCGCCAAGCATTTGTGAGACGTACGCCCACAATCTGCTCCGCTCATGTCGGAACGGTTTCAGCTCACGACGGCTATCGAATCGTTCGTATCAACGCGGTCAGCGGTCCGGAGTCTTGCCGCCTTTTGTTTCCGCCGACTCCGGCGGCGCGTCTTCAGCGGGCAAAGTGCGAATGCTCGGTGGCGTCATATTGACGATGAAGGGCGCGGAAGGCGCAGGAATGGATGCGGGGAACGGCATCGAAGGCGGCGGTGCCAACGAAGAGGCCGCGATCGCCTCGTCCGCGGGACTACGGTACAAGACCACCGTGTTTCGCCCGCCATTTTTGGCCTCATACAAGGCCAAATCAGCCGCCTTCACCAAATCTTCCGCTTGACCGGATGCCACGTCGGTATTGCCCGCGCAACCGATGCTGGCCGTGATCCGCACGAGCTCGCTCCCAAAGTTGAACTGTTGCTTACGCAGATTGTTGAGCAAACGATCCGCGACGACTCGCGCGTCCTTCTTGCTGGTATGCGGCAAAAGGACCGCGAATTCTTCGCCGCCGTAGCGAGCCGCCAGATCGACTTCGCGCAAGCTGCCAACGATGCGTCGCGCGACCTCCTTCAAGACCTGGTCGCCCGCGTCGTGCCCGAAGCGATCGTTGATGTGCTTGAAGTGATCGATATCGATCAGCAAGCAACTCAGTGTGTTCCGGTAGCGACGTGTCACCGCGAACTCGCGCTTGAGCACGTCGGAAAAGCGCCGGCGATTGAACAGCCCGGTGAGCGAATCGGTGATGGCCAACGCCTCGACGCTGTGCAGCATCGTCTCCAGCTGCTGATTGCGGGTCCTGAGGTCCGCATGCGCCGCTTTCACCCGAAGAGCCGCAAAGATGCGCGCTTCGAGCTCTTGATCGTCGAACGGTTTGGCTAAGTAGTCGTCAGCGCCGATGTTCAGGCCCGCGATGCGATCTGCAACTGCAGTCCGCACGGTCAACATGATGACGGGGATATCTCGCGTGTCCGCGTTCACCTTGAGCCAACGACAGACAGCGAAGCCATCGATATCCGGCATCACGACGTCGAGCAGCACCAGATCGGGCGGCTTTTCGCGCGCCAAGCGCAAACCCTCTGCGCCCGAAGAAGCGCGCGTCACCGCGTAGCCGAGGCGCTGGAGCGATTCAGTGATTTGCGAGCTCTGCACCTCGCTGTCGTCGATCAGGAGCAGGTTTGCTTTCATCGGTGTTCTTGGGTCATCGCGCGCCCCCGCGCCGACCTGTAACGGTAAGCCGTCCCAGTGACCTCGACAACGGCCAATTCAGCCTGATGCCGCGCTGCGACATTTTGGCTATCTGCGTGCTTCCGTTCGGAATTCTGGGGCGTCACTGCCGCGTCCGCGATCCCCGGTCCCCGGTCCCCGGTCCCCGAGCGCGAGCTGTAGGTGATAGCCGCACTCTGGCCCTTGTGACTTGGGCGCGTCCGTTGCTAATCGCGATTCTGTGTCTGCCTTGCCGTCGACGCACGAGTTCCGCCCTGGCGCCGCTTCGAAGCGGTGGCGCCTTCGCCTCCCCTCGAGCTTTGCTTCCCGACGCCGCCCGTTGGTCGACATGCAGCGTCGATCAAGATTGTCGCCATGTCATGTGCGACGGCGCTGGCGCTCGAATCGCGGTCCATCTGCGTGGCCGCGACCAAGCCGTCGTAAAGAACGACGAGTTGCTGTGCGAGCGCCGCTGGCTGCTTGGCCCCCGCGGCCGTCGCGAGTTCCAGCAACAAGGAACGCAGCCAACGGCGCGAGGCATCACCCACGCTTCGAGCCGCGGCCTCGGGTGGCCCCTCGGCGCTCGCGCGCTGAAACGCGCAACCGCGGAACGTCGGCTTGGCGATGACCTCGCTCAGCCCGTCAAATATGGCGAGCAGTTGCGAGCGCGGGTCCGTGTGTCCCGCAATCGAGCGTTCGATACGCTGTTGACGAGCTTGCATGCGCTCGCTCAAATACGCGCGCACCAACTCATCCTTACTGCCGAAAGTGCTGTACAGAGACGCTTTCGCGACACCAGCACTCTCGATCACGCGATCGATGCCGACCGTGTGAATGCCTTCTTCGTAGAAGAGTTTGTTCGCCGCGTTCAGCAGCCGCTCGCGCGGAGCCTTTGGAGATTCGCCGGGCATCACCTTGACATAGCAGACAGATCTGTCTAGATCAAGGGCGAAACAGACAGACCTGTCTGTTCACACCGAGGACGCATCCCCAATGATTTCAGCAACATCGATTGAAGCCGCGGCAACCGTGGGGCGAGCGGCGCGGCTGTCCAAGCGGCTCACGTTCCTGCTCTTGGCGTCAATGGAGGTTTCCTTCTTGGCGGGTTCAATCGCGCCGACGCCGGTCTATGCCCTGTACCAAGCGGCCTGGGGCTTCACCCCCATTACCACGACGGTCGTGTTCGGTGTGTACGCCGTGGCGGTGTTGGCGTCGTTGCTGATCGCTGGCTCGGTTTCGGACCACGTTGGCCGGCGACCGGTATTGCTCGGCGCGCTCGGCTTCCAAGGGCTGGCGATGCTCGTGTTCGCAACTGCCGGAAGCGTGAACGCGCTGCTCGTCGCGCGCGTCGTGCAGGGGCTGTCCACGGGTGCCGCGCTGGGCGCGCTCGGTGCGGGAATGTTGGATATCGATCGGGCACGGGGCACAGTCGCCAACTCGGTCGCGCCAATGCTCGGCACGGCAACCGGTGGCTTCGTGTCCGGCCTGATGGTGCAATTCTTACCGGCTCCCACGCACTTGATTTATCTGGTCATGCTAGCGGTGTTCGGGGTGCAAAGCTTGGGCGTACTCTCGATGCCTGAAACGTCCACCGTCACGCCCGGTGCGCTCGCCTCGCTGCGCCCGCAATTTCGATTGCCGGTGTCGCTGCGACCGGCGGTGTTGCTCGCGGCTCCGCTCTTGGTCGCGTCTTGGGCGCTCGCGGGATTCTATGGCTCACTCGGGCCGGCGCTCGTGCGCACGCTGGTCGGCGCCAAGTCTCCGCTATTGGGCGGACTTGCCATCTTGGCGTTTGCGGGAAGCGGCGCGCTGACGGTCTTGTGGCTGCGAGCGCAGGGCGCGCGCCAACTGACGATTCTGGGCTCCGCCGCGCTTGCGGCAGGAGTCACGCTGACACTCGTCGCGTTGCTGCTCGGCTCGGCGAGCACGTTCTTCGTGGGCACTGCGCTGGCCGGCATGGGCTTCGGCGCGGGCTTTCAGGGAGCGATTCGCAGCGTGGTTCCGTTGGCCTCGAACCAAGAGCGAGCCGGGGTGCTCTCCGTGTTGTTTCTGATTTCGTACTTGGCCATGGGCGTACCCGCCGTCGCCGCTGGAGCGAGAGTCGTATACGGACATGGGCTTGGGGGCACTGCCTGGGAGTATGGTCTCGTCGTCATTGCGCTCGCCCTACTTGCGTTGATTGCGCCGTTCGCGCTCGCAGTCCGCCGGCCGCGTTGAAGCTCGGCTCGACTCGTGCGGGCGCGCGGCGGCGAAAGACGCGCTGAAATCGCCACTGTTTCGCGCTGGCGAAAGGCGACAATCGGGTTGTACGTAGTCTCCCGCGTGTGAACCGTCTACGGTTACCGTGCTCGTGAGCGACGATGCCCCCTAGAATCGACATACGCGCGCTACTGCTGATCGCCCTCGATGAGAAGCCGCCCCCGGGGTTGCCCGAGCGCGTGATGGCGCGTGTTGCCGCGCTGACCACGATCGTCGAATTTGCGCGCATGTTGGGTGCCGCACCCATCGATTGGCTCACGCGCCGCACGGAAGGGAATGACCCGAATGACAACGGCAACAGTGAATGAGTGGGCGCAAGGCGCTGCTGCCGGCAGCGCGCCGAGCGAGTGGTTCACGCGCTTCGCGGCCCAGCCAGCCGAGCGCGCGGTAGCCGAAATTGCGTCGCGCGCTCCGACCGTCGCCGGTGCGATCGGCGTGTTCGTCGCTCTGTGGTTGGTGGCGAAGCTTGCCCGAGTAGTTGCCGTGCGCTTGCTCGAGTTGGTGAAGCTGGACGATGCGCTCGACGGCACGCTGATCTCGCGCATCTTCTCGAGCCTGGGTGAGGGTTCGACCCCAGCGAAGGCGCTGGGCTCGATCGTCTATCTGGCGATCTTGGTGATGGCAGCAGCTGCTGCCGCCGATCTGCTCGGATTGTCGGCGGTGCGCGCAGCGCTTTGGGCAGTGCTGGCGTACGTACCGAGGCTCGGCGCAGCGCTGGCCGTGCTCGGCGTCGGCGGATACGTGGCGCGCACCGCGCGGCGGGCTGTCTCTGGCGTGATGAAGGAGCTGAAATCGCCGTTTGCGGGCATCGCGGAGTCGCTGACCGAGGGCGTCATCCTCCTGGTCACGGTCACGGTTTGCGTGAATCAACTGGGCGCGGACCTGTCGTTCATCACCAACAACTTGGCCGTGATCGTCGGCTTCTTCATCGGCACCGCCGCATTCTTGTTCGCCTGGGCGATGCGTCGCCCCGCGGAAGAAATCATCGCCAACTACTACCTGCGACGCTTGGTCCGCATCGGCGATCAGGTGACGCTGGCGAACACCGAGGGCACGGTCGACCGCTTCGCGGCGCTCGGGCTCGTGCTCAAGGATGCCGAAGGCTGCGAGCACTTCATTCCCGCGCGCCATGTGCTGGACGGCTTGTCGCGAACGCAGTCCGCGGTCTTGGTTCGCGCAAGCAAGTAGCTAGAGATGAACGCCGCGCCGGACATCAGCGGGATCTCCGCGACCCACAGCGAGCCGAGCGACGCCGAGCTGGTGGCGATGTACCGCGAGACCGGCACCGACGTCGCGTTCAGTGAGCTGATCCGGCGCCACCAAATCGGCATCTTCCGGCTACTCCTCAGCTTGCTCGGAGACGCGGACGAAGCCGAAAAGCTGTGTGAACAGACGTTCTTCGAAGCAGCTCGCAAGCTCGACCAGCTGGCAGACGCCTCGGCTTTCCAGCCTTGGCTGGCGAGCGTCGCGCGCGCGTTGGTCCAGAAAGCAGAGGCCACTCGCGGCAAGAAGCCACGTAAGGCAGCGACGCGCAAGCTCCCACCGCCCGCAGATCCGCGCGGTGTGGTCAAACAACAGGTTCAAGGCGTTCTGTCAGAGCTGACCAACGATGAGCGAGCAGCGCTCGTGTTGGCCGATCTAGAAGGCGACTCGTATCAGGCCATCGCAGCCACGCTGGGAACGACCGCTGCCGGCGCGGAACAACTCGTCGAGCTCGCGCGGAGCAAATTCGTCGACGCGCTCGTGCGCCGTGCGGAAGACGAAGGCAGCGCCACCACACCGACGACGGCGGCTCAAGATTTGGAACCCGGGCGCGTGCTCGGCAAACGCTTCCGCATCGAGCAGCGCGTCGGCGAAGGAGGCATGGGGGCAGTCTTTCGTGCCACGGATTTGAAGACGGACCGCGCTGTCGCGGTCAAGACGTTGCTACCGGAAGCCGCGAAAGATCCGGCCTTGCGTCGCCGCTTCGAGCGCGAAGCCAAGATCTTACAGAAGGTCGAACACCCCAATTTCGTGCGCTTCCTGGAGTACGGCAGCGGTTCTTCGGAGCCGGCATACGTGGTGATGGAGTTTTTGGATGGGGCCGCGCTGAGCAAGCTGCTCACGAGCGAATCTCGACTGATTCCGCAGCGCGCCTTGCACATCACCCGCCACGTGCTGACCGGCCTCGAGCACGCGCACCGGCTCGGAATCGTGCACCGCGACGTCAAGCCGGACAACGTCGTGATCGTGCCCGCAGACGACGATCCGGAGTTCGCCAAGATTCTGGACTTCGGCATCGCACGACTCGCCGAGCCGGAGACCGTCGACAAAACCCAAATCACGAAGAAGGGCGAGATTTTCGGTACGCCCGCGTACATGGCACCCGAACAAGTTCGCGGCGACGCGATCGATTCGCGCGCCGACCTATATTCGGTGAGCGTGATGCTGTACGAGATGCTGGCCTCTCGTCCGCCCTTCGTCGCAAAGAACCAAAACGGCCTATTCGCGATGCACCTAGCGTCAGCGCCGCCCCCGCTGCGCGATCACCTACCGGATGTGCCGCAGCTCATACCGCTTCAGGAACTACTCGATGTCGGACTGGCCAAGCAACCCGAGTCGCGTTTTTCATCTGCCGCTGAATACCTGACGAAAATCGACCAGCTCATCGACAGCGGTTGGGAGGGCGTGGACAACGTGCGCTCAGTGGCCGCGAAACCCGTACGTTCGCCGAGCGACCAAGCCCGCGCCGCTACGACTGCTGCTGGTCCGGCAGCACGCGGAAACAGTCCCACGCGGCCGAGTTTGCGCGTCATGCTGCTCATCGCGAGCATCGCGGCCGTAGTCTGCGTCGCGCTCTGGCTACTGTATGGCAAAGTGCAGCCATGACCTCGACGACGCGCCTCCAGCGCGGACCGATGATTCCAGTTCGCACGCTCCGGGTCGAAGTTCTATCCGGTCCGGACGCGGGCAAGACCTTGGAGACCGAAGCAGAAGTGCTGACCATCGGCAGTGCGCCGGGCAACGAACTGCGCTTGAAGGACGATACGGTTTCGCGCTTTCACCTCGAGCTCGCTGGCGGCGAGAGCGGCATCAGCGTCACCGATCTGGGTTCGAGCAACGGCACTGAGAGCGGCTCGGTTCGCATCGAGCGCGGCGTGGTGACCTCGGGCGCAGAGCTGCGTCTGGGTAATACCAAGCTACGCGTCCACGATGGCGACGCCTCCGTGGTGGAGCTCTACGACAGCGACGAACTCGGTGAGCTCAAAGGCAAGACCGAGCTCATGCGACGCTTGATGGCACAGGTCACGACCGCGGCGCGCTCGAGCGTACCGGTGCTGGTGATCGGTGAATCGGGTACAGGCAAAGAGCTGGTCGCGCGCGCCGTGCATCATTCCGGCCCCCGCTCCGAAGGCCCGTTCGTCACTTTGGACTGCGGCGCGCTCGCACCCAATCTCGTCGCGAGCGAGCTGTTCGGGCATGAGCGCGGCGCGTTCACGGGCGCGGATCGCCAGCACCTCGGCGCCTTCGAACGCGCCAACGGCGGCACGCTTTTTCTCGACGAAATCGGCGAGTTGCCGGCCGAGCTGCAACCACAGCTGCTCGGTGCACTCGAGCGCAAGCGCTTTCGGCGAGTGGGCGGCCGCACGGAAATCGACGTCGATTTGCGCATCGTCTGCGCAACCAATCGCGACCTGCGTGCGGAAGTAAACGCCGGTGTGTTTCGGCTCGATCTCTACTATCGCATCGCGGTCGTCGTGCTGCGCCTACCCGCGCTGCGCGAGCGCGCGGCGGACATTCCGCTCTTGATCGCGCATTTTCTGCGCGAGTGTGGGCACGACAGCGCGCTAGAAACTTTGGTCCCGAAAGCGCTGCTGCAGCAACTGCAGCAGTATCGTTGGCCAGGCAATGTTCGTGAACTGCGCAATTGGGTAGAAGCGACGGTCGCCATGGGTGAAAGCCCGCCGCTGTCCGTGCACGATCCAAGTGGCATTCCGACCAATCCGGAAGAGAGCGAGCTCTACGCGCTGTCTTACAAGGACGCTCGCCGCGCGGTCCTCGAAGCGTTCGAGCTCAAGTACGTGAAGCACTTGCTTGCCGCTACCAACGGCAACGTCGCTGCGGCCGCGCGAGCAGGGCAGATGGACCGCACTTACTTGATCAAACTCGTGCAACGCCACGGGTTGCGGACGCCCTGAGCGCCTTCGATGTTGTCGTCTGTAGACGACAGATCGCAGGCAACAGACGACACTGAGCCGAAAACGCGCTGAAAATCGGCCCAGATTCGTGGCATTTCGAGCCCGTCGGGTCGCGATGGACAGTGGTCCGCTCTTTGCTCTAGCGGCACCCGAGGGCTTGGTTTTTGGGAGTTCTGTTATTCTCGGCGGCACGTCGGCATTCGACATTCCCCATTGCCTTGGACTTACGAAGGAATTCCCCATGAGCCTGGTCAAAGACTTCAAAGAATTCGCCATCAAGGGCAACGTCGTCGATCTCGCGGTCGGTGTGATCATCGGCGCTGCATTCGGGAAGATCGTCAGCTCCTTCGTGGCCGACGTGATCATGCCGCCTCTCGGTCTGCTCACGAGCGGAGTCGATCTCAAGCAACTCGCCGTGACCTTGCGCCCCGCCGAAGGCAAGACGCCCGCGGTCGTCCTCAGCTACGGGGTGTTCTTGCAAAATGTGTTCGACTTCTTTCTGGTCGCAATGGCCATCTTCGCAATGGTTCAGCTGATCGCGAAGGTGAGGCGCGCCGACAAAATCGCGGCACCCCCTGCCGAACCGCCGAAGCAGGAAGTCTTGCTCGAACAGATCCTGGCAGCGATCAAAGCTCAGCAAAAGTAATTCGCACGCAGATCGAGCCCGCTTCGACCGCGGTCTCGTGAAAGAAAGACATGAAGACCAAACCGTACGTCGTGCTCGTGGGTATGGATTTTTCGAACCACGCAGATCGCGCGCTCGCGCATGCGTTCGAACTCGCCACGCGTCACGAACACGCGGAGGTTCATGTGCTGTGTGTGATCCCGAGCGCGGGCCTGGGAGCCCATCACGCGCTGACCGGCTATTGCCTGACAGCCGAAGCGGGTGTGCGCGACGGCGCGTTCGAGAGTCTGCGCGCTCACGTCCAAGTCGAGCTCGATGCGTTCCTGGCGCGCGAAAGCCCGCCTCGTGTTCCCGAACAAGTCGTGTCACACGTACGGCTCGACGCGCCTGCGCTCGGAATCGTCGAGCTGGCTGCGGCGATCTCGGCCGACCTGATCGTGCTCGGAATGCACGGGCATCGCCGAGCGCGCCATTTGCTCATGGGCTCGGTGGCCGAAAATACGGTTCGATACGCCGCCTGCCCAGTGTTGGTGGTTCCCGCTGAAAAGCCGCACGAGCGCTTCAGAGTGGCAGCACAGCCGTGGGGTGCGTTGAGTGTCCCACCGCGCAGCGCGAGCCATCGCCCGTCCGTACGTCCCTGAGGCGTAAATGCGAGTCCATCCGGAACCGCCGGCAGAGCTTGTCGCGTGTTTCGTGGGCGTAACACAAACGACTTGGTCGCGAGTTCTCAGGGCTGACCGCTCGAACCCAAGAAATTCGCGATCGCCTCGAAATCGTGACTTTCCATGGCGGGCGGTTTGGATACTAATAGGACGCATGGCGCGTCCTGTCAGTGGCACCTTTCGACGAGTCGATCGCGTGCACGCCGTGCCTGGCACGACTGTGCGCCTCCTGCTCGACGGTTGCAGCCGTGCACAGATTGCGGCGTTGCACGAGCTCGGGATGTCGGATCTGCTGCTTTCCGGTCCCAACCTGCGCTTGGGTTCGCGCCTGACTGTTGCAATCACGCTACCGGGTCGGTTCCTCGAGTTCGAGATCCCTGGCATGGTCACCTGGCATCTCGACGGTTGCTTCGGCGTCTCGTTCGACTACCTGAGCGCTCGGCAGACTTACGGGCTCGTTCTGGCTATTGACGTCATCAGCCGTGCCGCCGAATCAGCGCCGGCTCAGGCGCGCGGCGGACAGCACTAAAAGAGAGGGCATCCACTGGGATTCGCAAGCCGATTTGGCGCAGCGATCGTCGTTCTGGCCTTGCTGAGCAGTGCGATACTCGCAGTTCGCAGCGCCGTGCACGATCGCCGCGAGTACGCCCAGCAAGCCTGGCGCGATGCGGCCAAGTGTGCCCTCACGTGTGCGGAGGCACCGAGTGCCGCAAACACGAACAAGCTTCGAGAGTGCAGCGGCACTGCGCGTAACGCTGCCGAGTTGACCTTGGAAATGCCCGAGCACGGCGGCAAGCAATTGGAGCTTCAGGCTGCCCTCGACGAGCTGGTCCGCGCGCTCGACAGCGGCGATGGGCACCGCCTATCCAGTGCCATCGAGCGCTCGTCGCGGGCGGGCAACGCGCTAGGCTGGGAAACCGTTCGCCCCCGCCTGCACTAAGGGCCCGCGAATGGCTAAGTCGATCGAGCTCGCGACCGATGCATCCCGGCGGGCTGCGTTGCTCCTCAGTTACATACAAGCAGCATGCGCCTTCGTCGCGCCTTGCCCGCCGGGCGCCTCGTCCGCGATCTTCGACCGACTTAGCCATTCGCGGGCCCTAACCGTTCGCCACGCGCACCAACCAGCATGCGCTAAGACTCTGGTCGATGCCGAAGCCGAATTGGTTCTTCGCCTTTCCCCTCGACGGCTGGTTCGTCCTTCAGTTGCCCGAGCTCCCCAGTAACTTCCGGCGCTTCCACCAAGAGGACGTGCACCTAACGCTGGCATTCTTGGGAGGCTGCGGGCAACTGGGCGCGGAGCGTGCGCTGTCAGTGCTGGACGAGCGACTCGCGCGCGAACCGCTATCGGCAATGGCCGTTTCCTTGGGTGAAGTAGTCGCGATGGGCGGCTCGCGCCGCAACTACACGGCATTGTCGGCGCTGCTCAATCAGGGCCGCGCCGAGGCGAGCGGCAGCATTGCCGCGCTACGTGACTCGTTGACGCAAGCCGCGTCGGGTCGCACCGAGAAGCGGCCAGCCAAACCGCACGTGTCCATCGCGCGGCCGCGCAGCCGCGCAAGTGAGCAAGATCGAGAAGCGGGGCTGGCTTGGGCCGCCTCTCTCCAGTTGCAGAGCGTGCACGCGAACCTCGATCGAATCGCGCTCTACACCTGGAGCGAGAATCGCCGAGATCGCTTGTTCCAAATCGTCGCGGAACGCCGGCTTACTCAAAGCGGCTAAAATGATCCGGAAATCATCGGGCCGAGCGGCACCACGCGCTCGAGTGGCTGCGTCGAGCTCGCTTGCGCGGCGTCGTTCGTCGGGCTTCCGTAGTGCAAGAGCATCGGTAGGCCGTAGCCCACGCCAAAGCCAATCACGGCACCCACCAGGACGTCCGTTGCATAGTGCCGATCGCCGACGACGCGTAGCGTGCCAGTCGTTGCCGCGAGCGTTAGCGTTCCCGCGCACGCCAAGGCGTCGGCCACTTTGTTACCGTACAGGGGCACGTGCAGATGGTGAGCACAGGACAGGCCTGCCGCGGTAAACGCCGAGTTAGTATGCCCACTCGGAAACGACCCGGTCGGGTGCAGCTTGCACAAAGGATCGTAGTTGGCATCGCGCGCGCAATCTACATAGGACGGCCGAGCTCGAGCGACGCTTTTGAATATCACCGTCGTGATCAGCGTGCTGACGGAAAACGCTTCAGCGTCCATCAACAGCAGTTGTCCGGACAGCTCTGCGCTGCCGCGCGCGAGTGGCACGGCCAATGAGTCGACGGCGAACGCCCAGCTCATGGCAGAAATCGCGGTCCAATCGCTGATCGTCCGCGCCAAATCGCGCGAGCCAGGTGCGCGCAGACGCAGGGCATCGCGAAAATAGTCGTCGAACAAGATGCCCCCGGTGCGCCGCGGCGTTTCTGCATCGCGAACCCCGAAGTACACGACGATTGCAGCGCCGCCCGCGAGCCCGGTCAGCACGTATTCGGAAGGCCGAAACTTCGGCCAGCGCGGGTCCCAGCCCAATTCCGTGGACTGCGCACGAGCGCTCGGCGCCCAAGCCACGCCCAGCGCGAAGCTGACGCACCCGGCGGCAATCCGGGCTCGCCAGCTCATGTCGTCGCTGGACTCAACTGTGCGCCGGCATGCGAGGTTTCCTTTTCCAGCTCCTCCGAACGCCGACGGTGTTCTCGACCGACGAGGACGACGACGAACAGCCAAACCAAGATCAACACCAGGTTGATGCCCGCAAACACCTGAGTCGGCAGCGCGAGTTTGCTGCCCGCGTACACCACGACGGCAGACAACACGTCACCGAAGCGGACGAAGAAAGAGTCGACCGCAATCTTGCCGACGTACTTCTCGACGCGGGTCGCGACCAAGTACAGCGCTTGGCGAGCGGTATTCTGCACCGAATAGTCGATGCTATTTTCCGCAGCCTTGGCCAGCCGAATCAAGGAAAGGATCGGCGCGACGAGCATCACCGTGTAGCCGGCGAAGGCAATGACGGGCAGGAAAAACAGTGCCGCGCGCACCCCCAGCTTGTCCAAAATGCGTGACACCGCGAAGAGCTGCAGCACGACGCCCGCGACGTTCACCCACTCGAAGTACTCGGCTTTGAACTGCCCGACGAAGGTCATGGCGTCGCCGTGCTGGCCGTTGCCTGCAACCGCCGCCAAGAGCGTGCGATCCAGGATGTACTCACCCGTGGAGTTGCACCAGTTGATCAATAGGGTGAGCACGGCGATCAAGATCAGGAACTTGTCCCGCATGAGCAGAGAGAATGCCGACTCGTGCGAGAGCGGCTCGGAGTCCTTCTGTGGCGACACCGGCGCCGGCGTGTCGAGCCGGCTGTTGACCCAAATCAGCAGGCCACAGCAAACACCAAGCAGGATTGCGGCGCCGAGCATCAGCGCTTGCGGGCCCAGGGGCACGACGAGCTTCGCCAAATGCGCCCCGGCGACGGCGCCGAGCGAGCTGCCCACGCCAATCACCGAAAACATGCGCTTGCCCTGCTCTGGGGTGTAAACGTCCGAGGCGTAACCCCAAAACTGAGCGATCGACGTGTAGTTGTACACACCGACCCAGAGGTAGAACGGAATGGCGACGGCTACGCCCGCGCTTGCCAGCGCAGCAAACACCAACAAGTTTGCTGCGAAAAACACGTACACGCCGAGCAGTAAGCGCATCCGCCCCACTCTGCGCGCGACCGCACTGTAGAGCTGGACGAACCCCAAGAGCAGCAGCGCTTGCCCGGCGGCTGCGTACGACTTCACCTCTGCCCCGCCATGCAGCAGGATCAGCGGTTCACGGGCGGTTTTCAGCAGGTAGTAGGCGGTCAGCAGCAAGAAAACGGTCAGCGTCAAGACCACTGCGTTGAGCGCCTCGGCCGGCTCGATCCGAGCAAAGGGTCGTAGCAACAGGGACAGCGCGCGATCGATGCGGGATTCTTTGGTGGTCACAGCGACTGCGCGAGCCTCGGGTTCATGGCCGGATAATAGGTGCCGAGACCGCAATTGTCAGCCCATGCGGCCTCGGATTTTCACGATTGATGACGCACGTGGCGTTTTGACAGAACGGTGGCGCGATCGTTTCAAGGGCGGGTGAAGCGACATCAGCAATGTTTCGGGCACGCGCGGCAGCGCTCTCGAGATGAGCCGCAATCGTCAAGGCTCGCAAAGCTGCTCGGGCAACGACGCGACCCAGGCCGACAACAGCGAAATCCCGGCCGGATCGGCCGACGTGGACGGACCTCGCGGCATGTGCACGCGCCGATTCGGCGAACGCATTCGAGCCAGAAATTCAGACTGCTCGGGATGTCCGGGGACGAGCACGCGATCTCGACCGTCAATGCGTCGGGTTGCGCGGCATGTCGGCATTTCTGCGAGCGTGGTGTGTTCGAGGTCCCAAAACAAATCCGTGCGTTCTGCGCTGCCGCCTTCGCCGTGGCAATGACTGCAGTTGGCGTCCAAGTAGCTGCGCGCGCGCAGCGCCAATGGCGCAATCCCATCTGGGTCCGCAAGCAGCACGTGCGCGGGCGGAGGTCGATCGATCAGCCCGAGGCTGGCGAAGTGTGTGATCTGGTCGTGCATGCCATCATCGTATTCAGCCAGGTGATCGAGTTGCCTGGAGCGAAACCCGAGCGCGCGCCCGGCGTGACACGCGGCGCACTGTGAAGTGCTCGGAACGTGAAACACGAGTTGTCGCGCCATGCCTCGCTCGTCCAACCATGAGACGGGAACGTCGAGATCGCCGCGCGACGCCAGCGCATCGGTCTGCGCGTGGTTCCAGACGTAGGTCGAAGCGGTGAAGCCATCCTCGGTACGAACCATGAAGCGCGTCTCGATCAGCCGCTCACCGAGCGCAGGATTGCGCAGGTCACGGGGGAAAGAGAAGGTTTTGACCAGGTAGCTGCCGACTGGCAATTCCCAGCGATCGGCGCTGGTCTGGATGCGCGTGCCCTCGGGAACGTACACGAAGCGTCGCTTGCGCGCGCCATCCGCATAGAGCGAAGCGTTGACATCGTATGGCACGAAGCCTTTGCGCGGAATTTGACGAGCCAGCTCGCCTTCGAAAATCCCGAGTTCAGACAAGCGCTCGGCGGGCGTGAGCGATCCCGGCGGCGCAATTGGACCAAGCGGGCGACTGCAACCGCTGACCGCCAGAAGCGCCAAGGTCAATAACACCGCCGCGACGAGCGCGGCTCCGCCGCGTACGTGATTCCAAGCGCTCCAACTCGCGACGAACTCAGGCCAGTAGCGCTCCGCCTCGGCGCCGTCCGCAGGGAGCTTGGCCAAGGTATCGTTCCTCGGCACGTGACAACGCACGGTGACCAGGATCGTGCCCACGAGGTACGAGCAGGAGCCCGCAAATCGCAACCAAGCATCCGGCTCGGACCACTCGGCAAGCGCGCCCAACGCGAGTCCGACACAGATCAACGCGGTGCCTAGCAGCACGCCCAGAAATCCGGGGTTCAGTACCACCCGGTTGATGGATTGCATGGCCCGCACCCCGTCACCGCCCCGCAGGCGAGCCAGGGCCGGCATCACGAAGTTGGAGAAACCCAAGAAAATACCAGCAATTAGCCCGCAACCGAGGGCCGCCAGCAGGGTCATGAAGGGCGTCATGAGCGAGAGTCTGGGGCGTGCGCATACGCATCGCTACAGACAATAACCCACGATATCATTGCATTCATGCAACGCCAGATCGAAGCCGTTCCGCTGCATTGGGATGACGTGCGCCTCTTCCTCGCGCTGTGTCGAGCGCAGACGGTCAGCGAAGCCGGGCGCGCGTTGCGCATCGACGCCTCCACCGTATCGCGGCGTTTGACGGCACTCGAAGCCGCGCTCACGGTCACGTTGTTCGACCGCAATCACGAAGGCATCACGGCCACGAAGTCTGCCGAAGATCTGCTGCCCATAGCCGAAGAGATGGAAGCAGCGATGTTGCGCTTCGCGCAAGCGGCTGATGGTCTGGAGCGCGAGGTATCCGGCCTCGTGCGAATCGCTTGTCCGCCAGACGTGGGCAACGTGGTGATCGCTCCGTTGCTGCGCGAGTTGTTTGCACTTCATCCCGCGTTGCGCGTCGAGATTACGCCGGGTGAAGCGGTGATTGATTTGACTCGCCGCGAAGCGGACTTGGCGTTGCGAACCGTGCGTCCAGCGCAAGGCGATCTGGTGGTGACTCGGCTCACGAGCGTGCGCTGGGTGCTCGTGGGCTCGGCAGATGTGGTGCGCGAACTCGGCACGCTACGCGCCTGGGAAGACGCGCCGTGGATCGGCTGGGGCGCGCGCCTGGCGGCGAAGGGCCCAGAGAAATGGCTCGAAACCTACGCTCGAGGGGTCGATCCGATGCTGCGCTCCGACAGCTTGATGGTGCAGATCGCAGCCGCGAGCGCCGGCGTGGGCGTGACTTTGATGCCCGAACCGAGTGCCCAGCACTACGGTCTCGTGCCCGTCAAGCTCGCGCACGGGTTGCGTGCGGCTGCCGCGGAGTGGCCCAAAGACGAGCTATTCCTGGTTACGCTGCGCGCGCTCCGCGAGGTCCCGCGAGTGCGCGCGCTGTGGGAGCTATTGCTTCAACGCGTGGGCGGACGCGCGACGCGCTGAATCGTTGCTCAGCGACGAATCACGGCGTCCGGCAGCTCGTTGACGTCATCCGGCTGTCGCGGTGCGGCGGCTGCTAGGCGCGGCTCGAGATCCGCGAGTACTTCGAGCAAGCCGTCTTTCAGACGGCCTTCACGGATGCGGCGGATGATGCGTTGAACTTCTTCCGTCCAACCCGCTTGACCGAGCTGGGCGTGGATCGTCGCATCACCGAGCAAGACAACGCGGCGCTCCAACTCCGAGACGAAGATCAAGAGCGCGGTTCGCCCCTTCGTGCCGTACAAGCCGCGCTCGGCAAAGAGCTGAAACGCGCGCGCATGCGCGGCTTGCTGCGCGGCTCGGGGCGACATGAGCCAACGCAACAGCGGCGCCCAACTCAGCACGAAGAAGCTCAACACGCCCACTGAAAGCTCCACGAGCAGCGCGAGGACCGGGCTGTGCTCGGGCAAAAACTCCAGCACGCAGAACGCGGCGGCCATCGCCCAACCGAGTGAAACCAGCATTCGGCCGCGCCAATGGTCGCCGCTACGCGGGACCACGGCGACGACCAACTCGGCCGCGGTTCCGCTTTCGACGCGGGCTACCGCGGCCTCGACCTCACGTGCATCCGCGTCCGAAAGCAGCGAGGTCACCATGAGTCGGACGCTCCTCCGCCGCCGAAACCGCCTCCGCCACCAGAGAAGCCACCCCCATCACCACCACCGCCACCCCAACCGCCGCCGCCAAGACCACCACCGCCGAAGCCGCCCCCACCCCAGCCACCGCCACCCCAGCCGCCTCCGCCGCCCCAACGACCACCACCACCACCGCGACCGCCGCGAATGCGCGCGAGCACGAAGGGGATCAAGATCGGCGAAATGAAAAATAGCAGGACGAGCCAGCCGAACGGACTCGAGCTCCGGCCGCGCGGCTCGCGCTCAGTTACGTCTCGTGGCGCCGCGACGTTTTCGCCCGCTGCCTTCTTCATCAACAGGTCGAACGCTTGATCGAAGCCACTCGCCGCGTTGCCGGCGCGCATCGCGGGCTTCAACACGTTGCGAATCACGCGCGCCGAGAAGGCATCGGTGATGTCGCCTTCCAAGCCGTATCCGACCTCGATTCGCAGCTTGCGTTCCTGGTTGGCTACGAGCAGCAAGAGCCCGTCGTCTTTGCCCTTTTTGCCCAGCTTCCAAGCTTCCACCACGCGGATCGAGAAGCTCTCCAGGGCATCTCCCTCCAACGAATCAATCGTCAGGAGCGCAAACTGGTGCCCGCTACTTTGCTCGTAGTCAGCGAGTTTTCGTTCCAGCTCGGCGCGCGCGGATGGCGAAAGCAGGTTCGCCGTGTCGTTCACGTGGGCGGCGAGCGGGGGTACAGCGCGCCCCTGCGCGACTGCCGGTACCGCGGCGAAGAGCGAGATCAGCAACCATGGCAGACAGAGCAGCCACAGCAGCGTTTGAGGCACCGCGTGTGGCCGTGCCTTTGAGGTTGCGGCGAAAGTCATGCGCCTCACGATGGAGGGCTCAGAACTTCACTTCAGGAGCGTTCTCGGCGCCTGGTGCCGCCTCGAACGTGGGGCGCACCGCCCGACCGCGCATGGACGCGCCAATGCTTGTCGGAAACTTTTGCACGACCGAATTGTACTGCGCCACTTCCTCGATGTAGCGCTTGCGAGCGACGGTGATGCGGTTTTCCGTGCCCTCGAGCTGCGATTGCAGGTCGCGGTAGGAGTCGGTCGCCTTCAAAGCGGGGTATTGTTCGGAGACGACCAGCAAGCGAGAGAGCGAGCCGGAAAGCTCGTTCTGGGCTGCTTCGAATTTCTTGAGCTTTTCCGGGTCGTCAATCGTCGAGGCGTCGACTTTTAGACCGGCAACCTTGGAACGCGCCTCCACTACCTTGGTCAGCGTGTCCTGCTCGAACTGGCCGGCGGCTTTGACGGTGCTCACCAAATTGGGCACCAAATCAGCCCGGCGCTTGTATTGATTTTGAACCTCGGCCCAGCTGGCCTTCACTTGCTCGTCACGATCGATGATCTCGTTGTAGCCGCAGCCGGTGGTGGAGCTGGCGATGGCCGAAGCGAACAGCACGCCGCTCAGCAGGCGAAACCCGGGCCAGCCAACAGCGCGTTCCAAAAGGCGATCCTTTTTCATGACTCGTGTCTACATAAGTCGTTGCCAGGCCCCGAGCAAGGTGCTCTTTCGTGAAGTTCTTTTATCTGCCGCGCCCACGCTACTGGTGGCGTGCGGAACCGGCACGAATCCACCGGCTTTGCAGGTCGCGCCTCCAGTAACGGCCGCTGCGACTGCAACGGTGCGCGGCGAAATCACTGGGGCGTTCAAGATCGATGACGGTGAACAGCACCTGCGCGTGGACGTGCTCGCGGCAGACACCGTACGGTTGCGTTTTTTTCGCGGCGAAGAAAGGAATATTCCGGCTTCGTTCGCGGTCGATCCCGCGCTCGGCACAGCATCCGCTCCCCACACCCTCGAAACCGGTCCGGCCGGCGTCACGATACGCACGTCCGTGCTCGGCGTACGCCTCGGCGCACGCGTCGTCGACAAGACTCCGGTGCTGAACGTCGCATTGCTCGACGAGCGCGGGGAGATCCTGAACGAAGGCGCTGCGCCGGTCGTTTGGCAACGCGAGGGCTTCCGCAGCAGCTGGTCGCTCGCGCGCGACGCGCTGGTCTTTGGTTTGGGCGACAAGGCCAAGGGCTTCGATCGCCGAGGGCAGCTCTTCGAATTTTGGAACACCGACGCCTACGGCTGGAAGCCGGACGCAGATCCACTTTACAAATCGATCCCGTTCTTCTTGTTCATGGATCACGGACGAGCGCATGGCCTGTTCTTCGATACTCCGGCCCGCGCACAGGTCGACGTCGGAAAGACCGACGCCCAGCTCCTGCACTACGCCGCGACTACGGGCGAGTCACTCGATCTCTATCTGCTCGCGGGACCGGATCCCAAGCGCGTCGTCAGCGCATTCAGCGCTTTGACCGGACGTACGCCGCTCCCGCCGCGCTGGGCGCTCGGCTATCACCAAAGCCGTTACAGCTATTTGACGGAACGGGAGGCGCGTGGTGTCGCGACGCGCTTGCGGACCGACGCCATTCCGACTGACGCGCTCTGGCTCGATATCGACTATCAGCAAGACAACGCGCCGTTCACGGTCGACCCCAAGACGTATCCGAACCTGCCGGGCATGGTCGCAGATCTGCGACGTTCCGGGATGCGCGTCGTGCTGATCACGGATCCGCACATCAAGTCGTACCAGGGTAAGAAGACACCTTCGGGCTACGCTCCGTACGACACTGGCGCTGCGGGCGATCACTTCTTGCGCGATGCACAGAACGGCTTCTTAGAAGCCAAAGTTTGGCCTGGAGCGAGCGTGTTTCCGGAGTTCACGCGCGCGAAAACACGCCTGTGGTGGGGCGATCTGTATCGAGACTTCGTAACTCAAGGCGTGGCCGGCTTCTGGAATGACATGAACGAACCGGCGTCGCTCGACGAGAGCAAGACCTTGCCGCCATCCGCGCTGCACCGCCTGGACGACGACACGACGTTGACGCACGCTTTCGTTCACAATGCGTACGGATCGCTCAACGCCCAAGCGACCTTCGAGGGCCTGAGTCGGCTACGTCCGAACGAACGTCCCTTCGTGCTCACGCGCGCGGCGTACTCGGGAACCCAGCGCTTCGCTGCGACGTGGACGGGCGACAACAGCGCGACGCGCGAGCACCTAGCGTTGAGCATCGCTCAGCTCGCGAACCTCGGTGTGTCGGGCTATGCGTTTGCAGGCGCGGATGTCGGGGGATTCGTGGGCTGCCCGGATGAAGCGCTGCTCGTGGAGTGGACCGAGCTCGGCTCACTGCAACCGTTCTTTCGTAACCACAGCGGCAAGGATACGTGCCGGAGGGAACCGTGGGTGCATGGCGCCGTCACCGAGGCCCGCGTACGCAAAGCGATCGAGCGACGCTATCGCCTGCTCCCCTATCTCTACACGCTGTTCGAGGAGGCTTCGCGCTCGGGTTTGCCAGTGGTCCGCCCGATGTGGCTCGAATACCCAGACGATCCGGCGATCCAACGCGACGCGAACAGCTACTTGCTTGGCGCGGATCTGCTGGTTGCACCCAAGCTCGTTCCCGGCGAGGTCGGCTATGTCGCTCAGCTCCCGCGCGGCGCCTGGTACGACACGCTGACCGAGGCGCTGATCGCCAATGGTGGAGCAGTGCCGATCCCCGCGAGCAACGATAGCGTGCGGATATTCGCTCGCGCGGGCGCTATCATCCCCCAGCAGCCACTCATCCAGCACACCGACCAAACACCAAAGGGTGCCCTGCAACTCGACTTGTGGCCGGGCGAGCGCTGCGTCGGGAGCCTGTATCTGGACGACGGGCAGAGCCTGGATTACCGAAGCGGCGCGTTTCAGCGCGTTTCGTACGCGTGTCGGTTACATGACCATGGCATCGACGTCAGCGCGCACGCGAGCGGCCAATTCGCGAACTGGTGGTCGAGCACCAAGCTCATCGTGCACGGAGTTCAGCGTGGTCCGAGCTCGGTCGTGGATGGGCAGGGCAGCGCGCTCAACTACCAGTACGATGCCGAACATCACCGTGCGGTCGTGCATTTGCCGGGCCCGAGCAGCGATTGGTCGGTCAGGCTTAGGTTGTGAGAGAGCTTTCGCGCCAGCGCACGCTCGTCTAAGGTCACGATATGTCGCTCCCGGATCACGCCGTCATTCAGGGAGTCCTGGATTTTGCGCTGGAAAAGTCGCGCCGAAACCGGGAGGGAGAGCCGGCCACGTACATCCCGGAGCTCGCGCTGGTTCCTCTCGAACGCACGAGTGCGGCGGTCATCCTGAGCAACGGTGACACACTGTACGCTGGCGACGCGCTGAATCACGAGTTCACGTTTCAGAGTTCGGCCAAGTTGCTGACGCTGATCGGGCTCTTGGAAGAGCGCGGGCCCGTCGAGGTGTTCGACATCGTGGGATCGGAGCCATCGGGCGACAGTTTCGGCTCGGTCGCTCGGCTCGAGACTCACGGTCCAAAACCAGCCAATCCCCTGATCAACTCAGGGGCGATCGCGCTCTGTGGGCAGCTGCACGGCAGTGTCGAACGGCGCGTGGAGTGGCTACAGCGCTGGGCCGAGCGGCTATACGGCAAACCGCTTCAGATCGACCAAAAGGTGCTGAGCAACGAGCGAGTCTCGGCCGACCGCAATCGCGCCATCGCCTATTACCTGAAGCACGGTGGGGTGCTGAAGGGCGACGTGAACGAAACCCTCGATGTTTACTTTGCGCTCTGTTCACTGACTGGCGGCGTGCGAGAAGCGGCCTATTTGCCGGCAATTCTCGCACACGGCGGGCTCCGCCCGGGCACCACCGAGCGCGTGCTGTCCAAACAAACCGTGGCCATCGTGGTCTCGATCATGGCCACCTGCGGTATGTACAACGAATCCGGCAATTACCTGACCGCGACGGGCATGCCCGCAAAGAGCGGCGTCAGCGGCGTAATCGTCGCAGTCGTCCCCGGCATCGCCGGCATTGCCGTCTCCAGCCCGCGCCTGAACGATAAAGGCGGCAGCGTGCGCGGTCACTTGATGCTGCGCGAGCTGTCACGTCAGCTCGGCTGGCACTTCGCGTTGGCGGCAGAGCGAACCTGACGAGCGTGGTGGCGTTCTCGTTTTCTGGAGCGCTTTTTGTAAGGACGCGCGGCGCCTTCGGCGCACGGCTAGAGACTCTCGTTTGCGCACGCTCGGACGGTGGCGCCTGGCCGCCCCCCTCAAGCCCACGGAAAGCATGCGCCTGTTCGGTCAGCTCTTTGTAGGTCTCCATCTCATTCGAGGATCGTGATCTGATCCTGCCAAAGTCGGCTGACCTCGACGTATTTCCGGGCATTCGGCTGTACCCCTTCCCGCGCGCCCGGCGCGAAGCGTGCAGCGCCTTCGGCGCGCACCAGAGTTTGTGTGCAGCGTCGTGTTGCTCCGCTCGAGGCGACAGACGGGCGTTGCCGAGACGGTGGCCCTTGGGCGTGACGCACTTGTGCACGCGGGCTGCAGTAAGGCAGCCCAATTCAGAATGGGCGCTCGCGGTCCAGCAGCGCACCTCGCAACAGCACCGAGTTCCCGCGCGTTCCCGCGTCAGCGTTGAGCGGAGTAACGCGACGCTGCTCACAAACTTTGGTGCGCGCCGAAGGCGCCGCACGCTCGCGCCGGGCGCGCGGGAAGCGTCAACAGCCGCATTCCCGGAACTAAAACGAGCGTGAAGTCTTGGAAGACCAGATCACGATCTGCGAACGAGATCGAGACCTACAAAGAGCTGACCGAACAGGCGCGTGCTTTCCATGGGCGCAGCGCGGGCGGCCAAGCGCCACCGTCCGAGCGACGCGCTTCGTGACACCCGAAGGGGTGTGCGCAAACGAGAGTCTCCCACCGCGCGCCGAAGGCGCCGCGCGTCCATACCAAACACGCTCCAAAAAACGCCAACCTATCAGCAACAGGCACGCGGCTTGCTTTGGGCTTGTTGCGAAGGAGACCCGCATGCCCAAGCCCTTTACTGAGTGGACTGTTCTGCCACATGGAAAGCTCACGCGGCTCGACGACAATTTGTTGTCGGTCACGGGAGATTTACACATGCCGGTCGGGGATTTTCCGCGGCGAATGACCGTCGTTCGGCTGCACGATAGCCGATTGGTGGTGTTCAGCGCGATTGCGCTCGATGAGTCAGAGATGCAAGCGCTCGAGGCGTTTGGGCAGCCGAGCTACCTAGTGGTGCCGAATGACATCCACCGCATGGATGCGAAGATTTGGAAGGATCGTTATCCCGCGATGCGCGTCGTGGCACCCTCGGGTGTGCGCAAGCAAGTCGAAGAAGTCGTGGCAGTTGACGACACGGAACCCAACTTTGGAGATCCACAAGTTCAGTTCGTGACCGTCCCCGGTACGCAAGAGCGCGAGGCCGCGCTCTTGGTCCGAACCTGGAGCGGCACGACGCTGATCGTCAACGACTTGATCTGGAACATGGAAGATCGGCCCGGAATGGGCGGCTGGCTGTTCCACGTGATGGGCTTCACCGGCAAGGAGCCACGCATTCCAGCGATCGTCGAACTCCGCGAAATCAAGGACAAGCTAGCGCTGCGCGGCCAACTGGAGCGCTGGGCGCAAATCCCGGGCTTGAACCGAATCATCGTTTCGCACGGAAACATCGTCAATCGTGATGCGAAGGGCGTGCTCGATCGCTTGGCCGAAAGCCTTGCCGCTTAGCGCCCCCGAATGGCACTTGTGCCAAACTCCGGCGATGTTCGTGATTGAGCTGATCTACAAGGCCGAGCTTTCGGAAATTGACGCGCACATGAAGGCGCACGTGGCATTTTTGAAAAAGTATTATGCCGCAGGGAATTTCTTGGTCTCTGGTCGCAAGATCCCGCGCGATGGCGGGATCATTTTGGCGGTCGGCAAAGACAAGCAACAGATCGAAGCCATCATCCATGAAGACCCGTTCTGCAAGCGCGGACTGGCCGAATTTCGAATCATCGAGTTTCGAGCCAGTCAGCGTGCGGACGACATTCAGCAGCGCATCGAAGGTTGAGCGCGTCGAAGCCGGAACCGTGAAGACGTGAGCCGCTCACTTGCGCGCGAACAGCAGCGCCCTGAGCGTGTCGTCTCGCAGGATTAGTCCGCCCCAGACCAGCAGCCCGACGTATACCGGAAACAACACGTGACTAAACAGCGGGTCGCCAATGCGCAGGTGCGTTGAAATGGCACCGCCCAGAAATCCCGTAAGGACAATGCCTCCCAGAACGGCCGTGCGTGGCAGCAGGTACAACGTGAGACAAACGAGCTCGAGCACGCCGATGCCACGCGCGAGGGAAATCGGGTAACCGAGTTGCGCGAATGATTCGACCACCGGCGGGATCACCAGCAGCTTGATCACGCTGTCGAACAGCAGAAACAAGACGGGCAACGCACTGACGCCAAAGCCTGCACGAATACGCCACTTTCCAGTGCGATGAGCGCCGAGGGTCGAGTCACTGAAGGTAGCTGTGGCTTCCATGATGGTCGTTCTCCTTTGCGAGGTCGAAAAGTGCCTCACCGAAACGACAATCGAGGGGTCTTGGAATCGACGGCGCGGCTAGCTTTTTTTCTCGGGGGTCCGATCGCACGCGGCCGCGCGTTCGAGCAAGCGTTCGCGCTGGCGCACGTTGCGGGTCAGCGACGCGGCGCGTTCGAACTCGGCTCGAGCCTCGGGGAAACGCCCCAGCTTGCTCAGCAGCTCGGCACGTGCGCTGGGCAACAAGTGATAGTTCTTGAGCGACGGAGCCTCACTCAGCGCGTCGATCAGCGACAAACCCGCGGCAGGTCCGTCCGCCATCGACACGGCAACCGCGCGGTTCAACTCCACCACGGGTGAGCGAACGAGCGCCGCGAGTTCGCCGTAGAGCTCGGCGATTCGCCGCCAATCGGTGGCCTCGGGAGTGAGCGCGCGGGCGTGACAGGCGGTGATCGACGCTTGCAAAACATAGGGTCCGGGCGGACCTCCGAGCGCTTCTGAGCGCGCCAGGGCCGCAAGCCCACGCGCAATCTGCGGCTGATCCCAACGTGAGCGATCTTGATCCATGAGCAACACCGGCTCACCGGAGGCGAGCGTTCGAGCCGGGCTGCGTGAGGCATTGATCTCCATCAGTGCCAATAAGCCGTGCACCTCCGGCTCTTCGCTGGCCAATTCGGCCAAAATGCGGCCCAGACGCAGCGCGTCTTCGCATAGCGCCGGCCGCAGTAGATCTTCACCCGCGGTCGCCGAGTAACCCTCGTTGAAGATCAAATAGATCACCTCCAGAACCGAAGCCAGGCGCTCGGCAAGCTCCGGCCCGCGTGGGACTTCGAACGGCACTCGAGCCTCCGCGAGCGTGCGTTTCGCGCGCACGATGCGCTGCGCGATCGTCGCTTCGCTGGTCAAGAATGCGCGAGCAATCTCTTCGGTGGTGAGCCCCCCGAGCATGCGCAAAGTGAGCGCGATCCGCCCCTCAGTGGGCAGCACCGGGTGGCAAGCCGTGAACACGAGGCGCAGCAAATCGTCGCCGAGCTCATCGTCGAGCTTTGCCTCCAGGTTGGCCACGGCTTCCTCCTGCTCGGCGTCCGCCTCGTAACCGAGCTCGGCGTGTTTGCGATCCAACATCGTGCCACGCCGAATCAGATTGATGGCGCGGTTCTTTGCCGCGCTCATCAGCCATGCCGCGGGATTGCGCGGCACGCCTTCGGTCGGCCACTGAGCGAGAGCGGCAACCAGCGCGTCTTGAGCCAGCTCCTCGGCCAAGCCCACGTCGCGCACGATGCGTGTCACGCTCGCGATCAGCTTGGCCGATTCCAGTTTCCAGACTGCTTGAATCGCACGTTCGGTTTCGGACCGACCTTCAGCGCTCGTCACGCCGGCGATCACAGCATTTCGAGCGCCTTCCGCAAGCGCTCGGCCCGCGAGGCTTATCTTGGGGGCATCTCGGCGGCGTCGAAGACTTTCAACACCTCGGCCTCGCCGTCGCCAGCGATCGACATGAATTTGCGAGCGTGCTCCAGCGCTTCTTCCATCGAGTTCGCGCGAATCAGCGCAAAACCGTCGATCAATTCCTTGGTTTCGGCGAAGGGGCCATCAATCACGGTGAACTTGCCGCCCGACAGCGTCGCGCGCGTGCCACTGCTCGGCCGAACCAAGCCGCCGGTCATCAGCAGCACACCCGCTTCGGTCATCTCTTTGCCGAACTTGCCGATGGCGGCCATCGTCTCGGGGGTCGGGGGAGCCTTGGAATTCGAAGCGTAGGTCATCAAGTATTTCATGGGCGAACGTCCTTTCTAACGGGTGCACCAGGACGTCAAAGCTCGCACCCCCAGATCGACACGGCTTCCAGATTTTTTTGAAAGGACTGAGCGAGGTCAGAAATGACCCGGCTCGTCGGCCATGAACGCCGGCTCGAGCTCGCCCAACCGAAACATTTGCGCGCCGGCCCCTGCCTTGGCGCTTCAAAACCAACGGGCCTCCGGGCTCCTGCTCAGCCGAAAACTCACTCGCCCGAATGCTTCGCCGCCGCTCGCCCGCGCGCTTCCGTGAACCGCACGAAGCAGTTTGATTGCCTCGTTCACGCCGCGCCAGATGTCTCCGCAGCTGGCGGTTCGGACTTGCCGTAACAGTACAGGCAACGAGTCGCGTTCTGTCGCATGCGGCCATGGCAGTGAGGACATGACCGGCGAGTGGGCTCGGGTTCGAGCTGAATGAGCGCGAGTAGCGCCTGCCACGACGCTTCCACTCTCTCGACTCGCAGCATGTCGCTCTCTGGTTCGCCTTTCGCAGAAAGCCCTCTGACTCGTAACTCCATTTCCGCGATTGCGCCACGCAGCTTGTTGCGCTCGGGCGTGCCGCGTTCAGTCTGGGCCATGCAGGCCTTTCTGGAGCCGACATCGACTCCGCGTCTGGGTTGATTGCGAGCAACAACACGTCGTGTGTCACGCTCACCGCCGTTGCGGAATGATTTTGAATTTGGAGACGCGGCGCCGAGCGCCGCATTTCTTTGCCGCTGACCGTACGCTTCGTGTGGCGAAAGTCAAAGGGCTCCAGCCGTAGCGTCTCATACGTGACTGGCCATTGCGCATGGGCCAGTCGTGGTTATCCTCGTGCCACGGCGGAGTTCGCGATTGAGGGCTGAGGTGTGTGGATTGCGCAATTCGCGCGCGCACCTCGGAAACCGGGCGCGCGCCTCGATTAACGGCCCACTGGGCTAGATGAGTGGTCTTCCATGACGGCAAAACAGGTATTTTATTCGGCAGATGCGCGAAAGTTCATGCTCGCGGGTGTCGATGCTCTGGCTAACGTCGTCAAAGTGACGCTCGGTCCACGTGGCAGGAATGTGTTGCTCGCCAAGAGCTATGGCGCGCCGACGATCACTAAAGACGGCGTGTCGGTTGCCAAGGAGATCGAGCTTTCGGACCGCTTCGAGAACATGGGCGCGCAAATGGTGCGTGAAGTCGCCAGCAAGACCAGTGATATCGCGGGAGATGGCACGACCACAGCCACGGTCCTCGCGCAGGCCATCTACCGAGAGGGACTGCGACTGGTCGCAGCTGGTCATGCCTCTGGTCAGCTCAAGCTCGGCATCGACAAGGCGGTCGAGCGTGTCGCTCTGGAACTGAAACAGATGGCGAAGCCTATCAAAGATCCGCGTGAAATCGCCCAGGTCGGGACTCTCAGCGCCAACGGGGATCGCGAAATCGGCACCAAACTGGCCGAAGCGATGGAGCGAGTCGGACAAGAGGGAGTCATCACGGTCGAAGAGGGTAAGACCGCAGACACCACGCTCGAGGTGGTCGAAGGCATGCAGCTCGACCGGGGCTATTCGTCGCCCTATTTCGTGACCGATCCCCAGCGGATGGAAGCTGTGTTCGAAGACGTCTACCTGCTCGTGTGCGAAAAGAAGATCTCCAGTATGAACGACCTGGTCCCGCTGCTCGAGGCGATCGCCCGGGAGCAGAAGGCCGTAGTCATCATCGCCGACGACATCGAGGGTGAGGCCCTCGCCACGTTGGTTGTTAACAAGCTTCGCGGCACGCTCAATTGCGCGGCAATGAAGGCACCTGGTTACGGCGATCGCCGCAAGGAATTGCTGCGCGACATTGCCATTTTGACTGGCGCCAGTCCCGTGAGCGAGGAGCTCGGGACCAGGTTCGAGAACCTGACGATCGCAGATCTGGGTCGCGCCAAGCGCGTCACGCTGGACAAGGACGTCACCACGATCGTCGATGGTGCGGGATCCAAAGAGAAACTCAAAGCGCGCATCGACGAGATCCGGGCTCAGCTGGCAAACACGGACAGCGAATTCGATAAGGAAAAGATCCAGGAGCGCCTAGCGAAGTTGGTTGGCGGTGTGGCGATCATCAAAGTCGGCGCCGCCAGCGAGCTCGAGATGAAGGAGAAGAAGGCGCGCGTCGAAGATGCCTTGCATGCAACTCGCGCGGCGGTGCAGGAAGGTATCGTGCCGGGTGGAGGGGTCGCACTGATCCGCGCGCAAGCAGCCCTCGACACGTTGAAGCTGAACGACGAACAGCGTTTCGGTGTGGAAATCATTCGCCGAGCGATCGAAGAACCCATCCGCCAAATCGCCGAAAACGCTGGCGTCGAAGGATCGATAGTCGTCGATCGCGTCAGAGCTGGCCAGGGCGATTTCGGGTACAACGCGGCGACCGACGAATACGGCGCGCTCGTTGCGATGGGGGTCATCGACCCGGTCAAGGTCGTCCGGGCTGCCTTACAGAACGCCGCTAGCGTCGCCGGCCTCATGCTGGCAACCGACTGCATGATCGCCGAGTGCGACCCGTCACCCGCGCGGACGTGAGCGGACAGTCGAGATTCGCGGCTCGGTATCGGCGTTACCGAGAACAAGGGACGTTTGATGCGGGAAGTCGCGCGAATTCACGCTTTCTTGAAGCTTGGCCGACCACACTTCCTGATCGGCGGACTGCTCCTCTTTGCGCTTGGCTCAGCCTTGGCCCGGACGGAAGGCGTCGTCATCGACTGGCGGCGCTACGTCTGGGGCCAAGCCACGATTACGGCTGCACAGTGGATGACGCACTACTCGAACGATTACTTCGACTTGGCTGCCGACCGAGCGAACTCGACACCGACGCGCTGGTCCGGCGGCAGCCGCGTGCTGGTGGGCGGCCTCGTCACTCCGCGGGCCGCGCTCGTGGCCGCGGCCGTACTCGGGACCGCGGCATTGAGCGCCGCTGGTTTCCTGGCCGCTCGCCCCGATAGCCCGCGGTTCGTATTTCCGTTGGCGTTGCTGATTGTCCTGCTTTCCTGGTGCTACAGCTCTCCGCCGCTCAGGCTCCTCAGTCGTGGCCTTGGGGAGGCGACAACCGTCTTCGTCGTGACGCTGCTGACGCCGCTACTCGGCTTCTATGTGCAGAGCGGTGGTGTACGCCCAGTGTTGTTCTTGGCTTGCTTCCCGCTGTGCTGTTTACAACTCGCCATGCTACTCACGATCGAGCTGCCAGACGCCGCGGGCGATGCGGCGCAAGGCAAGCGAACACTCGTCGTCCGATTCGGCGCTGAGTGGGCGGCGCGCTGCTCGGCGGCACTACTCGTCGTGGCGTTCGCCTCGTTGCCAATCCTCTTCATGCTGGGTTTGCCGCTGCGAGTGGCGCTCTTCGCTGCATTTCCAGCAGCGCTCGGCCTTTGGCAAGCCATCCGCTTTGCACGCGGCGCCTTTCGCGCTGCAACGAATTGGGAAACGCTCTCGCTATGCAGCGTGGTGCTCTTTGCGACGACCATCGTGGCGGAGCTGTTGGGTGCCGTGCTGACGGCCGCGCGTTGAGTGGCGAAACGGCCAGGTCGTCGCGAGCTCCGACGAAGTCACCCGGGGAGCTCTTTCCTGCCGGCGTCCGTGGCCGGCCATTGCGCGAGGTGGCGCAATAAACCGAACGACGATGCGAGTGGCGCTCCCCAAGGCGAAACCAAACCCTGGTTGGCAGATAGAAAATACGAAAAGAGCCGCGTATCGTCGGCGAGCGCAGCGATGAGTCGTTCCATCGCCCAAGGCGAGCTCCGCAACCACAGCAAGAGACGCGTGAGCGCGACATGGCGGCGATCGGCCTTGCGCGCTGCACTCAAGCATCGGCCGAGCTCGACGAGCGTAACCTGCGGACCCGTACGAGCCAAGGCCGGCCGCAGCAGGCTGGCCATGGTTGACGCTTTGCTGATGGCGAGGCCAACGCCTTCGCCGGTGATCGCGTCGACGTAGCCAGCAGCATCGCCCACCAGCAGCAAGCCGTCACGGGCGGGGGTTGGTACCTGGACGTGCAGCGGCCCGCGCGCACAGGCGGCGTCCGCGGCTGTGGCCTTTCCGAGCCGGTGCGCTAGCTCCGGAAAGCCGCGCAGCAAGTGCGCGACCAAACCCGAGCCGCCGCCGCGGTGGGTCTCAGCCCCTTGCCAAAGAAACGCGACGTTGAGTTCGTTGTCGCCGGTCGGCGTTACGTACGCTTCGCCATGCGGACTCCAGTGCACCTCGACCTGGTCCGTCCAAGGTTCCACCTTGAAATGTTGGCGCACGCCGTAGCGAAGGGGCGACGGCCGACGTGTCTGCAAGCGTGCGGCTTTTCGGGTTCGCGAGGTGAGCCCGTCGGCACCAATCACCAAACGTGGGGTGAAGAGTTGTCCATCGAACAGCACGCGGCAAACCCCCGACGCTTCGAGGCGCAAGTGCGCGTCACCGTGATGGACCGAGACGCCGGGCGTGCGCTCGGCCAGGTCGCGCAGCAGGCGAGCGAGCGCGGTACGCCGCAGCCCCAACCCCGGACCCTCGCGGAAGGGCGCGGAGGCGCGCATACCCGAAGCGGAGACGTAGCGGACGCCGTGCAGCAACTTTCCCTCGCTCAAAAGCTGGCTGTGGCTCAACCCGAGCGAGCCAAGCTCCTGAAGCGCGCGCGGCAATAAGCCTTCACCACACGGCTTGAGGCCGGGCACTGCCGCGCGTTCACAGACCAAAACCGATGACCCGACTCGAGCCAGAGCGACCGCGGTGGCAAGCCCTGCCGGGCCACCACCGATCACTACCACGTCGAAGCTCACACGGTGCCTCGCGCTCGAAAGCGCGGCCAAAAGCGCCGTAGCGGCCCGAGTGCCTCGTCGTACCCACCATTTCCGCTCAACGCGCGCTCTTCCTCTCGAATACGCACCGCGAGCAGCATGGCATTGGTGAGACTGAAGACGATGGCGGAGCGCCACGCCGAATGCATCAAGGGCAGCGCCGCAATTTCCAGGACCACTCCGAGGTAGTTTGGGTGCCGCAGATAGCGATATACACCCTTCGCTACGGGCGCGGCGCCGGGCAGCGTCAACACGCGTACGCTCCAGCGTCCGCCCAGTTCGTGCATGGCGGCGAAGCGTAGACACTGCCCGATGCCAAAGCACAGCCCAGCCGGTGCGCTGAGCCAAAGCTGAAACCGAGGCCGCAGCAAAACGACTTCCAGAACGACGCTCACCAGCCACAACGTGTGCAGCAGCTGCATCGCGATGAAGTGCCCCGATGCATGCTCGCGAGCGCCCAACTTTCGGAGCTGGTTCTCATTGCGTCGACTCAGCCTGAGCTCTGCCAGGCGCTCTAGCGCCACGAGTACGACGAAGGCCACGAACACCTGATTGGTCGTCATCTCAGCAGCACCAGTTCGGCGCAAAACCCAGGGCCCATCGCCAAGAGCAAGCCTCTACCTCGAGTCTGATCCGCCGCCATCGACTCTTGAAGAATGACCAACACCGAGGCCGACGACAGATTGCCGATTCGCGCTAGGCAATCGCGGCTGAGGTCCAGCGCGCCAGGCGTCAATTCGAGACCGCGCTCCATGGCGTCGATCACGGCGGGCCCGCCAGGGTGCGCAATCCAGCGCGTGATTTGCGAGGGTTTTAGGCCCTTGGCAGACAAGAATTCGCGAATGCTGTGCGCGAGCGCACCGTGGGCAAGTTCCGGAACCTGGCCGCTGAGCACGATCCGGAATCCCGTGTCGACGATGTCCCAGCCCATCACGGCTTCAGTATTCGGAAACAGCACCGAGCGAGTGGCTGCGATCCGCAGCTTTGCTTTGCTGACGAGCGGGTGTTCGTCGCCAACCAGGAGGACGCATGCCGCGCCGTCAGCGAACAGTCCGCACGCAATCAGGTTTGCGACCGACATATCGTCGGATTGAAAGGTCAGCGAACACAGCTCGACACACAGCAGCAGGGCCGCGTGCGTGGGATGCCCTTCTAGGTATTCGCTCACGCGGGCGATGCCAGCGGCGCCCGCCACACAGCCCAAGCCGAACAGCGGGACTCTCCGGCAATCTGCAGCAAACTCTAGCCGATTCATCAGCCGCGCCTCGATGGACGGCACTGCTAGTCCAGTCACGCTGCTCGAAGCGAACAGCTGTATCTCGTTCGCTGGGAGCCCAGCCAACTCGAGACACTCGCGCACGGCCCGCTCGCTCAGTTCGAGCGCCGCCCTCAGCCATTCGCGATTGCGCTCTCCAAAGCCGTTGAGCTTCGCGTAGCGTTCTAGCGGCAACGCCAGATGGCGTCCTTCGACCTTTACCGCCGCGAACAGTTTCTTGACGCGCGCGGCATCCAGCCCGTGCTGTTCCTTCGACAAGGAAAGAAGCGCCTGCGTGAGCTCGTGTTGGCTGTAGTAGTTGGACGGAAACGCGCTGCTCACGCCGAGGATATGGGGCATTCGTACGGGCCAGTGTGCACGGACTGTGCCGCCCATTGCCCCACCATCTAACGTCCTTTTACGCGGGTCGCTTTGGTACTAGCAGAGGCACGCTTGCCGACGCGGGGCGGTCTAGCACTCCTCTAAGAAGGATCGCGCGCCTGCACTCGCACTAAGGTTGAAGCGCCTGAAGCAGTACTCGTCCAAACAGGAATACCGCCAGCCCCAGAGCAACCGCCAACAGCAGAACCGTCATGATCGCGCGGCGCAGGCAACCCGCCACAGCGATTCCCATCGGCCGAGCGTCGCCACTGCGTGCCGCTTTGGCCCGTGCGTCGAGAATAGCAGCAAGAATGCTTCGTGTTGGAGTCAACTCTGAGAGCTCGACCTCTTCGTCACGAAGCGGTCTAGATTTGCGTGTCTCGACGTCGATGACCGGCTTGGCAGACCGGCGTGAGCTGCCGCGCGTGATCGCCGGGCGCAGCGCGGCAGGCGAGGATTTCGGTATGGGCGTCGGTGGCCGCTCTCGCGGTGCGGATCGGGGCGGTGATGCGACGCGCGCCGGAGCGCTCGGCGCTATCCCACATTGAGGGCACATATCGGTCTTGAGCCAAACGCCGGGCACATGATTCGTGCAGAAATAGCGAACGTGGGTTTCGTGGCACGCTTCGCATTCACCGCTTCCGATCTGGGTCGTGCCGCAGTTCAGGCAGCGGAGAACGACGCTCATGTCTCCTCGCTCGCTTGAGCCCCCGGACTGAATTGCGATGGCGGCCGAGGGAACACGTCGTTGATGATGCTTGCCGGAATGTGCAGTCGGTAAACTTGCGGCAGCTTACCCTCGATGACTCGCGCAACTGTCGGCACACGTTCGTAAGGGCCAAAAGTTTCGCGCGGCAATCGACGCGAGAGCGCGACCGTGGTGAGCACAGGATGCGCCTCGTACGCGGGATAGACGGCGTAGCGCTCTTCAACGTGGTCGTGACCGCGCACGAAGTGCGTCACTGGTCGGCCCAGGCGCGTGCTCAACGCGCAGAAGTCGGCGAAATCCTCGTAGCCAAACTGGCTGCCCCGTGAAGTTCGATTCGGCATTTTGCGACGCGCTTTGGGATGCATTCGAGCCCACACGAAGTCGGCTAGGCACGCCGGGTTGTTCCAGTCGCCGGTCTTGGCGAGCTCCGAGTGCAAGTCGAGCAGGGGAAATCCGCCATGCGCGACCAAGAGTCCGTCTGGAAAGAAAAGCGCACGCGGCGATCGATCGGTCAACGTCACGGCCAGCTTGCCCGCGCGCACGATCCATTCATTGCTCAGGTTTGCGTTGAGAAACTCCGCGAAGTCAGACGGCGAGACATTGGAGCTAAACTGTTCGCCGTCGCAAGAGAGCGCTTCATCGTGATTGCCGGCAATCACGCACACTCGTTCGGGGGCCTCGCTGATCAACTCGAAGACCCGCACCAGAACCTCGAGGCCCATCCCCTCGTCGTCACAGAAGTCGCCCAAGAAGATGATCCGCGCTGGCGCGCTCGCGTCATGCGCTCGGATGAGCGCCAATGCCGCCTCGAGCGCCAGCAAATCGCCATGCAGATCACCGATGATCCAAAGCCCAGCTGCCTGGGGTGACGCGACGCTGATCGCGCGATCTTCGGCATGCGCGCGGTCGGCGTCGAACAACATACTGGAAGCTCCGATGCGCTCGAGCAGCGCCCCCATTTGCTCGATGATGGAGGGCATTCGAGCACGAACGGCATGCGCACCGACGACCTTGCGAATCGCCGCCCAATCGAGGTCACGGACTTCCACGACCTGGAGCATTCCAGGCACCGAGGTGTCCTCTGAAGCAGTGGCGAGGTCGTGCGACATCATTTCTTGGTCGATTGCCAATTCGCGGAAATCAACTGCGCTGCGCGGTGAGTGGCAATTTCAGGAGCCCTTTTTCCTGTCGCCCCACGGCAATCACGTCACCCTGGAACAGCGCGCGCGGTTCCGTCAGCGCTCGCCCGTTGAGTAAAGTCTCGTTCACGCTGCCAGCGATCGGCGAGATTCGCCATTGCCGTCCAACTCCTCGCTCCAGCACGCATTGTCGCTCATCCCAAAAGGCGGCATCGGGCCCGAATCGTCGTACCAAGGCCTTGCCCAGCTGGGTCCGTACTGAGACGCGCATTGAACTGCCGTCAGCGCCAGTGAGCAGCATCGCCGCGGACACGAGTGGCTCCCTATTGGAGACTGCCGTCGCCGGAGCCGCACTGGCTGGCTTCTTGAAAGGCTCGGCTGTTGCTCCACGACCGTTGAGGAGATCGCGCAGCGCGCCAGCAGTCGGCCTCGCCGCGGGGTCAGGGGAAAGGGCTCGATGTAGCGCCGCGCTCACCTCCGCATTCAATGCCGGCATTGGAAGCATGCCGAGCAGGGCTGGCGGCTTGGCTCGGTACCCCTTCACGAGCGCGGCGTATTCGACTTGATCGTCCCGCCAATACGGGTGAACGCCGGCGAGCAACTCGTAAAGCATCAGCGCGCACGTGAACACGTCAGACGCCGGTTCGGGCACCGCGCCACGCGTCAAGTGTTCCGGTGAGCGATAGTTGTCGCTGCCCACGTAGCCCTGAAAGCCGTGCCACGGCGGGCGCCGGTCGGCCAACACGGAAAAATCCATATCGATCAGCTTGAGCTGGTAACCCGACCCAATGCTCGCGTCTTCGACCAGATAGGCGTTAGGGGGCTTGAGGTCCGCATGCACCACGCCGACCTCATGCAGCGCGGCAACGCCCGCAACCAGGACTTTCGCCCAAGTCAAGTGTCGGGCCCAGACCGCGGGATCGAGTGCCGGAGCAAGCTTGGTCCGTCGGTGGCGCTCCGCTTCAGCATCCAGCATTTGTTGGACATCGCCACCGTGCTCCACGAACTCATAAGCTTGGAAGTAGCAGCGCCCGCCCCAGAGCTCTTCGAAGGCGTCCACTTGTCGAACAGCGAAGTGCGCGGCTCTCCCGCCGTGCACGCGAGCGTTCAGTTCCTTCTGATAAGCGATGTACGGGGCGTACCAAACTACCGTGGGCGCAGGGGACTTATACTGTTTGAAAAATACTTTCTTCCCCGAACCTGTTTCCGCGGCGTAGGAGATTGCCATCATGCCCGGGCCGAACACTTTCGTGATCCGGTAGCCGTGGATGCTGTCACCAACCTTGAGCTTTTTGGCCATGAATGCGGCGCGTAGCCAGTAGTTAACGCTAAAGCGCCACGGTCTCGGCCGAGCGCGAGACGCTAGCTGCCAGCTGCTTGAGTGTGTTGCGGAAGTTGACCGGATCGGAGGTGAACTTTTTGAGCGCTTCCTGTGGACTCAACCCATCGAACTCGACCGTTTCCCACTCGGACTTGTCAATCTGACTCAACCGGTCATAGCCGTCGAAGTTGGGCGCAAACAGGCTCAAGATGATGCGATTGGCCATGACTACGTTCGCGACATCTTGCAGCGAGCCGCCCTTCGCCTCCGGCAAGCTCATGGTTTCTTTGAACGAAGCGTCAGTGAATACGATCACGACGCGTGCGGCGTCACTGCGATAGCGCCATTTCTGAGGGTCGTCCGACTGTACGCCTTTGGGGCTAGCCTGCATGGTCGAGACTTTGTAAAGCGTGTCGAGCAAGGATTCGGGCTCATCACCGCCACCTTCGGCCTTCAGCGCAGCAAGCTGCGCTTTCAACGCGCTTACGTCTCGCACGAAGGCATTATCAACTACCCACGGCAGGCCTTCACTCTCCGCCGACTCGATGTCGCGGTAACCGACGACTTTGCCCCGCCAATCTCGCACTGGCGCGACGTTATTGCCATCACCGTGACTCAACGAGTCGATGAACGCTTCGATGTTTTTGCGCAGGGCATCGATGCAAGGGGCCATGCTGCCCGTGATATCGATAACGAACACGATGTCCGCAACGCCCTTCGTCTTCGCGCGGGGCACTGGCGCGGGAGCCGCCACTGCAGGCTCAGCAATACCCAGAGCGGCTTCCGAGCCCGTGGGCTCTTCACTTGACGGAACCGCTAAAGGCTCGCTGATGGCGCCATCCGCAATTTCGGAACTCTCAGAAGCATTCATGATTTGGGTCCAAACGTTGTTGTCGATGGTGCGGAGCGCCAGCGGCGAAGTCCTCGCAGCGCAAAGCTCGGCTCGCCCTCTACAACATTCGTGCCGTGGGTCCTTCGCTCGAAGAACTAGCAATTTCTTCCGAAGAGAATTGAGAGAGCTCGCTCCGTGCGCGCTCAGTCGCACGGAGCCGCTGTGACATTTCGCTCGCGCTGTCTCGTCTCAGCCGTGACCCTTTTGGATCGTGACGCTGTTGTCCAACGTGAGCGTGCGCAGTGTGGTTTGCCGGTCACGCGATCGTGCCGCAGCAGTTGCTCGCAAATCGAGTGCACCGGTTTGCAAAAACTCAACCGCGAAATGCGTGAGCGCGATTGGCGCACCGCGCGCTTCTTGAGCTGCTCGTGGAACCCGCAACCTAGATGGCAGGGCCAGCCAGCGACGCTCTCGAGTCGCCGGGGGGCTTCCACGCGCAGGCACGCCGTGTGCAGACGCGGTGGCATGGCTCTGTCCGCTCCCGTCGCTTCGGGTTCACCTAGGACCCTCGCTTCTGCGCCCAGGCGGCTCACTCAACGACCAATCTTGATTGCCGTTGCAGTAGCGGCGACGCTCGTTGCGCTCCGCGCCGGACTCAACAGCGAAACTGCCAAGAAAGTCGTTGGAACAGTGATGAAGGGCGTAATTGCGGGCGCTGCTCGTGCGCTTCCACGATTGGTTCTGCTCAGGATTGCCGAGAAGGTCACGCGCTGATCCCCTCAACCGTCGTTCTTCGATGCTTCGCATCCGTGTCGAGGCCGAAAGCGCTTCGTCGGTTCACGTGCTGCGATACGTTGCCCGGAAAGACCGCGACGAAGAACGCAGCCGCGATCTTGCCTACTAGGCCCGCCGCGATCCATCGGCGATAAGCAGGCTCGCCCCAAGCGCAATTTCGGCGGCCCCGGAAGCAAGCACTGTTTCGTCCTTGCCAATAGGCACCCAGTCCGGCACTTGCGCTCTGAAGGACCGTCGGGCAAAAGTCAGATGGCTGATACCCGCGAACACGAGCATGCCGCCGAGTGCTCTCTGAGCAGCTTTAGCGAAGACCATTCCCAGGCAGAAGCAGCTCGCATGCCAACGGTCTGCCTGCTGAGTGGCATCCGGATCGACCGGAGCCACGTTGCAGGGAGTGCCAGCACCTCCCGCAGCTCCGCCATTACCAGCGCTGCCAGCGCCACCACCCTTTCCGCTACCCGCGCTGCCGCCCGCGCCACCTTTGCTGCCACTTCCGGCAGCTCCGCCGTTGGGCGCGCCACCATTCGCTTTGCCGCCGCCAGCCGCAGCGCCGCCCGTCGCAATGCCACCACCGCCCAGCGCGCCGCCAGAAGGGGCGAATCCGCCCATATTCTGAGCGCCTTGCCCGGCGGCGCCCGCGCCGATGTTCGTGCTGCCACCGACTTCAACTCTACCGGCGACGCTACCGCCCGTGTTGGTGGCCCCTGAGCCGCCGCGAGAAGTTTCGCCTTCGTCGCTCGCGCTGTTGCCCGAACAAGCTGCTATCACGCACGCGAGCGAACAAACAAAACCGGCGCGAAGTCGCACCACGCGAAGCAGCTGATTGATCATACGACGTCATCAGTTCCCGCTTGCGCTCACGACGGCTCACCGTTCGACAAAGAATCACCGGCAGAGCGCAACGATAGTTTTGGAAGTACCTTCTCGAATCTCGCACTGGGTTTCGTAACGGAACGATAAGCGCCCCGCTACTGCGATGAACCGACTCCCCCGCGGCATCGTCGAGATTCAGCGCTTGGCGGCCAATACGCCGGAGCAAGACAAGGCGCTTTCCTTCAGCCCGAACCGGATCCCCGTCGGCATCGAGACCGCCGATCGAAGGAAATGTAGAACGAGCAACCGAGGAGTACTTTGCCAACCATGAAGCTCCTGCTTTCGCAAATCGGACTGTAGCGATGGAGACGGCGCCCGGAGGGTTGCTCCGCACCTGGACCACTCGCCGCTATTGCCAACAGCAGCTCTCGAAACTGATCGGAGTTGGGTGTGGGAAAGCCGTCGAAGCTATGGCCGACGATGTCGGTGCTCGCTCCGTCTGGCAACGTAAATTTGACGGCGAAACCACGCGGGTTCGCGGCATCGTGATTGTCAGGGATGTTCGGGATGCCCGTGAAATCCGAAAACCGGACAAGCACGTTGCTGTTCGTGCTCTGCAAGTGCGCCGCGCGCGTCAGCGTTGCCGCTTGGGTATCTGGGATGAAGATCCCCGAAAGGATGATGCCTTTCGCGTGGACCGCCCTTGAATGATGTTCACCGAACGCGGTGTGCAGTGCGTCTACCAGTTGTCTCGGGCTGGACTTCATGACGTCTGCTTTCTTGTGGGTAGTGACCGACTCTGCCAATGCCGAGCCAGCGAGAATGCTGCCTGCTGCTAGGGTTGTGATTGCGACGCTAGAGAGAATGATTTTCCTCGTCATGTCGGACGCGAGTGCGCGGCGCGTGCCGACTGACGGGACACGGCGCAGCAGTGCAAAGATGGCCCGGCAGCTTGCCCCGACAGGCTGCTGGATCGCCGTCATGAGTGCGCTCCCTGAATGGACTTCAACAAGAGATCCCCCTAACCCGCCAGGCCCTCATTCGCGCTCACCGACGAGCGTTCGGTCAGCCGTCAGCACCGATGTTCAAACCGGCGATGCGGTCCACCACCGCAGTCCGTACCGTCAACATGATGACGGGGATATCCCGAGTTTCCGCGTTGACTTTCAACCAACGGCAGACCGCAAAGCCGTCGAAATCTGGCATCACCCCATCTGAGCGGCGCGACCATGCGTCTGCGACCCACTGCACACCAGACCACGGCTCCGGCGTTGATCTCCAACTCTACTCTCGATTCGAAGCACGCTAAGTTCACGCGGCAATCGCGTTTGTCGTTCGGCGCCCCAAGGCTTATTGCGAGCGTCACCCCGAGATCGAGGAGTGAAGGATAGGCCAGCCGCCCCGCGCCGAGAGAATTGATTTGCGATTACGCGTGCGACTTCGCGCAACCAGCGCCGCGACCTGCCGATACGCCGATGACGCGCAACGCCTCCGTTCAAGCATCCCGAAGCTGCAGACCGATCGCCGCTGAGCCCGATGAACGTTGGTTGCTTGGTGCGCAGCATGATCGCAACAGCAGTGCGCAAGGACAAAGGCCAGCGTTCGACCGGCCCCAACGGACTTTCGGACCAATCCTTCGCGCGAATCAGCGCACCGCGCTCGCCCCCGTGAGCAAGAAATGGCGACGAAGACACGGCATCGTTTTCGACCATTTGCGCCGGGGCGACTATACCGAAGCACAGGGCACAGAGAATGCATGAGGGGCTGGCACGATGACTCGGCGGCTCCCTAGACCAATTGATTCACAACAATCGCCACATACTTCCCGTGCCTGTGGCGCAAATTGTCCCGCACCTGACGCGTCCGCGGCGATGGCTGGCGCAGGGTGATTGTTTAGCGGCTGCTCGACTGTAGCGCGTCATGACCGAAGAGCAGATTCTCGACCGCCCGTCTCTGGTCTTCGATGAGCGGCTCAGCTTGGTCGCTGGCATCCTGCAGCGCTTCACCTGGGAAGGTGACGCGCTCACTGCTACCCGCGCCCGCATCGCACTCGGCGGTCGAATCACCATCGAGGACGCCGCAGCGCTTTGGAAGCGAGTCAGCGAGACGCTCGCTCACACGGAAACGGTACTCGAGGTCGAGGTCGATCTGTCGCGGATTCAAATGATTGACGGCGCGTGTATGGCTCTTTTGGTCCAATTCCGGACCGATCTGCGGGCTCGCAAAGTGCGCTGCGAATTTGTCGGTGGCAGCGCAGACGTGCGACGCATCGTCGATCTCTACGGAGGACGCCGAAAGCCTCGCCGTGCAACGGCCAAGCGCCGGCCGGTCAGCGCGATTGCGCAGGTTGGAACCGCGACCCTGAACCTGATCGGTGAAGCCAAGCAAATCCTCGACTTCTTGGGCAGACTCGTGATGTCGACGCTGCAAGTATTGAGACAACCGAAGAGCCTCAATCTGCGCGACGTAGGGCTGACGATCGAGCGGGCCGGGGCCGATGCTGCACCCATCGTGTTACTGATAAACTTTTTGATCGGTTTCGTGATGGCCTACCAAAGTGCGGCCCAACTCAAGCAATTCGGCGCGAGCATCTACGTGGCCGATCTTGTCGGGGTTTCGATGACGCGTGAACTCGGGCCGCTGATGATGGCCATCATCAT